>Ga0206681_10000640_pt1 | contig 18197 bp, 19 predicted proteins | sample M150012015metaG_FD_161048 | JGI IMG/M metagenome (GOLD analysis project Ga0206681, IMG submission 161048) | Ammonia-oxidizing marine archaeal communities from Monterey Bay, California, United States - M1 500m 12015 | ecosystem: Environmental > Aquatic > Marine > Intertidal zone | place: USA...
TGGGGAGCTGCAAATATCCCCGGTTATGATATCAATACTCAATATCATGACGAGGGGCCAACAGGTGACTACACATGGCTTGAGAAGTACTCACATGTTGTAGCAGGAGACGTATAATGGCTTACAGGGATATAGTAAATACTACAACTGTAGACAGAATTTCAGGAAACTTTGGTACTTTCGTTAGTACTTTGACGTTCGCTGCAACAGCTACGTCAGGCAATCTTCTTACACTGATATACAGGGGTAATGGCTCGGCAACTCAGCCTACAGGCTGGCTTGTAGCGTCTACTGCTGAAGATACTGCTTCAAGTCTTATTACAACTTTGTACTATAAAGTGTCGGACGGTAGCGAAACTTCTGTTGATGTGCAGCAGAGTGTTTCAGGAGGTTGGTGGGCTCAGTATACAGAGTATGAAGGCCCATGGGCAGCTTCACCCTTAGATGTTAGTTCCTCTCAATCTAATGCACCAACTTTTGACGGGTCTTTAGATTTAGGCCCGTTGACCCCTACTCTCACAGGGACTCTAGCAATAGCAGTAGCATCACATCAAAATGGTGCAGCAATAGTCAATAGTATTGACGAAAGCTATACTATTGATGAACAACATTTTGGTAATGCTGGGGGTAGTGGGGCTAGCTTCATAGCACACAAAAACTTAGGCGCTATAGCAGAGACCTCACCTACTGTTACTTGGGGTGGCACACCGAAAGCTGTTGGGCTTCTCTCTGTATTTGGTCAAACGGGCACCCCAACAGCCTCTCTAGACGACATAAACGCTGGCAACCCAATTGATTTTGGCGATACAGGTATCATTGCAAATGTGTCTAACATCCTTGACGAGAATACACTAACGCTAACTATTGGTGATGTGCCTATGCTTATCACTGATCCGGTGACGGGACAGACTGATGCTACTCAGTATATTCAGCCGTTGGTTGTTACTCCTCCCTCAGACTCATTCACTGAGAACTTTAGCGCTACACCTTTAGTCGCCCCTTGGTACGACGAACTAGCGTATACGCAAAGCACTAATCCTGACGATGCTTCAAATGGTTATTCTATGACTTGGGGCGTTGGTGAGACAGGGCAGAACAGCGGGTCTACTATGCGTAGACTGTTTGAAGCTTCTGATACGTTTGAAATTAAATTCAAGTTCTGGTGTACCGCTGGATTTAGCGGTGACAACCACATGCTTCATGTTTTATCCAGTGACGCTCCAATCTACGCAGGCTCTACCGCACCATACTTGATTAACCAGATCAAAGTAATCGACGGTAACTTACGTGTTAACCCTGCTTCTGCGGATAGATCGCCTTGGCCTGAGTACAACACAACTGGGTTAAGCCTTAACGATGGGAATGTCCATGAGCTAGTTGTCCAATGTACTTTGAATGATGTTGGTCAAGCTAATGGCACAGTTAAAGCTTTTGCTGATGATGTGCAAGTGCTAGATATTACTGACATGCAAGTCAGAGAGAGTGCAGGCGAGCAGTGGGGTCAATTCTATATAGGGCCATACCTACACGCAGCAGACAGCGTAAGTAAGACATTCAATCTTGATGACTTAGTTGTTACTAATGCTGAAACTTACACAATACCGTCTACCCCGCCAGTACAAGGTGGTAGTGCTGCGCTAACTCAAGGCTGGTGGTCTAGTGTCAATGAGCCGACAGCGGAGCGCTATGTTTCAACGTCGGGTAACAACGGTAACGATGGTTTAACACTTGGTACAGCTTGGGCTGACATAGATTATGCGGCAACAACGGTAGCAGGGTATACAAACTCTGGCGCTGGCACTCGCATAAATATCGAAGCAGGTACTTATACGAATCAAGATAATGCTCAAAGTTCAGAAGGTGGTGGCATTAACCCGGGGCGCGGTACAGCGACAGACCCTATTTGGTATCAGGCATATCAAGCAGGTAATGTTGTGATTGATGCGAGCGGGTTACGTTCTGGCTTCAATATTGATCAATACGGCATTGCAGGTAATCCGGGGGGTGGTAGCACATACCAGCGCTACATTATTCTTGATGGCTTAACGATTCATGGCGCAAGTCATGGCGGTGTTTATATCCATAATGAATACTCTAATTCCGAGCAGATTGGGTATGTTGCGATAATCAACTCAGAGATATATGGCATTAGCGGCGGTGGCGGTACTAACCCCGGTGGCGTCAAGATCGAAGAGGACTATTCAGACGGCGTTTATGTTGCGAACACACTAATTCATGACATTGATGTGGGCGGTAGTCAGTCACAAGAAAACGGGGCAGGCGTACACAGCTACGGAATGAAGAATACAGTTGTTGAGTACTGTGAGTTCTATAACTTAGCAGATGCTGTTTATCACAAGGCGCCTAACGCCGCAGCGTCAGTGGGTAACAACGTAATACGCAAAAACTACATTCACGATCACAATCGATCAGCATTACAGCTTAATCACAGCGATACCGCAGGTCGTCCGTATGGACACCACAACAACACGTTTGAGTACAATCTAGTTGTTGGCGGGAACTCAATTGATGATGACAGTTCTCACAGTACATTTGATCAATCATCTGGCTTAAACATTAATAACAACACGTTTGTTGATTCTAAGTTTATCGAGATGAAAGGTATTGATGATGTACACAACCACAGCAACATTTTCTACGGTGTAACTGATCCTCTTAATACGTCAGACAGTCAAGCACCTGCTATTAGAACATGGTCAAACGGTACACAAGTAACAGAGATTGTAGAGTCGGATTATAACTGTGCTTATCCTGCATTTAACGTGCGGCTAAATCACTATAATTCACCAACAAACTACGAAGGTTTAACAGCTTGGCAAGCAGTCACTAATGCGGCTAACACGTTAGGCGTTTCGAACCCTGATGGCAATTCAGTAGAAGGCGACCCGCTTTTCGAGAATTACGCAGGCGGTGACTACCTACTAGCTAGTGGCTCTCCCTGTATTGGTACAGGTAAGGGTGGTGAGAATATGGGCGCGTATGAATCTGACACGGCAGTTGTTGGTTTGCTACCACAGCGTATCAATTTATTAGCTGCGGCAGAATTTCCTTATGATTCAAGTAGAAGTATTGCTGCTCAACCTAAGTATGTAGCGGCAACTGGTGGCAGTGATACAACGGGTGACGGCTCTATTGGCTCACCTTGGGCCACTATTAACGCTTCACTTCCTAAGCTAGTTGCAGGAGATACATTGTATCTTCGTGGTGGTACTCACTCAGTCTCATCTTATAACTTCCGCTTTAACGTCAATGATGGCACGGCAGGCAATTACATAACAGTGACAAGCTATCCGAGTGAGGAGCCTATTATTGATTGTGGTGGCTCTAGTTGGATCAATATGGATTTGACGGACTATTGGCAATTCACGCACCTAAAAGTCGTGGATTATGTAACGGCGTTTGATTGTGCTGAAAACGCACCGTATCCGTTGAGTCCTAAGTTTATCTCCATTGAAGGTGAAACGGCTTACGGTGGTGATAATGTCGGCTTGATCAAGCTGCGTGGTGGTAACGATTACGAAGTGGACAAAGTGAAAGTGTCGCTCACTGTTGACCCGTCTACAGTTCATCAGAACACGGGCGGGATATACATTATTGACAGTTCGGGTGTAGGCACTGGGTCAATTAATCGCCTTGAAACGTATGACTTTAGAAGTGGCATTTACTATAAGCATGGTGCAGGCGATCTAGCTTCGAATACTCAGCATATCACGGTCTCTAACAGCGCGTTCTTTGGATCAACTCGAACAGCGGTTGGTTATAACTGTGAAGGTGTGTTGTTTGATAACTGTATCTTTGGTACAGGACTCAGGTTAGCAGAAGCTGATGGCGGTGAGGCTGGGGATTGGAATTGGTTTGATCACTGCACGTTCTTGGGTAGACCTTATCTGTCTAGCCAGAATCAATCTGCACAAGCGGGTGCTAAAAACAACAAGTTTACGGATTGTATCTTCGATGCAGGCTTGAGAGTAGGCCAGTTAGGTTCTGTCACATCAGACAGCGACTACAACTTGTTTACACCAAGCTCAATTGAACACACGTTTATCGAGAGCCCTCAATCAAGCGTCTCAGTAGACCTCGCAGGATGGCGAACATTTAACAGTTCAGATGCTAATTCAGTAGAGGGCACACCGACCTTTGTTGGAGCTGGTGATGTGATAGCTAACTACGCATTGCAGACAGGAAGCGCAGGCGAGAACGCAGCAAGTGACGGGTCAGACATCGGCGCAGATGTAACATTAATAGGAGCACTTGCATGAGTATTACATATATAGGGGGTAGCTCCTCTACGGGCAGCAGCGCTAGTGCAGACATTGCGCATGGACTAACTATTGCTGATGGAGACCTGATTACTGTTTACATCAACAGGAATGACTCCGTTGCAATAGCTACTCTTGCTGGATTCACAGAAGCACTCCAAGAAACCCCGCCGACAGGGGAGACCGCATCACAAGCCGTCTTCTGGAAGATAGCGGGAGCCTCTGAGCCATCTACCTATTCTTTTGATTTAACATCCTCCTCAAACTACAGGGTGATAATTAAACAGTTTAGGCCGACTAGTGGCGCGTTGGTTAAGTTGGCAGGAGCTGGCGGTTACTCTGCTCCTTCTGTCTCAGACGCAGTGTGTGCAGCATCAAACAGTCGAGATGTTGAAACAGGTGATTTGAGTATTGTATTTTCCGGCAAAGATCGGGGGTATTCAGGCGAGACATATAACGCAGTAGATGGGGGCTTCACCGATATTGTTGGAGCTGGCGATACTATGATAGCTGTCTCTGCGCACAAGTTACACACAAGCAATGAGACGCTAAGCGATATTACATTCTCAAGTGTACAGCAAGGTTCTGCCGACAGTACGTACTCTGTCCATATAGCTTTTGCTGAAGGCGCAGCAGCCACCCTAACAACAACTACCTTCGACGTACCAGAGTGGCCTAACTTACTGCCCGGCACTCACACAGCAGAACTTACAGACTCGAACGGAGCTGTTACTCTTGCTAACGTGCCTGTTGAGTTGCCAACTGGCTGGTCAATAGTGCAGTCAGATGGTACGACAGGCACTGCGCTAGCAGATCATGCACTGGACACCTATGGCATAACTCTTACATCTTCAGACTACATAGCCACTGATGGCTATACAGTTGATGTTGCAGGTAATGTGCTGACAGGTACTGATGGGCCAGTTAGGTTCTGGGATGCTTCAGCAGCCACATGGCATTGGACTACTGAGAGTAGTTACTCTTATGTGCCAGTGCTGTCAGTTGATAGCACTAGTGCAGGGATGCAACGTGGGACGTCTTTTTATGTGACATTCTCGAATGCTGCTACTCCTGCATCGATAGGCAATACTAGCTTAACAAGCGGTGATGATACACTGACTTGTACAAGTGTAGTAAGCTCTGGCCCATCTGCGTATACTGCAACGTTTGATGTAGGCGACCTGTCTAAGCAAGTGGACGGTACGGGCTACGTCTGGACGCTCACAGTAGATGCTGAGACAGACAATACTTCAGCTATCCCACTTACTATACAAGCAGACTATACGCTAGTTGACTTAGTAGATCCTGTGAGTTCTCAAGGCTCCATGCTAGAGGGATATACAGGAACCGCAGCAGTATCAGGAGATCATCTTGAGTATGACATTACAAGCACTCTAGATTCTGGTGTGACGGTTAGTGTCTTAGCGACAGGTGAAGTCAATGTAAGTCAAGCTGTAGATGGAGATTGGGTTAGTAACATAACAGTCGACCGTCGAGTTGTTCAGACTGATGGCACGATTGGCACGACTGAGACCATGACGATTGAAGTTGACCTTACTGCAACATCTGACTCATTAGACTTAGGCTGGGAAATATCTTCTGTAACTACTTCAAATGCTCTTGACTTAGTTTGGGAAGTATACGCAGGAGAGCCAACTCTAACAGATACTTTGCTAGACGCTGAGAACTCTAATGCTGTAATCATTAACGAAACAGATCTGACGATCCATGTTTATGATACTGATGGTGGAACAGAACTTTACTCTACAGTTGCAGCAACTACTGACGGTTCAGGCGTGTTTTCAATTAGCGATGATCTAGTTGGCGGGATAGGCGATACTGTCTTTGTAGTATTTAAAAGGAGCAATGGCCAGACTGCATGTGGCACGATGACTGTTGTTGATGGTGCGTAATGAGTATTTACCTACGCAATAATATAAGTGGCGGCGTTAGATTAGCAAACTTCGAAGCGCCGTTAATTCTTAATGTAGTGTCTCCTGCACTTAATGTGTCTTGGGAAGTGGTCTCTTTAGCAGAGTCACCTAGCCTAGACATAGTGTGGGGAACTCTTGTCCCTGTAGGAGATGTGCTTTCCGATAGTTTAGATCTTACTTGGGAAGGTTTAGGAGCTGTATCAGACAACGGCTTAGACCTTGATTGGGAAATTGCTGCAAGTGTCACTAGCAGTTTAGACCTTAACTGGGAAATTGCTGCAAGTGCTACTGGTAGCTTAGACCTTAATTGGCAAATTGCTGCAAGTGTTGCTGCCAGTAGCTTAGGCTTTGACTGGGAAATTGCTGAAGGTATTCTTTCCGACAGCTTAGACCTTGATTGGAGTATAGCCTCTGCGGTAGAGTCACCCAGCTTTGACTTAGCTTGGGGATTTACAACAGGAGTAGAATCTACTTCTCTTGACATTCCTTGGGTTGTCACTGGGGTTGTATACTCAGAAGAACTAGATATTCCTTGGACATTAAGGGGATACTTACAAGCACCAAGACTGCGCACAGCTTGGAGCATAGACGGATCTGCAACTGAATACGGTGAGTTATTTTACCCAGTTGATGTTGACATAACACTACTTAAAACAAACAAAGGTAATTGAAATGGCTATTATAGCTTCAGAACTAAACTACTACTACTCTGGCGGTGCAGCTAACTCTAGTGGTGACGCATCATTAGGTGGTGCTGTATCTAGTGTAGAAATTACAAGTGGCTCTTTGCACAACTTGTTCGATATCGTAAATGTCAGTGAAGCAACTGCTGGTGACGTTGAGTATCGTGGCATCTATATCGCAAACGATAACGCATCATTAGATCTACTTAGTGCTGCCATATATATTGAATCAGACTCTACGAGTGCTGACACTGATATATCTATCGCTCTAGCACCTGAAGGAGCTGGCGCTTCTATGGAAACTCTAGCTAATGAGTTTACAGAACCTAGTGGAGTAACATGGCACTCATTAGTAGGAGCTGGGAACAGCCTGCCTATTGGTGGTGATCTGCCTTTCGGTGACTCTTTAGGTATCTGGATTCGTCGTACAGTAAGTCCCGGCGCTTCCGCAGTTGCTAGTGATACTGCTTCATTACGTTTTAATGGTGGGACTGCTGCGTAGACCTATCACGTAAACAACCAATTAGAGGAAACACTTATGTCATGTACTGACATTCCAGAATACAACTTTGTAATTAGACAGGGCGATGATAAGACTGTCTACCTTCGGTACTTGGCAGATAGTGCTCCTGTAGATATAGCTGGCGCACTCATTCTTTTTGAGTGTGCAAACCCAACCTTATCACAAGAAGCTACCATAGACGATGCGGCACTTGGAAAGTTCCACTTTGACTTTGCACGTGCCGACACTGCTATACTAACAGAGAGACGACTTAAGTATGAGGTTGTTATTTATCCTAGCGGCCTTTCTGGTACTAAAGAAACTCTGTTTTATGGCAGCGTCAACATAACTCCACAGGTGATCTGATGACTATTGAAGTAACTGTAGATGAATATAAGGTAGTTGAGGTTATAGAGAGAGGCCCACAAGGTAGCAAAGGAGAAGCAGGATTAGGGCTCCCTGTAGGTGGAACAGAAGGACAAGTGCTTAAAAAGTTGGGTGCAGATGACTTCAATACAGCTTGGCAAGACGAAAGTAATCCAGATGGTTTCATAGATTATAATGATGTAAGCACTAATGTTTCGCCTATACTGTTGCCTACCGATACATGGACTACGATTACTAATGATGGTGCAGGAGCTTTTACTAACAAAGTGTATGGGCCTGATGGAGTGGCAGAGTTAATGAACAGCGCGGGGGAATTTGACTTCTCTGGTTTGCCTTTAGGTTCTGCTATTCTTGTACGAAATGACTATACTGTAATACCTGCTGTCAACAACACTATACTAGACGCCAGATATCTACTGGGCACAGGAGTAGGAGAGTATGCTCTAAGCAGCACAGTAGCTACGTTAAGCCATGGTTCAGGACTTGAATACCAGTTTGCGCTAAACACTAGCTTCTTGTACATGGGTGATACTAATACAAGAGATAACTTAGGTAGGTTTCAACTAAGAACCTCGTACGATGCTACTGTTACTAACGCAGGTTCAGTCATATACGTACTGGGTATATAGGACATAGCATGATCAAGATATACAAAGATGTAGCAGCTAATGCTATCTTTATAGAAGACCCAAATGGTGCACAGTTTATGAACACTCTGCATGCTACGGTAAGTGTACCCGATACTGTATCAGTGACAGACCAAGCTAAAGGCTTTGAAATACTTACAGCTATACCACACACAGATATAGCAGACAAAAACGGAAATCCCTATCCGGGCACAGCAGTGCAGGTATGTGATACCTTGAATGCTCTATTTGCACTATCAGGAACTTCTGAAGGCGAGGCACCTGCTATTACCTCTAGTACTGTTATAGCTTTGGTAGAGGGTGAGACTCTTAACTATGAACTTACGGCAGACCATGGTGTAGGTTATGAATGGGATTTGTCTAGTGTGTCAGGGGTAACAACTGTAGAAGGTAATGTACGCAAGTTAGTAGGCGGTAGTTCGCTTAGTGTAGGTACTTACAACATACCTGTCAAGGCTATTAACTATAATGGTGAGGACAGCAAGACTATAGTACTTACAGTGAGTACACCTCCATTTGCTGATACTAAGAGCGTACAGTTCAATACCTCCGATTACTTAGGAGCTAACGCTGCTTTACTAGATGCTACTTTAGGTAGAGCTTCTAACGGATCAGGGTCTAGTGATGCTTGGAGTATAAGCTTTTGGTTCAAAGGCAGCTCTAGTAACAGCAATGGGCAAACAATACTATACTTCGGTGATAACGATATTACTAATAGTGGGAATGTCTATCTTAGGTATCGCGGCGGTAATGATCAGTTACGCCTATCTTATGGCTCTAGCAATAACAAGGTACAGTGGAGTAGCGCAAGCAACGTGCTACCCGCGAACACTTGGAAACATGTAGTAGTAACTTACGATGGAGGTACTACAGGAGCTAGTAGTGGCAACCTTAGTAATTTCTATTCTAGATTTAAAGTATTTATAGATGGAGTTGACATCACTTTAGGTGGGTTATGGACACACAACAATTTTGGTTATTCTGGTGGCATAGACGCAGATAACTTTCGAGTTGGCAGGTATGCTAGTGGAAATTACTTACAATCCGGTTGTAAAATAGACGAACTATCCATATGGAATAGCGATCAAAGTAGTAACGTAAGTAGTATCTATAATTCAGGTAATACTTTTGATCTTACTACATTAGGCACTTCTCCTACACACTGGTGGAGGATGGGTGATGGTGATACATATCCTACCTTACAAGACCAAGTAGGTTCAGCACACTTTGTTATGTATAACATGACGGTAGCTGATATAGTATCTGACGTGCCGTAGGCAATTAAACTTTTAGGAGGCACAATGAGTGACATTAAAATTAGCGAAAAAGCTAGATCAATGTCTCTCTACGATGGTCTATCAAATCTGGCAACAGGTTTAGGTACTAGTAAGGATAAGGCAACGTTCAATGAGTGGAATCACTCAGGTCGCAACTTCGACCACGTTGCTTTATCAGTGCGGTACAGGGAAGACTGGTTGAGCCAAAAGGTTTGCCAGATTGTCCCACAAGACTTAACTAGAGAATGGCGAAAGCTGGGGAGCGAAGAAGCTCAAGAGGCTGACGAATTCTTCAAGGTAGATAAGTTATTCCGTGATGCTCACAAGTGGGCTAGATTATATGGCACGAGCTTTATTGTTCTTGATATAAATGATGGCCGATCTACGGACAAGCCTGTCAACTGGAAAAACTTGAAGCCGGGTTGTATCAAGAACATGTGGGTAGTTGATCGTACACGTATAGTGGCGACTGGCGTAATAAACCTAGAGAACATGTCACCTGACTTTGGACTACCCGAAGCTTATCACTTTGTTAACAATCCCTCTACACCTATACACAAAGACCGACTGATCCGCTTCGAAGGAACTGAACTTCCTATATACGAACGTCAACGTAACCTTTGGTATAGTGATTCAGTCTTAATACCTTTAATGAATCAGATTGACAACTTCCATGCTACTTCGAGTGCTGCGGCACAAATGGTTCAAGAAGCTAACACTGATGTTATTAAGATCGAAGGACTACAAAACATACTTGAAAATGACAAAGGCACTGTTGCTATGCTGCAACGCTTTGCCGATTGGAAAAGTATTAAGTCCAACTTTGGTGTGTCTATCTTAGACTCAACTGAAGAGTACGACCAGAAGAAAATTCAGCTTTCGGGCGTGAAGGATTTGATCTGGGAATATCTCAAGATGGTTTCTGCATCTGTCTCGATCCCAGCTACACGCTTTCTATCGGCTAGCCCTGATGGAATGAATGCTACTGGAGAGTCAGACTTAGTTAACTATATTGAGACTTTACAGGGTCTGCACAAAGATGTTTATAATCCTCGTTTGGGTGTTATGGACATGTTGTTAGCTGCCCACTTTGGTCTACCAGAGGAAGACTTCACTTACGAGTGGAATTGTATCTTCCCTGAATCCGCTGCTCAAAAGGCAGATCGATGCAAAGCTAAATCTGAAGAGATGGCTACGCTGACGGAAGCAGGAATAATTAGCCGGGAATCTGCTTTAGAAGAATTGGTAGAGTATGGTTCTATACTGAAGACCGCTAAAGTGGGTGATGATCCAAATCCTCCCGCTCCAACAATTAAACAAGGAACTAAGAAATGATCTTATTGAATGATCGTATTAGTGTCCCAACCAGTCGTAAGCTTACTGATGCTGGACAGATGCACGTACCTTGTGCTTTTGCTCGTACCGGATCGCAGCTTTACACTGCTGGGCAACTTGGCCTCACAAATCGTGACGCTAAAGAAATCGTTACTGTATGGCGTGACGAAGCAGATGTGTTTGCTGAAGATTCTCTAGAGTCTTTCCGTAGCGCGCCTGTAACTATTGGCCACCCTAAAGATGCTGATGGTAAGTCTATTGCTGTATCTGCTGACAATTCTAAAGAGTTGCAAGTTGGTATGCTCGAAGGTATGCCAGTACGTGATGAAGATACTTTAGGTGGTACACTTATCTTAACTGCCAAGGAAGCTATTGATGCTCTCGAAGATGGCACTCAAGAATTATCTGCTGGCTACCTCTGCGACATTGAAGAAGTCGAAGGTAAATTATTTCAACGTAACATTCGTGCAAATCACATCGCTATTGTTGCTAAAGGCCGCGCAGGATCTTCGTGCAGGATTAGTGATGAAGCAATCGATCTTGCAGACGAAGCAGTCTTAGCTGATGCTGGCGTTGAGGTTAAGATTAAAGAGGAAGTTAAAAAGACTTTTACAGCTGATGAGTTTGATGCGCAAGTTGCACTAGTTACTGACGCTGAAGCTCAGCTTGCTTTAGCTGACGTGAAGATCTCAGAGCTCCAAGGATCTCTAGAAGAAAGAGAGGCTTTGTTGTCTGATGCAAAAGAAGAACTGGCTGCTGCTAAGGTAGCTGCTAAAGAAGGTGTTGTCGAGCGTTGTGAAGCTATCGAGAATGCACGATTGGTTGCAGACATGCGTGACGTTGCTGACAAATCAGTTAGTGAAATTCACCGCATGGTTGTTGCAGACCAAATGCCCACTAAAGATCTTGAAGGCAAAAGTGACGACTTTGTTGCTGCCATCTTTGAAATGCTAGTGGATGCCGCTAAAGGCGAAACACCAATGAGTAAGCTGATGGCTAAAGAAGCCTCAGACATTATCGTTGATTCAAAACCTGAGCTAAGTCTTTCTGAAAAGGCTCGTGCTCGCTCTGTTGCTCGCAACTCTAAATAGGAAACTGTCTGATGACTATTCAAAACTTTGATCTTTATACTAAACGTGGCTACGCTGGTGAGCTTGTCGATTCAGGCCCACGTGTTGTCCAAACTGGTATCGTTACTGATGCTAATGATGCTGCTTCTGGTTACGCGCTAGACTTTGGTGTTGCTGTTTCTCGTCACGCTACTATTGAGCGCGGAATCCAAGCTGGTTCTGCTGCTAATGTATTTGCTATCACCCAGCGTGAGTACAACCACGAAGCTAACTCTATTCCTTCAGATGGTACTGATACTGGCTACAAATCTACTTACTCTGCATCACTTATCCGTCAAGGTTACTTGTATGTAGAAGTAACTGATACGGCTGTTGCAGTTGGTGAAGCCCTCTCTGTTGATACTGTAACTGGTGCATTTGCTGGCGGTGGTATTACTAGTGGCAACTTCGTAGTTACAAGCAACGTTATCTCTGATCAAGCTGGTGCAGTTGGTGAAGTTGTTAAAGTCCGTCTTGACATCGTAGCTTAAGCTAGACTGTCTGTAAACTATTAGACGGGACTAAATAGCATTTAGCCCGTATCAAAAATTCAGGAAATATATCTCATGGGTATTAAAGTAAAAGCATTTGCAATCGATGAAAACAACGTTGAGCTAAAAGATCAGGAAATGATCGAAGTAGAACTTAACGATGCAGTTTCAGCAATGGTTGCTAACGGTACATTCGCATCTGACTCAGATGGACTATTCTTTCAACGTCAACTTGAATATATTCAAGCTACTTCGTATGACGTTCTTTATCCAGATCTAAAAGGTCGGGAACTTCTTACGACTAATACGGAAGGCGGCGAAGGGATCAACTCGATCACTTACCGTTCTTACGACAAGCGTGGCGAGACTGCAATTATTGCAGGTAAGGCTACTGATCTTCCACGTGGTGACATCTCTGGTAAAGAGTATTCTATCACTGTTAAAACTCTTGGTAATGCGTATGGCTATTCACGCCAAGAAATTGCTGCTGCTAAAATTGTTGGCATGCCTCTAGACAGCCGTAAAGCTGAAGCTACTCGTCGTTCATACGAAGAGAAAGTAAACCAGTTGATCTTCTTTGGTGATGTGGAAAATAACATTCACGGCATCTATGGTGGCCCTGCTAACTTCCCTGCTGGGACAGCTACACGTTCAGTTCTTCAAGGTGTTTCTGGAACTAGTATGCACTGGGCAGACAAGACTCCTTCAGAGATTATTGAAGATCTTACATCGGCAGTTACAGCTATGTATGTTGATACTAAGCAATTGTTCCGTCCTTCTGAGATTTGGTTGTCTGTAGAGAACCTTCAGTTGCTACACAACACACCAAGATCAGAAACTACTGATACGTCTATCATCGAGTGGTTTGTTCGTAACAACAAATTCATTACGTCTACAGATCAGTTCAAAGACATCAATGAAGTAGAAGGGATTTATCCTAACCCTGCTTCTCCTTCTGGTGCTTTTGCTTCGGGCAATGGCTATGAAGGTATTACTGTAATCGCTGCTGGATCTGAGAACATGCGCATTCGTGAGCCGTTCCCATACGTTCACCTTCCTGTACAGCTTAAAGGTCTTGAGTTTGAGATCAACTGTTATGGTCGATTTGCTGGTGTCGAGACAATCCGTCCTGCTGCTATCCAACATTTCCTAATGGGCGCTAAGGCTTAGTTGTCAATAGCCCTGCTTCGGTGGGGCTAATCCGCAAGGAATGTTAACCATGAAGTTCAAAATTGATCACTTAGTTACACTGCTGGTTCCTCTAATAGCTTGGGTACTATTAACTATTGCTAGCTTAAATACTTCAGTAGCTTCACTTGAAGCAGGAGAAGTAGAGGATAAACGAGTAAACAATCTTGTATATGGAATGAATGATAGGCTCATTAGAATTGATGAAAACCTTTCTACTGTTAAAGAGAATCAACAAAAAGCATTTGAAATTTTAAGTGCTGGAAATAAAACTTTGGAGAATAAAGATGAAACTTAAATCGAAAATGGAGCTAAACCTTGGAGTTATAGGAACTACTGGCAACAGAATTCTTATTCCAGCAAAAGCTTCCTTAGAACTTAAAGACGAAGATTATGCAACTATCGAAAGCAAACTGGCTGGCCTTGTGAAGTCTGGCGAGGTTGTTATTGTTGTAGAGCCTAAGAAGTCTGAAGAAGTAAAAGCTGCTGAGAAAGCTGCTGCCATTGCCTCTGCTAAAGCCTTGCTTGCTGAAGTTGATAAAGATATTAAGGATAAGCCTGCTGTTAAGAAAGCTCCTGCTAAGAAGGAAGCTTAGTCATGGCAAGTGTAGCAGACTTTCAAACTAGATTCACTGAGTTTTGCAATCAAGATGACGATCGAGTTCAAATGTTTTTGGATGATGCTGCACTACGTATGAACGACCCTGAAAAGTGGTTAGACTTTTACGATGTAGCTCAGCTCTACTTGGCAGCTCATTTCTTATACCTCGCTCAGCAAACTGAGTCAGGTGACGGTGGCGTGACTGGCCCTATCTCCCACCAAGAAGTAGACGATGTAATTATAAAGCAAGCAGTAGCGGAAGCTTCTGTATCTGCTGATGAGTTACTAACTACAGCTTACGGCAAACGATACTGGACTTACCGAAAAACAGTGCTAGTTGGCTTGAGAGGTATCTGACATGGCAATGAACATGAGGCGCGCTTTCAATGCTAAGATGCTTACCCGACTGACTTTACTTAAGAATCAAGGCGGCTACTTTGATGATGACAATACGTGGGTGAAAGGGGAGCAGAAGAAGTCTATTGTTTTTGGTCGTGTTATCGTTGGTAACAAGTTCTCTCAATTTAGTGAGGGCTTAGCCACTGTCGCTGAAGATGGCGGTGAACGGTACACGGATTACCGATCGTTGTATGTAAGAGATATTTACGATATAAGCATACGTGACCAGATCATATTTAAAGGCAAGGTATTTAACATCATCCAACAATCTGACGAAACTGTGTTTGGCTTTAACTCATTCCTTATAGAGGCAAAAGAGATATGAGCTACAAGACAATTCAACGTGATGACGTTAAGGTTATGCAGACCTTTATAGATACTATGGTTGGCATACCCAAGTTTAGCTACCCGGCTAGGCAAGGGGATGCTCCAAAGCCTGCTGGCGACTTCGCACACATACGATTAATAGAAGAGTACCAAATTGGTATACCCAACAACCGGATAATTTCACAGGATGAAAACACTACAGAGTTTCAAGTAGTGAGTCCAGTGAAATTACGGTTTAGAGTTGGTGTGGTTGATACTGACGGCGTGGCCTCTTCTATGATAATGCACGGTTGGCCACAGGAAAGCATAAAGCAAGCTATGATTAAATCTGGCTATGGCTTCGTACGATGTACTCCACTATCTGATGAAACAGCAAGCTTAGAAAGGGAATGGGAAACTCGACAAGGGTTTTCTATAGAACTTTATACAACACGAATATTCAACTACACAACTGATAACATAACTTCGGTGCGTGGAACTGGCAAGTTTTACAAAGGCGACTACTTGCGCGAGATTGAATTTGAAATTAACGAATAAGGATTAACAATCATGGCGATTGAAATTACTGAATTTGCTGATGTAGCCATCTCTGTTGCACCGTCTGGTGTTTCTGGTGGAAACTTTGGTATCCTCGGCTTCCTAACAAACGATGCTGATGCTGCCAAAGCTGGCCGAGAAATTACTATTGGTGAACGTGGACGGGCTTATACAAGTCTTGCCTCCGTTACCGCAGACTGGGAATCATCTTCTGAAGTATATAAAGCAGCTGCTGCATTCTACGGACAGACTCCTACACCCAAAGACTTCACTGCAATTGTAAACTTCCAAAACGATACCGTTGGTGTTCTGGTTGGTGGTGGCTCCGGTACTCCCGAAGAAATTATTGCTGATGCTGCTGTTGCATGGTCAGGTGGCGAAGAGCTTATTAGCATGAATCTAGATGGTGTATCTATCTCTATTGATGCTACTGATGCAATCAACGGAGCTGATTCAACTTACGATGGTATTGCTGCCAACTTGACTGTTGCATTTAATGCAGCATTGCCGGGCGCTGTTGTTACGCACAACGGGTATCAGTTTGTTGTCAAAGGTGCTGATGCTGGCTTTGTTGAGCTTAACCAAGTTACTGCTGCATCTAACACACTTGCTGCTACAGCACTTGGACTTAAAGAAGGCGTCGCACGTGCTATCGATGCTGGTGATGCTGAGAATGCCGTTGACTCTCTAGCAGGAGCTGTAAACTTAGGTGTTGACTTTGTTGGTCTAGTGACTCACCAAGAGTTCCGAGACAATGCAAAAGTTGGCTCTGGTAATCAGACTACTGACATTGCTGATTGGGCTGAAGGATCTAAGAAGATCTTCTGCAACACTACAAATGATTTAACTACGCTTGTATCTGGTAGCAACAATTGTATTGCCAATGTCTTGAAAGATAAGACACTACGATTTACATTGACCACGTTTTCACGTACTGTTGACTCTTATCCAAGTGCCTCTGTATTTGGTCGTGCTGCATCTGTAAACTTCTCTTCAATTGGTTCTACAATCACATTGAACCTTAAGCAAATGCCCGGCGTATCTGCTGAAGACCTAACTCCATCTGAGTTTGCTGCACTACGTGGCTACTTCGCTTCTGCTGTTGTTAAGATAGGTAAGACTGTCAATGCTTATACAGACTCGCGTATGGCTAATGGTTCTTGGTTAGACACTACTCATGGTATTCTATGGCTAGAGAATCGTTGTGAAGTTGACTTGTTCAACCTTCTGTACCAATCCAATACTAAGATTCCTTATACGCAAACTGGTATCAATACTGTTGTTGGTGTTCTTGAGCGAAGCTTGACTGCTGCTGTTCGTAATGGTTTGTGTGGGCCGGGCTATCTTCCTGATGGAACATATCTACCGGAAGGCTTTGAAGTATACTCTGTTCCTTTAGCTGATGTTCCATCAAGTGACAAGTCGAACCGTCTATATGCTGGCCTATCTTTCAAGATGGTTGGTGCTGGTGCTCTACACGAAGTGCTTGTGTCTGGCGAATTCTCAGAATAAGGAATATACAATATGTATCAATATAGCTTTGCTAACGTTGACCTCATTATTGAGGCCGACTATCCGGGCAATTCTAACCCTGCATCTTTTAAGGTGGAAGGTTTTTCTACGGGCGAAAACCTAATTAACGTAATGCGTCGAGCACCTATTGCTACTACTACCTTTGGTGCGTATGGTGATATGGTTGTCAACATGCAACGTATCCGAGCTGGCGACTTAACGTTCCCAGTACTCATGAACGCTCCTGAGAATAAATATCTTCAGGACTGGGCAAACTTCTTCCAAGCACAAGCAGATGCAGATGGCGCACTAGTCACTCCTATTCAAGCTAAGCTAGTTGATAACATGGGTGCTGATAAAGCGCAGCTAAACAACGGAGTAATTCTGGCGATGCCAGCTATGAGCCGTGGCCAGACTATGAACACAATCACTTGGGTTCTTACGTTTGAGTCAGTAGTCTTTGATCGTGATAATGGCGGTGATGGCGTTAACTTAGGTTAGTGAAAATAGCTCTGTCCAACACTGGGCAGGGCTTTTATAGTTTACGGAGAATACTATGAACGAAGGTTACACAGACCAGTTAGAAGACGGTCGCACAATTTATATCCCAAATTGGCCAGCAAATGTCCAGTTTGAGAACCTTACCAAAGTATGTAAAGTACTTGGTCAAGATGAAGTCATTAACATAGCAACTACTAAGAATGTTCCAGCGGCAATGATCGCAATTATGGGAGCAGAGGATGCAGCAAATGCGCGTCACTATGTAATGCACTTTACACAACAAGCACGTATCGATGGCGAAAAGATCCTTTCTAATAAGATGGACGAGCTAGGCATCTCTGTTATTGTAGAACTGTTTGTGCATGTTTTGTATAGCCAGTATAATGATTTTTTCGTATCAGGTTTAGCAAAGGCACCCTCCCCCAGCAAGTAGCTAGTGGGCAGGAGCAAACTCTACCTGTCGACTATAATCAGATTTATCCAGAAC
>Ga0206681_10000641_pt1 | contig 18174 bp, 21 predicted proteins | sample M150012015metaG_FD_161048 | JGI IMG/M metagenome (GOLD analysis project Ga0206681, IMG submission 161048) | Ammonia-oxidizing marine archaeal communities from Monterey Bay, California, United States - M1 500m 12015 | ecosystem: Environmental > Aquatic > Marine > Intertidal zone | place: USA...
TTGTGGCTTACTTGGCTTTTGAGCTTTTTCTTGTTCTTGAGGTTTAGTGACACCAACAAACCCACCATCTTTTTCTTCAACGGTGTATTGATCAGTTAGACCTTTAGCTTTCAGTTGTTTTTCTAAAGTGGCTTTGGTCTTGAACGGCTTGCCAGCTTTGGTTGTGTAGTTAGTATCTGCCTCTTCAGTGACTTCAGAAATAGGTGTTGTTTCTGTACTAGGTTTTTCTTTTAATGCAATTTCTTTTAACTCATCTACTCTCTTCTGCCACTTCTGCGCCGCCTTTGTATTTCTTTGTGCGTTTTCGTTATTCCCGCTTTTGGCCAATTTTTCTGCTGCCTTATTGTAATATTCAGCCTCAAGCTCTGCCTCTTGTATGTCCCACTCTCTCAGCCTGTCAAAGTGTTCTTCAGTGTACTCACCCTGCTTGTCGTCAAAATCATCTTTGTACGCACGTCTTTCTTTTTTAACCTTGTTAATCTTTTGTGTGAGTTCGACAAGCTCTGGTTCAGGCTTGGCAATTTCTGGAAGATTATCTTTTGGCTTGACATCTTCTTCAGTTACCTCTTCTTGAGTTGGTGTTTCGTCAACAATAGGTTTAGTTTCTGCACTAGGCTTTTCTTCCACCTTAGTTTGCAGCTCTTCTAGTCTTGCTCTCTTCTTGGCAATATCACCCGCAACTTTCTCTTGCATCGCTTTAGGCTTCTTGCTTAAAACTTCAAGATTTCTAGTCAGCCACTCTTCTTCTGTCATACCAGCATCTTGCGCTGGCTCTTCGTACATTGAAGGCTGGTCTTCTTCGTAGATATTGACCATTTCTTCGCCATCTTTATCTACGTTTATTTGTTCTTTTACGGCTTTGTTGTTAGCCTTTTTATCGCTCAATCCTGTGTAAAGGTTTACGGCTCCACCTTGCCCCATACCAGCAGCAGCACCCATAACAGCGTCACCACCAACATCCGTCAGTACAGGCTTTCCAGTGCCTAAGTTTTCAAATACTTTTTCTTGGGCTGATTGTAAAAATTCTTCCCCAGTTTCAATAGCCGTACCTGTTGCTACTTTAGATAGTAGTCCTTTGCTTGAAGCGTTCGCCGCAGAATCTAAAGACTCTCCTGCAACCTTATTGGCTATTGCCACGTCAATATCGGAGACGCCACTCTTAGCACTAAGAGCCGCACCCAATCTAGATAGTGCTGCCGTACCAATACCTGCTGGTATTGCTGCGAGCCTGTCAACACTGTATTCTCCAACAGAGTCGGTGTCTGCAATGATGTTTTTCACTACTTCGCCAGCAGCAATAGAACCCTCACCCACTGCTGCGCCTGTCGCCCTACTCATATCAGCTATTTTCTTAAAGCCTGCCAGCTCCGCGCCACCCTTAATTCCTTTTGTAATAGCGCCACCACCAACAAGATATGGAAGTGAGCTTGCCACCAAGTTTATAACCTGAGCTGGGTGGTCTGCAATAAAACTACCAGCCTCACCACCTTGTGCTGCCATAGCCTCAATGTAGTCACCTATACTAGCGTCATCTCCCAGTGTGCCAGCCGCCTCTTGAAGTCTTCTAGACAGCTCCTGATTAATCTCTTTTTGTCTGTCAGAAAGAAGGGCGTCATCCATGTATTCGCCAGTTGACTGTAAAGCCTCTGATGCTGGGTCAGCTAAATGATGTACATAAGGCACAAGAGAACCAAGAGAGGTTATAGCGCCTAAAGCTTTAGGAATACCAGAAGCAAAACTGGTGGCAATATCGCCAACATCCCTAAATATACTAGTGTCTTCGGAGGTGTATTCAAAGTCATCACCTTCGTAAAGGTTAGCTTCGACCGCTGGATTTGACTCTCTTCTGGCATCCTCGTCCCTGAGAGCATTATTAATAACCTCGTCTGAAGTGCCGTCTGGAAACTCTATTTCCTCGTCATAAAAATTAACAACAATAGCCATTACTCAATTCGCCCAGTTTTAGGATTGTACGATCTGTTTTTCCCTTTTGGTTTGTTTGCATCCTGCTGCCCACCCTGTGGCGTATAGACCAACTCTTTATCAGTAAACCAAGTTTCCACATCGTTATCCAAACTTAGCATTGAAAGCATTGTTTGCTTAGTAGCTTGTTCTGCTGCGTACATATCCATACCTTTAGCTATAAAGCCTTGGTATATCTCGCTGGCTTTCTGCTCAAAGGCTGCGTAGTTTGCGTCGTTATCAAACTCTCTATCAGCGTCTGGGTATCTCTCGTCTATCGCAGTATTGATTGTGTTCATCATGCCCGTTGGGGTGATGTTGCTAGTGTCTTGAGTAAACTCCCCAGTGTTAGGATTAAATGTTCCATAACCCTTAGTGCCGTCTGGCATTTCCATTGTTTTAAACTGTGAGTTTGCTGGTGAAGAAGAGCTGTTATTACTGCTCGCCAAACCAGAACTTGTAGAGCCTAGCGCATACTGAGCATTTAAAATATTAAGTAATTCAGGACTGTCTTTCAACGCCTCTCTAACCACAGCCAATGTGTCGAACCTTTCTTGTTTGTCCTGTACGCCGAGTGCTTTACTTTGATTATCGTACTCACCGCCTGTGTTTAAGCCTCGCTGCCCCTCTACTTTCAAAGGATACATCTGATCGTTGTAGTTAAATGTTTGCTGTGCAGTGGCATTGTTCAACTTAGCCAACTCTAACAACTGAGCCATATTCAACTCATTAAAGTCAAACCTCTGATTGGCGAGATTTGTATTAGCCCTCATCGAGTCAAGACCAACCTTATCTTTCATCATCATTCGCTGAAAGTCTGCCTCATCGTTATAGGTACCAGCCCCTTGATTGATTGCCCCAAGTAACGAGTTAAAAAAGCTCATGTATATCTCCTATTTGAATAATTGGTTTCTTCTGTTTGAAGGTGCGATATTTGTCTCATCGTTAGAGAAGAGTACGTTTGACTTATCTTGTATAACTGGCTTCTTACTTGTACCGCCACCCAAACTAGCGCCGCCTGTCGCGTAAGCGCCTAACGCCTTTGACAGAATCATCGCCAGAGGATTAGGTTGGTATGCCTTTTCAATCTTGCGTCTTGAGACGTTGTTCCAGTAGTCATTAGCGTTCTTACCGATAACTCCTTGTCTTTGCATCGCATCCGCACTTGCTAGGGATTGGTCGCCCCGCAGCATCATTGGTGCGCTGATTTGTGCTTTTAAACCTGCCTTGGTTTTAGCAGCTCCAGCTACCTTGGCAATAGCGCCAGTAAGGGCGTCTTGGAAGGCTGAGTTTTTAACGCTGCCATCTGTGCCGTATTTGTTCACATCTTGGAAGTTGGTTGTAGAGTCAATGGCTTTGTTTGCCGCAGTTACCTTCTCTTGAACAATATCTGTCTTAGCTTGTTGTTCGTTCCCAGCTTCGTATTGCTGCAAGTTCTGCCGCATGATTTCATTAATCTTATCTTGTTCGCCCTTTTTCCTTGCGTTGGCAAGAGCCATTTCTTTTTCGCCACTCTTCTGTGCGGAATATTGCGACCCCGCTGAAACTAACATTGATGCTAATAGTGCTAACCAATTCATAATTACTCCTTATTGCTTGTGTAGTATGTGTTTCCAAAGCTGTTTTCGTCATCACTATTCATATAGTCGTTGTAACGATTGTTGCGATTGGTGCGCTTCCACTGGGTAAACATATTGTCCCAATTCTCCGATACGTTCGTCTCTTCTGCTCTATCAATATTGAGTTGCATGTTAGTCTGAGCGTTGTCTACTGCTGCCGTCTGGTCGAGGCCAGCTTGTACCGAGTTAATCAATGTTTGTCGGGTGCGTTCATCGCTGGTCTTTAAGTCGTTCTTAGACTTATCAGCTATCTCGCCAACTCGTAATATGTTTTCGTTGTATTCAGCCAATTGTTTTGCTTTCTTATCAACACTGATACTTGAATTATCTAAGCTGTTTCTTGCCAAACCAAAGGCTAGATCAAGTTGGGCATCGTCATAACTCTTGTTGAGTTCTGTTGTATTCAGATCAACAATATTCTGACGCTGGTCTGCGTACTCTGTATCTCTGGCTGTTGTGCCAAACAAAGCATTTACAGCCGCAATACCGTCTTGTATCGCCTCCTCTTTTGCCTCTTGATACTCTCTTGCTTCATCGCCCGCATCTGTACCACAACACATAATTCTTACTCCTTAAAGTTATTGTAAAAAACATTCCCAATGGTGGTCGCGCCCATCCCATTAAAAAACTTTTCCGACTTTTGTATATCAATCCCTGTGCTTGTCATAAACCACAAGCCTTTAGCGCCCATTTCTTTGCCCCACTTAACGCCCTTCTTAAACAATCTATAAGCATCCATTGAACCTCTTTTCTCTGGCACAACATAAAATCCCTGCTCCATTAACAAAGTGTCCGAAGTGAAGTGTGGCGAGCCAAGATAAACACAAAGTAAACCATTGTCAGAGACCAGACACCTTTTATCTTTATCATCAATAAAGCTAACAAAATGCCTTACAGCGCTATCCAAGTCCCAAGTGAGCTGGTCGCCAAAAACACCCTCATGCATCGCATCGTGGTGATATTTCACCATTCTTGGAATGTCATCGTGTGTCGCCTCTCTAATCACATAACCCCCATTGGGTCGTAAGCAATATTCACTAGGTTTAATTCCCAGTTCAAGGCGTCGTTATTAACAAACTTCGGAGAAACGTGAGTAGCAACCAAAGGTAGTGCAACCATGCCTTTATCTCTAAAGTCTCCCTGTACGTCAACCTGATGCGTTGTAGTCTGGTTTTCAATGCCAACCTTAAAGATTGCTGTGCAATTACCCACCTGTGAAATATCAAAACTGTGAATCTGTTTTAAAGCCGTGTTCTCTTTAAAATCCAAATCTGAGAACTGGGCAATCACTTCATAATTTGTGCCGTTATCGGTAAATACACTTGCGTCGGTCACATAAATATTAACACCGCTCTTAAACACCACTTCATTGTTGTGCATAACCATGTCGTCAATAGTGAAGTCGTATTCGTAGTATGACCAAGCCGATAATTTAGCCGTCTTAGAAAATGAATAAACCCAAACCTTGTTGCCAATCGCACACCAATACTGGCCTTCTTTATGGTTGTATAGTGAGATAGCTCCTGCCTTAACTAGAGGGACAATTAGCTTGTCAATCGGTGAACCTACATCCATATCAGCCAGAGACTCAACACTGTTCTGTACTGCAATAGAACGGAAGCCTGACTCTGATAAGAAGTACAAATCACCAGAAACATTAGATAGTGATCTATGCTCGTTTGAACCCTCTAAAATTGTTGCCCTGTGACTTGTCAATACTGGGTCTGGGTCAACAGCCCATTCTAGTGAGCGGTTATTGTGCATGACTATCAGTGAGTTTCGATACTGACTAATTGCGGTTACATCTGTTGATGTATCAGTGTAGTTGCCTGTGGCAATAAAACCCGCGTTATTAATTGAATTCCACTTTCTAGGATTATTAACTTCACAAAATCTTACAATGTCGCCATCCTTGGAGTAGACCTTAGAGCCTGCAATTGAAAACACTGGAGTATGTGGGCAGTCTGATTCAAAGGTATCTGGGTTGCCATCTAGGTAGTGGTATCTTGGTGTGCCTGAATAATCCGCGCATAAGAAGATAAATCCACCAAACAACACCGCTGAATGAATGCCTGTTAAAGTGAGACTGTTATAGCCAATTTGGTTGTACTGTACACCACTTGGTACGGTTACGTTTGCCGCAACATCTGTACCAAATACATGGACTAAATTGTTCGCTGAATACAGGCCAAAAGTATTGGCTGATACCGCCCCCATAGAGGTGGTGCCTTTGCGCTTAGTGATCGTCTTACCTGTATTAATGTAGGCGTTCTTTAAATCCACCAGACGATTAGCTGAAGAGACCGACGCTGGTTTGCGTACATCAATTCCTACTGACCATTTTTTAACTGTTAATGTCTTCATTTTCTAAAGTATCTCTTCATCCCTAATACTGCGTCTCTCTTCTTCTCAAGCTGTGCTTTGAACTGTTGCTGCTCAACCTGTGAATCTAATCTGTAATGGTTCTTAACATCGACCAAAGCCAATAAGAATACAATCTCATCGTCTACCGTTAATAGGTCTGCGTCTTGGGTTAAGGTTGCTGGCTTTTTAAAATACTCAAAGCGAATTGAATAGGTTTTGTCAGGCATTGGATTAACCAATAGCTGGCCGTCTCTGACGTCATACTTAGTTGGGATTGAACGTGTCGTCTCATTCTCATCAAGATAGTTAACGCCATTGCTTAGTCTCTTGTATCGACCACTGTCATCAGTAATCACAATATCCACCAACTGACGATAATCACAATCAGTCGGGAAGTCGTACAACACCGAACCAGCCACCACATCTTGAGAGCTAACCTTACGAATCTTGCCGAAGTCATACTGAAAGAATAATTGGTTTTGTGCGTGTTCAATAATGCCATCGATTAACAGCTTATTGTTATCGTGGCCTTGGGTATCTGAGAAGCCCAATCTAACCAATATTTCTTTTCTAACTTCTTGCAATGATTTCATATTATTTTCCTTTCGCTAGTTGGGCGCCGAAGTAGAACTCCACAATCATGGTTGCCCAAGTGAACACCTCGTCAAATTTAATCAGACCGCTTACTGTCACATACTCAATCTGGTCTGGTGTAATGGTAAAACCAAGCAAGCTGAATCCCTCACGGACGGTTGGTATTACAGTTTCTACGTTGAATAATACTGGTGCGATTTGCGTAAATATTATTAAACCTAGAATAGCGAAGATGATGAACCTTCTGTTCCAAGCAGCCATCGGTGATTCTTTATCTGCTCTGTCTCTCGCGTTATTAATAGCATCATTCTTAGCGGCGAATGCCTCAAGCATTAGCTTCTGATTATCAGTTGCAGCTTGACTGCGTATCGCTAAGAGTTTGGCAAAAAAACCTAGTAGTATTGGTACAGCATTAGTTAGTATGGTTATCATCATTGACTCCCTGTGTATAGAGCGTATGCTTTCTCAGCCATCAATTCAAGATGGTCGATTCGTAATTCCATAGCACTGATTGTGCCTGTAAGCTGGCCGTAAGCCACAACAGCTCCACCAATAATTCCAACTAAAGCGATGATCGTTTGTAATTCTATCTTCATAATAAAATCCTTATATTAGCCAACACATCCAAAGTAACGTAGGCTGCAATTGCGTAAACCCAAAATCCTAATCCCTTACTCACAACTGGCTTGTAGCCAGAAAGTAGTCATTAAATACACTGTCCAAACCATCTATCCCAGTTACTATTACTGTCAGCAGTCCTATGACAGCGACTATGTATATCTTCACTTTCTTCATTCTTTGTAGTTGTGAATGATGTCAATCATCTTGTCCAACTTATCATCAATCCTTTGGAACATCTCTTTATTGTCGTTCTGCATTTGAATGATTTGAGCCTGAACATTTGCTTGTTGACTTTGTAGTACAGCCACATCTTTCTCAATACCAGTGATGTAAACAATGGCACTTAGGATAAGTACGCCTGTTGTCGCTATATGACTTAGGCTGATTGCTTTGCTAACGTGCCATTTCTCACTCATTTATTGCTCCTGATTCATTACTGCCATTTGTGCTTCTGCTTCTGCATTGCGTTCTGCCGCTGACTTAACATCAGCACTTAACACCACTGCTTCTTTATCAGCAGGGATGCTGGTTACTTCTGGGTCATTGGTCATTCGCTCAACTTCGTCCTTGTAGATTTCATCGATTGCTTGTCTGGCTCTATTCTTGAGGGCGTTCTCAGCCCAATCCTGAACATCAAAGGCAACGTATTCCATTGCTTTGTTTTCTGCGTCTGTTAGTTCTATTGTGTAATGATTTGACATGATATTTCCTTTATTTAAATTAACCGATTAGGTGTCCAGAGAAGTAGTTGTAACCCGCACCGTAAGTGGTATAACCAGAGTGGACATTTACATAATCATTTGCACTTAAATACACAGACAATGTAGAAGTGACTGTTGCGTAACCAGAGTATGCTCGTGTATTCTCTGTTTGTCTTATAGTGCTACCGTTCTTTTGAAAATCTAAACGAATATGCCCAGAACCCCTGCTTAAAACTGTGCCTGAAAAGTGATACATCCCTGATACTGGTGCAGTAAATTTACCCGTAGACGAACTGAAATGCCCTCCAATATTGGTCTCAACAGTTGCAAATATCTGAACTCCTGAAGCGGCAGTGTTACCACTTGCGCTTGACTTAGCACTAAAAGCTGGCTGACTAGGCATTGTGACTCTGCTTGATGAGTCAATTCTTAAAGCTTCTAAACTATTACTTTTAAAGAAAAGTGCATCGTCTGATACATCGTGGATAATTTGATGTCTTACATCATCTGCTTCTGTGCCAAACAATATGCCGCTGTCATTGCTGGTATCAGTTTTAAATTGTAGAAATGCCCTGTCACCACTGTTGCCAATTTGTAATCTACTGTCACTGTTAAAAGCATCACCAACATCTACACCAATCCTCACGTTGCCATCACTGGCTATGCGGAGGCGTTCTGTGTCGTTGGTTTTAAACACCATAGCGGCATTATCAGCATTAACAAACTGGCATTCACCACCATTGTAATTCTTAAAGAAGAATCCGTTTGTGTTTGATGTTTGTCTTAAACGTATCTCAACAGGGTCGCTTGATGCTTCAATATGCAATTGCTCTGTAGGAATACAGCCTATACCCACGTTGCCTGATGAGGTGATGCGGAGGCGCTCCGCAGCACCTGCATAAAATTGTAAATAATCAGCAGCCGTTCCTGTGCCTAATCGTACTGCATTGCTGCTTCTTCGAAGTACAAGTTGCCCTGATGAGCGTATTGCCTGACCATCAGCTATCTCAATAGTGCCGCTAGAGGTAAGCCCATCAGCAGTAACCGTACCAGTAACATCTAAATTGCCACTAGGTATTGACACATTCTCACTCGAATCAATAGTAATAGCAGTAGCATTACCATTGTCATCAATAGAAGGAGAGCCATCGGACTCAGCCCAAGAGTAATTAGTTCCGTCAGACTTTAAGAACTTGCCTGACTGTCCAGCTTGGCTAGGTAAGTCATCACCTGCTCCGAGTTTCTTAGGTTGTTTTCCGATGTATGCCATTATTAATCCTTATGCCGTTGCTAAACTTTCTTTCAATGAGTTGACGAACGCATCCTTGCCAAACGCAAGTTGTTGAAGGTTGAACTGTGATGACTGAATCTTACGGTCAAGGTCAGCAATATGATTTACATACGCTTGTTGTTCTTCGTTCATATCCTCGAACATATATTCTTTGTCATCGATTGTTACTGGTGTCTTTTCTTTTTGTTTTTTAGACATTTCTTACTCCTAAGTGTTAGGCAACTTCTTCTAACACCACATCCCACGGCTTGCCTGTTACCGTAGCTGGGGCTTTCTGTTCTTCAATCTGAGCCAAGAGGTTTGCTTCTAAACCCTCATCTAGGGTTAGCCAACTGACTACCAGTTCCTCTGTTAAATCTTCAAAGGCTACAAAGGTTGGAGAGTTCTCGTCTCGTGTGAATCCTTGTGAGCCATAGGCTGATGCTGAGTATTCACCGTCTGTTACTGAAGCGTTCCAGTGGGCGGTGATGACTGTGTTGTCTGCTGTGTTTCTTTCTAGTTGGTTGATTGTTGTAATCATTTGTTACTCCTAAAGCGATGCGATGATAAATGCTAATAGTTCTGGGTATCTAACACCCAGCCTTGTTCTTTCTTCCCCAGTTTCTTCGTCTGTCCAAGTGCTTGAGATGAACATTGCGTAACGTCCAGCGTCTAAGCCTTCAGCCACAAAAGCGTCTTGTAAGTCCTGTGCGATAATTCCGAAGTGAATACGAGCGTCATCACCTTTAGCCTCAACCTTATCAATCCATCTGAACTTGCGTAGTAACCCTTTACAAGCTACTGCTACTCGTTGCTCTGCGTCAGACAATTCTTCAATGTCTTGTTTCTCGTTTCTATCAGAGGTTTGGATTGTGCCGTTGGTTGCGTAAATGTCATCGAATCTTGCATTGGAATGACCAAGGTCTAGGGCGTTGTCACGAATGGTATTGTTTGCAACGGAATGAGGTTTAATCTTATTAGCATCATCATCAAATAGCAAAGCGCAGTTAATACGACCAATGGCAATTTCGCCATCCCACGTTGAAATATTTCCAACCGTTGTGCCGTCTTTACGGAAGTCTATGAGGTTGCCATCTGAAGATAGGCGATTCAGATAGACAGGAGTATCGCCAGACCGAGTAACCCTAACTGAGTCACTATTGTGCAACTCAATACCAACAGAAGCTAGGTTAGAACTGGTCTTACCAACAAGCACGTTGCCTGATGAGTCGATGCGAGCCTTTTCAACACCCGCTGGAAAGAACGCAACATCATTACCAACACAGCCAATCTCTGCACTGCCAGCACTATCTGTGAATTCAATAGCAGCGACACTATCTGTACTCTCAAACTTTGCCACAACATTTGATGTACCACTATTTACGTGGAGTTTTCTGTCAGCTGAAGTTTCACTAATACCAACGTTGCCATCCTCTGCCAACACTACTTGGTTGTAAGTATTCGAGTTTGCCCTAAGTTCTAGCTTATCCCCAGAACTGGCGTAGATAATAGCTGAATCATTACCGTTACTTTCAGAGATAGTTATACTTCTAGTTGTAGACCCACCAGAGAAACTGTCGGCTCTAACCGAACCAGTAACATCAATACCTGTTGAGGTTGTGGCGAGTTTCTCTGAGCCATCCCAATATAGTTTTGCAACTCCAGTATCAAATGTTGCCATTTCAGCAGATGTATCATTTCTCCTAATGGTTACACCAGTTGAACCACTGATATATAAACTACCCTGACCCGCCTCATTTATATAGGAATGAGAACCACTATGATAAATCTGCAAGTCATTGCCAGCACCAAACTGTGCTTTGACATTATCACCAAGACTTATGTCACCCCAAGAAGAATCAGTGCCATCCGTAGTTAAGAACTTACCACTATTGCCTGTCTGTGTTGGAAGTGAATCACCAGCAGCTTCACCAATATCAATAATCGATACAGCTTCAATAGCATCGCCAGTATCAGGAGCGGCACTTAAAGTTAATGTTGTGCCTGAGATTGAGTAAGCATCTGTATGTTGCTTAACACCGTTGATTGATACAAGAACTGCTTGTTCGCTTGGTGGTACTTTGCTCAGTGTGAATGCTGTGGTTGAGCCGTTGCCCGTAAAGGAATCAGCTACTACATCTGAGGACTTGAGTTCTGTTTTTCCGATGTATGGCATTAGTTGTCTTGCTCCCCAAATAATGTTTGTAGTTCTTGCTCAATCGCCTCAATATCTGGCTTTTCAATGTTGTCTTTGATAGACTGAATGTGTAAGAACCAAGTGCCTGTTTTTGCTTGCTCACCAAGTAAACCGTTGTTAATGTCATCCCAAAGAAGATTTAGCTGGCTTCCCATCTGACCGTATTCCTCTACTCGCTTATTTCTCCAGCCATTCAGTTCTTCAAGTTTTAGTGTTATGTTTTCTGGTGGTATATTCATAATTAGTATTGGTTAGATGATGAGGATGTCCAAGTATTACTAGATGTAGTCAACACGTGGTTATAGCCAGTTGGGTTTTGAAACCATCCGCTAACGTGAAAACCAGCATAGTAAGCACTCGTACCTACATACACTCTTAGACAAATATAATTATCTGACGATAAATATGTGTGACACGACCCAGTACCTGCGATTGTTGTGTTGCTCATTGCAGTCGTATTTGTGCCACCATAAGCATACCCAGTTGCTATCATTTCTAATGGGGCTACTGTGCCATAATTGTATCCATTAATATCGAACCGATACATAATCGAACTGGTTGGCGATATGTTGGTCTTTACGTGGTGGTATAATAGTGTGCTTCCACTTGTCATTGTGTGATAGAAGTTCTTGTAGTTCCTACCACCGTTATAGTGTTCAGTCAGTACACCACTGTTGTTAGTGCCATCACCTTTTGCGTGAATTATTCTTTTTGGGTCTAGTGTGCCAACTCCAAGCAAACCCGCAGAGGTTACACGCATACGCTCTACGTTGCCACTTGTTGACCAAAAGCGCAACGCTCCACTACTACTACCACCGTCATAATCTAAGCGTGAGTTGGTTTGATATAACTGGATGTCATCCGTAATACGCATCTTGCCGACAACGTGTAGCTTCTGACTAGGGGCTGTAGTCCCAAGTCCTAAACCTGTGCTTGTAAGGCGGCTTTTCTCACTACCAGTAATTTCCCAAGTAAATGCACCAGTGCTGTGGCTTCTTAAAATGTTACTTGCGCCAATACCACGCACATAAATACCAGCGTTTCCTACGCCTACATTGGATAAGTAAGCATAACCATCGCTTGTTGCAAGAGCCATATTGCCAGTAACATCAATACCTGTTGAGGTTGTGGATAGCTTGTTTGAACCGTTGTAGAATAGATCAACAGAGCCATCTTTAGCAAACCCTGCCATATTCTCGCCAATATCAGACCTAATTTGAAAACTAGCAGCATCGATTCTTAAATTTCCAGTGCCTGTGTCCTTGATGTAGCTATGACTACCATCGTGATAAATCTGTAAGTCATCACCAGCACCCAGCTTAATCTTATCGTTATCGCCAAGGTTTAAATGACCTGTGAGTGCTACATTATTACTCGAATCAATGGTGATAGCCGTAGCGTTACCGTTATCAGTGATACTAGCCGCACCACCAACACCAACACCTAAATCCTCAGAGGCAATTGAGCCATCTAAGATGTTTGAGGATTTAATCTTCGTTAATGCCATTAGCTAATCTCTAGGATAGATGCGAAAGCAGATAAGTCACCTGCTGCGCTTGCGGTTATCTTTAATTTGTCGTTACCCTCTAGGTTTAAAGGCTTGTCCAGAATAAGTGTTGAATCTGCTGGGATAGGAACTGTCTTTGCAATGGCAACGTAAGTCGTACCACCATCGTATGTGACTTCAACCGTAGCATCTACTGCGCTTACACCATCCACATTGGATAAGTAGAGTGAATGAATGAGGCATTGTTTGCCCGATCCGCAAGTGTAAATAACATCACCTGTTGTTGATATGTTTGTGTCACCTGCGTTTACGAAATTATTTGCCATATTAGCCTCCTAGTGCTATTGCCATGGCTACTGCTGTGCCACTTGTTTCTTTTGTATCTAAGGTTGTTTGAAGGTTAGACACTTCTGAGATTGAATGACTTGAGGGGTGTGAATAGTTATTAGCACTTGTTGCAATGCCGTCAAGTTTGGATTTAAGGGTTGTTGTAAAGTTCTTCTGTGTTAAACCACCATCACCAATAGAGTAAGTTGTGTCTGTGAATAAAGCACCACTTGGCACATTGGTTAGGACTTGTGAGTCATCTACCTTGCCAGCAAGGTTTGTGGTGACTGTTGCAGCGTAATTGGCATCATCACCAAGAGCTGCTGCTAATTCATTAAGTGTATTCAGGGCTGCTGGTGAGCTGTCTACTAAGTCTGAAACCGCTGTATTAACAAAAGACTCTGTTGTCTTCCCATCAAGAGCAGTTTGTAATCCGCTTACCTCTGAGATGCTGTGGTTTGTTGGGTGGCTATATACAGTGTCTGTAAACACGGCGCCAGAAGGGACATTGGTAAGAACTTGTCCATCATCAACTTTAGCATCTAAAGCGGTTTGTAGACCAGTTACTTCACTAATACTGTGCGCTGTCGGGTGGGTATACACGGTATCAGTGAAGGCTGCGCCAGTAGGTACATTTGTCAGTACCTGCGAATCATCTATCTTGGCATCAAGGGCTGTTTGTAGACCCGAAACTTCAGTAATTGAGTGTGTCGATGGGTGCGAGTAAACGGTGTCCGTAAACAAAGCGCTACTTGGCACATCTGTTTGTACCTGCGAGTCATCAACTTTAGAATTAAGCGCCGACTGTAAGCCAGTGACTTCTGTAATAGCATGAGCTGTTGGATGGGTATAAATCGTATCGGTAAAGACAGCACTAGCAGGGACATTGGTAAGTACCTGAGTGTCGTCTACTTTGTCGTTTAGCTCCGTCTGAAGCCCTGTAATTTGAGAGATTGAATGCGAAGCAGGGTGAGTGTACACCGTGTCCGTAAACACTGCGCTAGAAGGCACATTTGTTAATACTTGCGCGTCATCAATTTTGTCGTCAAGAGCGGCCTGTAAACCTGCAACTGCGCTTATCGGGTGTGTAGATGGGTGAGTGTAGATCGTATCAGTAAATAAAGCATTTGCTGGAACATCAGTTAAGACTTGTGAGTCGTCAATCTTGCCGCCCAGAGCGGTGTTCATTGTTCCTATAAAGTCACCATCATCACCAATGGCTGCGGCTATCTCATTGAGTGTGTCTAGTGCTTCTGGCGCACCTTGTATAAGGGCGCTATAGTCATTAAGTGAATTCGCTAAACTTCTGGCTTTGCTACTCATACTATGATGGCTCCGTTGGGAATGCTACGTTTGGAAACTCTTGTGGCAAATCTCTTAATGCCTGTCTATACTCAAGCCAAGCGCCCTTGTCTATATTTGGATAGTCAACAGTGGCTCGCCAATCTGTCGCTATCAATAACTTGTTTCTAATATCTCTAATCTCATCAATTTCCATAGCCACAAAGTTGTCGCTACTTCTATCAAACTTCATGCCTAGAGTTGGTGTGTCATAATCATCTTCAGCCAAGAAATCCATCGAGGTATCAATAGTCTCTCGCATTTGCACAAGCGTTAGTCCTGTATGTAATACTCTGCCTGTTTTTGATTCAATTACTGTAAACATATCTATACCAAAGTTACCGAAATACGAACAGCTCCATCCGAGCCTTTTCCACCCGAGGCCGTACCTGTTCCACCATTTCCACCCTCAGCAATTGTTACCTTTACAAAGTAGGTTGAGTTGGTTACTGAATAAGCTGAAGGGGTTGAATAAGAGCCAACCGCACCGCCATTTCCAACGTCATCGCTGCCCCAATATGAATCGTGTGCGCCACCTCCACCACCCGATGATTGGCCGCTTGCCGCTGTACCATTATGTGAATCATTACTACTAGGATTTGAAACACCTGTGCCACCAGTACCAATAAACAAAGAGTCGTTAGGATTAACTGGGTCGAAGCTACCTCCTGTCGGCGAACCACCTCCAACAACACCTCCCGCGCCACCTGATGCGGTATAAGTCGCAATCGTTGAGGACTCGTCAGCATTTAAAATTTGAATTGTGGTTGTGCCACCCGATAAACCATTTGTTTCGCCCGAGCCTCCTGACCGCGCTCCCGCACCACCACCGCCAGCACCAGACAGCTTAAACGTTAGTGTCGCATAGGCACTAGAGATTGGGAAGTAGTACACACCAGCAGAGTTGTACTCCACAGGAGAGTTTGGCAGTGCTGGTGTTGATATTGTTGTTGAATCTGCAAAGTCGGCGCCAACAATGGTTACACCCGCATCATCGACTTGAATATAACTTGTGTTGTTACCTGCTAAAAATACTGGAATATTACTACCTGACCTATTACCCACAAATACGCCTGAAGTTGAATAGTCACTATAGGTTGTTTTCTTAAAAGTAAAGGAGCCACTAGCCGCATTAATATCCAACTGATCGTTAACATTAATCTTATTGGCTGTGACCGCACTAGCAGATAGTTGGGCAGTATCAACGGAAGCACTGGTAATCATGCCACCATTAATAGTAGTTGTATTGTTATTGACAGCGTTAGCCACCTCGTCTGGCAATGTCGCCGCATCCGCAGCAGTTAAAGCTGAAGCCGCCGTACTAGAGGCTGAATTTGCAGTGGTTTGCGCTGACGCAGCATCCGATATAGCTGTATTGGCATTTGTATTTGCCGTATTAGCCGTTGAGTTCGCCGTATTTGCCGTATTTGCCGCTGAAGTTGCATCACTCTGAGCGGTTGTTACGTTTGAATTTGTGCTGTTTAAATCGGTCTGTGAGGCCGCACCAATAGCCGAAGATGTAAGCGCATTTGTACCCGATACAATCAGGTGACTTACACCCAAAGAACCAGCAGTAATTTTTGAACCGTTAATGGTTGTGGTGTTGTTATTGACCGCTGCTGCTACTTGCGAAGGTGTGACCGCATTGGCTGCTACATTAGCAATAGTGGCTAGAGCTGATGAGGCATCTGAAGCTGCTGTGTTTGCTGTATTTTGCGCTGTTGTAGCTGATGAGGAGGCGCCGTCTGCTGTTGACTGCGCTGTAGTTACATTCACATTAGTTGTGTTTAAGTCAGCTTGTGTGCTTGCCCCAATAGTCGAGGGCGAGACAGCGTTTGTGCCAGAAATCACCAAAAGACTAGCACCAATGGTTCCAGTAACAATCTTGGAGCCATTTATAAGTGTTTGATTATTGTTAACTGCTGCCGCTACCTCAGACGGAAGGGTTGCAAGGTTTGCTGCTGTTTGTGCTGCTGCTGCGTCTGTAACACCTTGGTTTGCTGTAGTTTGAGCGCTTGCTGCGTCTGTAACCGCTGTATTAGCGGTACTTTGCGCTGCGTCTGCTGAACTTTGTGCTGTTGTTACATCTGAATCTGTTCCAGCGCCAATAGTTGCAGGAGTAATTGCCCCAGTGCCTGTAATAGTCAATGTGCCAGAGGTAATACTGTTGGCTGCTATCTGATCACTGGTAATGGTGTTTGAGGCAATTTGAGAGGCGGTAATACTATTAGCTGCTATCTGGCCTGCGCCAATAGTGTTTGCCTGAATCTCAGTCGATGTAATGGTACCAGCCGCTATTTGACCAGCAGTAATGGCATTGGCTGCAATATGATTAGCGCCAATCTCACCCGCTAAAATTTCATTAGCAGTAATAGAGCCTGCTGAAACGTGAGAAGTATTAACAGCATTCGCAGCTATCTTGTCTTCATTGATTGAACTATTTAATATTTGCGCTACCGTTACCGCGTTATCGGCAATGTGTTGGGTGTCAATGACGTCATTCAAGACTGCTGTGACACCCGAGGTAGAAATCGAAATATCGCCTGTATATGTTGGTGGTGCGTATTGCGGGAATGTGTTTGTTCCGTCGGTCACACTTGTTGCTGTTACATAAATCTGTGCTGTATTACCAATCGTGGCTAGTGCTGCTTGAACACTTGCATCTAGGCTTGACACCAAGGAGTTTGAAGCGAATCTCGCGTCTGCTTGTGGTTTGTTGTAATGATTAGAAAGGTCGAAGTTACCAAAGGCATAGATGTTAAGTTCATCACCAACCGACAGTGCTTCGTTCATTACAATCGTGTCTGAGAAGGCTGTGTAGTCTGTGCCAGCCTCCATAAAGATACCATTCAAGGTAACGATTTCAATGCCTGTGTGTAGCTCTAAAGAGTCAACACCTGCATCGTCAATACCTGTGATATTGATTTGTCCTGCTGTCGCTGTATAGCGGAATTTGTGCATGGTACTAATACCAGAGGCAAGTGATTTAACCCAGCCATTACTGGTGTAAACCATAAGGTTTTTGATCTCAGAATCGTAAAAGATAGCGCCGTTTACTAAAGGGTCGCCATCATTATCGAGTGAGGGTGCTATTGCCTTTGAGCCTAAATATCGGTCATCAAAGTTGTCATACATTTGCGCCGCACTGGACGCATGAGAGGCCGCATCTACCGCACTTTGACTTGCGTCTTCAGCGCTGTCGTAAGCAGATATAGCGCTGGCATTAGCATTAGCTGCTGCGGTTGTAGTGACGGCAGCCAGAGTAGTAACAACCTCGTCTTTTAACTGATCGTTACCAACACTATCATTCGACAGTTGCCCGTCGTCCTTCTGAATGATGTCAAGGTTAACGCGTATCTCATTCGTGGTGGTGGTGATGTTATCGAGTTCACGATTAATCTCACTGCCTTCAGCGTTGAAATCTTGGTACGCGGTAAAGTCTTGCTCTCTTGTATATCCTACAGGCTGCGCCATTAACTAAACCTCAAATAAATGTGGGGTCAAAGAAGGAAAACCCCACAACCGTTACGATGGGCTTCCTATGAATCCATCTTCAACTTGTGTGGCGGCATATTGCCCTTCTACGCCATCTTTTGCCAAGGCATTCATCAAGTCAGCTTCACGCTTAAATGCGGAGCCGTCTTTCTTTGTGAATACTTCAGCGTCGTTTG
>Ga0206681_10000642_pt1 | contig 18173 bp, 11 predicted proteins | sample M150012015metaG_FD_161048 | JGI IMG/M metagenome (GOLD analysis project Ga0206681, IMG submission 161048) | Ammonia-oxidizing marine archaeal communities from Monterey Bay, California, United States - M1 500m 12015 | ecosystem: Environmental > Aquatic > Marine > Intertidal zone | place: USA...
AAAAAGGATCTTAATAAAGATTATGATTTGCTTAAATTTAAACTTGGTCACCAACCTATGATGATGGATTTTGTTCATCATGGGTCTCGAGACCCCTTTAAATATGTCTCCTATTCAAAGTCTTCTTTTTATGCATTTGCAGCAAAAAAAGAAAGTGAACTTGATGGTTTAATTAGTGGCGATGATCTATTGATTCTAAAATATTTTTCAAAAGAAATAAACAATTCTAAAAGAGTGGTTGAAAGTTTAATTCTTCATCATATTCTATCAATTGGTAAATCAAGCTTTCATAAATTAAATTCTGATCTTGAGTCCAGATATAATTTCACCATTAATCAAGAAACTTTTAATTCAGCTCTAAATAATCTTCAACTAAATTATGTCACTGAAAACCACGATAAGAAGCTAAAGAAAGTAGCTGAAATATACAATTTAGATATTTTAGATAAAATTGATAATAAGATATATGCTGGCAAAAGTTTATCCTCTGCTTTGCAAAATAATATCTTTAAAAAATATCTTCTGGATGATGTTTTATACGGAATCCATAATTTTGAAATGGGATTTAAAAATGAAGATTATGTAGAAGGGTTTGTAAGATATAGGAAGTACTCTAGAAAAGATTGTTTCCGAATTTTGAATTGGAATGAATCTCCTCTTGCTCAAAATGTTGGTGGTTATATGTTCCATAATAAAGATTTAAACTGTCCAATATTTGTTAATTATCATAAAGAAGAAGATATCTCAGAAACTACTAAATATGAAGATGGTTTTATTGATCCTTCCACAATTATATATATGTCCAAATCAAAACGTAAACTTACTAGTCCGGATGTAATTAAATTTGAGGAAGCTATGGAACGAAAAATACGTCTTCCGTTATTTATAAAAAAAGAAAATGCAGAAGGAGATGATTTCTATTTCATTGGTGATGTAAATCCTTTAAAAAATAGTTTTGTTCAAACCACTATGGGTGAAGACAAAAAAGTGTCAGTTGTTAAGATGACTTTTTGCTTAGATAAGCCAGTCGAGCCAAATATGTATAACTACATCACTAAAGATAATTCGTAATAATTCACCACATTAACATTAGCTTTTTCACCTGTTTTTAACTTCAAAAGCATAAAAATAGCATAAACTTATATCAAACCCCACAATTTAAATTTTGTAACATGTCTAAGTATAAAGGTAAATTCAAACGAACCTAAATATTTTCTAGTCAAAAAAATTACATCTTTTTCAAAATCTTCCCTATATAAGTCTCTTTATCCTCATATTGAAAATAAACATTATTGTCATGGAACTTTTCCTTTGCAATACTACCTTTCCAATTAAGCATTGTGTAATTAGTGTTACTCACAATAAAAGAACTTAATTCAATATTTTCAGAATCTACTTGCGGTTCTATTTTATCCTTAATTAACTTATGGAATTGAATCTTTGGATCATTTAATCCTTTTGAATTTCTAATTCCTTTTGGATCTACAAAAGCGATTCGTTGTTTTCCACTTTCAACTACCCACAAAATAAAATCAGGATAAAAATTATTAGTGTCAACAAAAAATCCAATACCTTTTCTACTTTGATTTCGTAATAAGAACAATTGCTTCTCTGTAAATTCCTCTTTGTGTGAATTGTAATATGTTAGCAAATCATCAGTAAACTCCTTTTCAGACTCGTCTAAAGGAACTGGTGATACAGTTACTTTATTTTTATAGCTATCTGTATTTAAATAAAGTAATGGCTTGTATAAGTGTTTTTCATTATCAAACGCTACAAAATTAGATCCTATCTGATATGGATTATCTTCAGTGCCAGAAGCTATTTGTTGTAACAATACATCGAGTTTTTGCTGCACTGTTTCTATACTATTTTCTGTATTTAATTTCACTTCGTATTCAGACACTAAATTCTCATCTTTTTCAGTGAGCACTCTAGTTTCAATGTGCTCACTGTTGAATAGGTTTTTATGATAATTATAAAACTGCTCAACATATTTCTTTAATAATGAAACAGCTAATTCCTCCCAAATTATAGTTTGAGTAAAGGATTTCATTTCCAACTCTGATTCAGGAATATAAAGATTGTACCAATCTTTATTTAAGATAATTTCTTTTAAAACACCCAATGACAGTGATAAATTGTACCAATGTTTTTCAACTTTAAAACGTTCTAAGGCAAAAAAGACATTGTTCCAGTCAATAAATGCTAAATGACTTGCAGATAAGCTACCTAGATTTTTTACGGCACTCAATTCTGAACTGCTAGCAGTTCTAATAACTTGTATCTTAGGGTACCAGTCTAAATCTATTTTATTGTTATTATAAATAGTGGTCAATAATTTCAAGTCTAACTTAATCTTATCTTTAAATTTCTCACCTTCTTTAACCTGTAACACTTTAAGATTGTGACTTAAAAAATCTTCCTTAATAGTTGTTGGTATTTTTACTGTTATCCATTTACTATCATTTGCAGGTAATCCTTCAGCCTCGAGATATTTTTTAAACTGCTGCATATAATCTGCACGTATACCAAAAATATTAAGAGTTTCTAATGGTAGCAAAATTTTACGTTTTTCTCTTAGCTTATCTGGACGTTGATGCTCGTCTAAACTACCAGAACGCTTTAAGCTAAAACCATGACCTTTTAATCTCACCCCACGTCCGAAGAGCTGTATAATTTGAGAGCCTTCACTTCGCCCAATATTCATTAAACCCATTGAACTTACTCTCCAACTAGACCATCCTTCTGTAAACTTTTTAGAACCTATTAGTAAATTAACTAAAGAATCTTTCTCGTTTATATTTTGAAATAAGGAAGTAGAAAAATCTTTATCAGACCCTAAGACTTGCTGAGCCATTGCCAGCTTATGTAGCTTACTTTCATCACCTACATTAATAACGCCAAAGTAATCGCTATCACCAACTCTTAGGCCTAATTCACCATCTACACCTTTAAGGTTATCTAGGTATAAATTAGCACCTAAAACTTCGCTATTAAAGACCCGTTTACATATGTCTGTATATATTTCATCTGCTTCAAGAGAAGCCCCACTTAAGTAGCTAAAGCTGTCGTAAAATATAGAATTTCCTTTATCATCAATTAGGCCTGCCTTATCATTTATGATATCAGAAATATCTTGAACAGCAACACTACGTTCTTTTATAAAGTGAGTTAAAAACGAAATAATCTGCAATACATCACTCGTATCAACGCCTGCTACTTTTCGCACGGCATTCACACTACCTCCTACAAATATCCAAAGTGGTTTTGCAAGTAGAAAACCATTTGCCAACTTATCATTTTCTGAATAGATTAATGTCTGCTGGTAAAATGATAATAAATTTGCTGTCAGATACTTTCTTACGAAAGTTGTATTAGTATCATCATTGAGATTAAGAATTTTATACTCCTTACCATAACCATCATTGTAAAAATATTTATAAGAATAATCAAAAAATATAGCCTTTGAGTATTCTTGTTCTAATGCCTTTTGCTTTGCTCCAGTTGCAGCACTTATTGATTGTCCAAAGGTTGCTGAATACTCAAATGCAAAACCTGTTTCACTTAATTTGTCACGATACATTTTCCATTTATCACCACTAGAACCTCGGTGACCTTCATCTATCAGCACCAAGTTATTTGTTTCAAAAGCATCTACAGCGACAGTTTTTTCTCCATTTTTTTCAGCTAATTTGGTAATCTCTACAACTTCTACTTCAGCGCCCGAAAACATACCTCCTGTGCGCTCTTTTGAGAACACACCTGCATCTATGTTTGAAAATTTAAACTCTTCAAGATGTTGTTGAGATAAGCCCTCGTTTGGAGTGATGAGTAACACTTTGTTGTGGTCTTGTTTATTATACTTTTTAGCATAATGCAAATATTGTTTTATGTGCACGTGCATTAGTAATGTTTTACCACTACCTGTTGCGTTCCATAAGGCTATTTTATTTAAGTCAGTTTTCTCAAAAGCAGTAACTGTAAATTTATCTGGGTTTAAGATGTCATAATCTTCATCAGTAGAATCATTAAAACGTTCTAGAAATTGATTGAGCTCTGCAAGTAAAGAAGTAGGGTTACTAAAGTACTTTTCTAAATATATTTCTGTAAACAATAACGATAGGTACTGAAAATATTTCCATTTCAGTTGATTTGGGCGTTTGTCAGAAATTGCTTTGGTATGACGCACAATATTCTCGTCATATTCTTGAAGCATTTCTTTGGTTAAGTGTTCATTATCAAACAGCCTGTTGATTAATGCTGCCAAATATTTAGTATTTCCTTCTTCGTTGTATCCTTCTAGGTGCGAGCTTTTTAAATCACGTGCCAATGCCTCAAACCCTAACACTTTAAATTGAGATAAAAGGTATTTACTGAGTACTATTTTATTGTGAAAAGTTGCCATATTATATATCCTTTACATCAAACATTGCTGTAAAAAACACTTCTTCTAATAGTAGTACTTTCCAGGTTTCTTCATCTTGTCTTAGATTGGCTAGATTATTATCTCCATTAACGTATATGGTATCAAACTCACCATCACGCAAGTTGTAATCCAACTTTTTAACAAATGTGTTTAAATCATCATTATTACTTTCTTCTAGATTTCTCCAAATCACTAAAACTTTATCACCAGTATTGGTAATACCTTCCACAGTTTTAAAAGCACCTATACGCTGTACTCGTTTTACATGAAGACCAATTAAATAATTAAAGGTTTCTACCAAGTCTACATTTGTAGGGACCAGCTCATTATTTTCTGTAATGTTTAGTTTATAGTTAAATGGATTTTTGAATGTTTCAATATTTAACAACTGGTCTCGAGATTCTACATCTAGCATATATTGCAATAGGTACTCTTCTTTCAAATTGCTATTTGTATCAAGCAATTGTTGTTGGATTTGGTTAGGTTTTAATTGCAAGTTGTTTAAGGTGTCTTCATAACTTTCTAGATTAGAATACTTAAACATATAAGATACACCATTTATGTTATTACAATATCCATCAGACCATTCATCTGAATAAATTGCTTTTATTAATCTGCTTTTTAATATTTTATCAAAATACCAGCCCATTTCAACTGAAATAAATTTAGTAATCTTATTAGATTCTCTAAAATTTGAAATTGCAGCATGAGCTGTAGTTCCTGATCCAGCAAAATAATCAATTACATAATCACAGTCATTCATTTTTAAAAACTGCTTTAAAGTATGAATGCTTTTGGCCGTATTAAGTGACACTTTATGATCAACCATTTTCAAATATTTACTCCCGAGAATTTCTTTAACATATTCAGTGCCATATTCTGGATTTGCGTATTTAGAAGATGTCCAACAAGTAGTTGGAATTTCATCATTAAAACCAGGAGTATAAATTGTTCCATTTTGATAGATATAAGTATCAATTTCTTTCAATGCTCTATCGTATTCTCGTTGCCAAACTAATTTTGATCCATCCATTTTTAATGGTAAAATAACTTCATATCCTTCTTTTTCATATTTATCTATAATATTTGATAAATAAATATCATCAAATGATCTCGTATCTCGATTATAAATATTTAAATATTGATCTTTTGAAAGTAAACTAAGTTTCTTGTTTTTATAAAAAATCGGATAGTATCTTAAGGGCCTTTCTTCTCTTTTAGAATTGCTTCCAGTTCGTTTAAAAGGAGTTTTTTCTCGAAAATTATCAATTTTATCAATCTTAAAATTATTAGTTATAGAATTTTTATTTTTTGCATAAACTAAATGGTACTCGGATGTTTTAGATTGAAAATCGGCAACTCGACCTTGAGGATTACATAATGAAGTTATTGTTGAGATATAATTATCATGGCCATAAGAAAAGTCTAAAAGACCATATAAGTTTTTTAATTCTATGTCATCAATTGCCGTTACTGAAATACCTGTATTTTTGAGTAATATTTTTGCATTCGTTAGTCTGTCGACCATTAATGAATTCCAACTTGAATGCTTGTAATTATTTTTATATGCTATAGGAGATGAATTTGTATTGTAAGGTGGGTCAATATATGAAACATCTAATTTTGATTTAAACTTCTCACTAATTAGATTGAGAGCCTGAAAATTTTCTGAATTAATTAATAAGCCATTAGTTTGTTTTTCTAAATCTTCAAACTCTGCCAATAATTGATCTTTAAATTCCTCTGAGAAAAATTTAGTGTCTAAAACTAAGTAAGGTTCATCCTTTAAATCATCTTGTTTTTCTATATTAACATTAAATAATATTCTCCATTCAGCTACTTGTGCTCGATTGTTTGCTATTTTGTTGTAATAACTTTCTGGTACCCTATCCAGAGTAATACAGTAATCACAGCTAATAACAAACTTCTTTTTAAGCCACAGTTTCTTCTGGAAATTCTCTAACTGTGATAAAAAGGTGATAATCTTACTTGCTACTTGTTTTAAGGCACGTATTTTAGATAATTGAGTAGTGAAAGTCTGCTCGTTATCTGTATTGATATCGTCTATAAATAAGACTTCGTTTTTAATATAAAAATCTAATTCACGCGTTAAGAAACCTCCTAAGTCTTTATGTATAAAATAATCAAAGGTGTTACGAGCACTAAATTCGTTTAAGTGCTTTTCTAATAGTGTACGCTTTTTGTTTTTCTCTGTAGTTGCTAGTGAGAATATTTTAGTGAAATCGGCGGGTACTATTTCTGTAAGTTGCGCTACAGCGATTTCTAGTAAATTATCTTGTTTTACACTTTTTTTATGAGGTTCATAGGTAAAGTTAAGGTGTATGGTTTTACCATCAATGGTTACTGGCTCCTCCTCATACAAAGCAAAACGACGTTCTTTATCGTTTTGTGTTTTATTATTATTATGCTCTGTGTTGGCTTCTTTTAAGGTAAACTTCACAGTTTTATCTCCATCTACTTTAAAGGCGTAGTTCTTTAAGTTTTCACTGGTTTTAATATAATACTGGTCATGATTTGCCCAGTGTAACTTTACTTCTTCTCCTTCATAAGGTATTGAATACACATCTTTTTTATAACGACGTAGTGAGATGAAATCTCCTCCTTCATAATAGCGTTTAAAGAAACTGGCTAGATGCGAGAACACTTCTTGTTCTAATCCATCTATACTACCTGCACTTTCATATGCTGCTCTCGCTTCTTGTACTTTTGGTGTAGCTTCTGGATCTGGCGCCCCAAAATCCTTTGCTGTTTTAATGGCTTTATCTAGTTCCTTTTTAAGTGAAATAGCATCACCTTGTTTTTGGCCTTCAAGAATTGTACGTACTTCTTTTGGTAATGTATTTTTTAAAAAATCAAGTACATCGTCTCGTTTTTGATTCATTATGCGGTAAATACCAAAGTCTAGCTCGGCTTTATCTAATTGAAACAGCTCGGTAAGTACTTTTTCTAATTTTTCGTAATTCGTCATAGTCTTATATTAGTTCCCACTCAATGGTGAAAATTTCTTGTTCGTTTGTTGTTCTGTTTAGTTTTTCTTCGGCACCATCGATCATTTCATCACGCTCCTCTAAAATGGCATCTTCTACATCAAAAATTTCGCGGCGTAGCTTTGCTTTTTTACGGTCTAGTGTGCGTATCTTTTTTTGAATGTCCAGTAACTGGTCTGCGTTTATATTTTCTTCACGCGTTCCACGCTCTAACTCTTGTATTTTCTTTTTTACATCTTTGAGTTCTTGCTCACTACCTGTGATACGATCATTGGCCCATTTTTCGAATTTTTGAATCTCGTTTTTAAGTAAATTGGTATCCGTTAGTTTTACAAAATCAAGGTGCTTTTGTTTTTGAACTGCGTAGTATTTATCTATTTGATTTTCATTTAAACTGTGGATTTCTTCTTTTATTTTACTAGGTAGTGTGAGTAAAAATTGACAGATTTCATCTTTAAGAACTTCATTGGCATTTGTAGCTCCAGCAAAAACGATGAGGTCTAAATCTTCAGCTTCACTATGCATCTCAAGATTAACAACTTTAAGAATCCCTTTTTTAGATTTTAATTTATCAAGCTCAGCATAATTGAGATTACTTGATGAGTAGTCGAAACTAATTTTAGCAATAGGGGTTTCTAGATGCTTTGCCTTTTCCATAAGTTCTTGAGCTAAAGCGTGTCCTAATCTATAATGTATAGCGTCTTTTCTTTTTTTATCTAAAGAGTAAATTCCTTTATCAATATTATATATCTTTTCATTTAAACCAAACGTTACTGATTCGTCATTAAAATCAGCCTTATTCTCTAACAAATACTTTGTTATTTTCCATAGCCATTGCTCGTATTTTGTAATATACAGCTTAATAGCATCTTCTGTTGTTTTTAGTTTTTGAACTACTTGTGCATCAAAATTTTGAAATAGCTTTTCTTGTGTTTTTTTTACCTTAGAGTCAATTTTATCTTTATATTCCTCTTGCAATATATCAAAGGCTTTCGTGATTTGTTCTTTTGTACGGCATTTTTTATAAATTTCAGTCAGCTGTTTTTCAAAATCGATACCACTGCTAATACTACCCAAAACTTCGTCTGAGGCACCAAAAACACCACTAAATAAATGAAATTTCTGATCTAACAGTTGAAAAACCCTTTGGTCTGTTTCATTTCTAGAGTTTAAAAAATTAATAACAACAACATCGTGCTCCTGCCCATAACGATGACAACGACCAATCCGCTGTTCGATACGTTGTGGATTCCATGGTAAATCGTAGTTTACCACCATGGAGCAGAATTGCAAGTTAATACCCTCTGCTGCTGCCTCTGTAGCAATCATTATTTGATGATTTTTATCTCTAAAGGTGTCAACAATGGCTGCTCTAATATCTACAGCTCTAGATCCAGAAACTTTTTCTTTGTTTTTTTTATCATTAACCCAATTATGATAGAGCTCCTTAGACTTATCATCATTATTTGAACCATTAAATAATACTATTTTGTTTTTAAAATTTGTTTTTTGAAGTTCTTCAAAAAGATATTTCTGTGTACGCACAGATTCTGTAAAAATGATAGCTTTAGGTTGTGCCCCCAATTCATTCAGTTTTACAAACCCTTTATCCAAAGCAATTTTAAGTTTCTCTCCTTTTACATTATGTTGTATCGAATTTGCCAACACTAAAAAAGATTCTAAATCTTTAATCTCATTTTGGATACTTAAAATATCTTCTTTTGATAATTCATCCTCTAAAAGTTCTTCATCATCATCATCATCCCATTCTTCAATATCTTCATCGAACAACTCATAATCTTCATCAATCTCTTCAATAAATTCATCAGAAATTAACTCTTTGCCATCAATGAGCTTTTTTAATCTTCTAATCAGACTTTCTAGTGTTCCAGAAATAGCATATGATGATGAAGCTAAAAGTTTTCTCAATACAGAGGTCATCAGATGCTTTTGTGCAGCAGGTAGAGCAAAATTTGTTTCTCGCTGCAGATATTCAGTGACTTTCTCATAAAGCTCTTGTTCCTTTTCAGATGGGGTGAAAGTTTCTGTTATAGGAATACGTTTTTTGTAATTGATATATTCAGTGACTTGACGTCTTAACGTTCTGTGACATACTTGCTGAATTCTAGTTTTTAGATCATCAAAATCGATACCGCCTTCTGTTCTTAAAAATTGCCTTCTAAATGATTTTATATCTCCAAATATAGAATCATCAATAAAACTCACTAAACCATATAATTCTTCAATCCTATTTTGTAAAGGGGTTGCCGTTAATAGTATCTTTTTGTAAGGCAGTATTGCTTCTCTAATTTCATTTGCAATTTTACTACTACCACGATATACATTTCGCAAATAATGTGCTTCGTCAATGACTATTAAATCCCAAGAAACAAGTTGCAAATACTCAGCTTTATTACGTGCAAAATGATAAGAGCAAATTTGTATGTTATCTTTACTTTCGAATGGATTTTTAACTCCTGCCTTTATTTTTTTATTGAAGTTATTAGTCTCCATTACTTCTGAGGGCAGGTAGAATTTATCAGCTAGTTCCTGCATCCATTGTTTACGCAAACTAGAAGGGCAAATAATAAGAATACGCCTTGATCCCTCAGCCCATTTTTGAGACAGTAATATTCCGGCTTCGATAGTTTTACCTAAACCAACTTCATCTGCTAAAATCGCACCATTACTCAGTGGTGATTTAAATGCAAATAAAGCAGCTTCAACTTGATGTGGATTTAGATCTACTTTAGCATCCATTAGGGTAGCTCCAAATTTTTCTGAACTATCCGACTTGCATTTTTTACTGAGTTCGTAGGCAAAGTATTTTGCCTGGTGATTAGTTAATTTCATGAAATTAAAGTTGCTTGTAATTTGAAATTAAATTCTTTGTCTAGCAAATTTTTATTAGAAAAAATAGTAAATTTGTATTGCATCAAGAGTTACTTTGAGTATGCCAACCGATCCTTTCCGGGCACGGTGGATAGAATGTGAAGCACTCTGCTTAAAAACAAAGGTATTCCTTACACATTGTTCTTGGTGTTTAAATTTATTTAAACATGAAAGAGATGAAATCAGAAATCAAAGAAATTAGAACCATTAGCGGTGAAGTTGTCGAGCATTCTTGGCTACTAGATGACCATATTCCAATCGAAATTTTTTATCGAGACGGAAGTCGTGAAATCAATTGCACTCCATTTCCATTAAAAGAACCCTACCGATTTGTTTCAAATCGAGCTGCTGTAGCTCATGCTGCATGGCGAGAACAAAACGAGAAAAAACAAAAGGTAATTTCAGCTTTTGAAACAACATATACAGAAAATTTTCCTCGACAGTATTATGAACGTAAAATCGCTATTATTATGAAAGAACGTGATCAAGAAAACAAGCGATTTACTCTAAATACAAGAAGTCTTGAAGAGCATTCAGCAATAATTCGATTTGCTATGCCAAGTATGTGTTCTGCTAGTTTTAGAGCAGAAAAAAAGTGGCTACGAAAAATATCGCAATGGAATCAACGAGTAAAAATTAATGCTGAAATATACAAAGATGGAAAAATCGAAAAGTCAATTTAAGATAGGAGATAAGGTGCTTTGTGTAAACGATGCTTTCAGTGTTCGAGATCCACAAGTAATGTTTATGAATTTCCCGAAAAAAGGAAAAACATATACCGTAAGAGGTTTTTGTTCAATGGGAAGCTCAATGCATTTAGAAGAAATCAGAAATGAGCCATTACCCGGTAGAAATGAAATCTGGTTTTACATTTGGCATTTTAGTGAAATTAATAGGTCAATACAATCAAAAAAAGTGCTTGAGTTGTGGGGTGATTTAATTTTTGAATTGGATGTTTATTTAAATGTAGCACTTAAATCGGGTGGAACATTGTCACATAAAGTTGGACAAATGAGAAGTTATCAAAAAAAATTATTAGGACGCTTCTCAAAAGGGAAACTCTAGCTAGAGTATCATTCAAAATATTAATAAAAACAAACCTAAAAACTAAATTATTATGCGATTAAAAATAGGAGATAAGGTTCTTTGCATGAACTCAGATTTTGAGAAAAAGCTACCTAAATCAAAATTCCCAAACGGAGATAAAACTTACACGGTAAGAGCCTATTCCAAAAAATGGGATATAGTGTATCTAGAGCATATTCACAATCCAAAATTATATACTAAGCAGGGGATGTGTGAAATTGGTTTTGCCTCTTGGAGATTTGCTTTACTTGAAGATAAGGTCGATTTTCAAAATTATAACAATCCAGGCAAATGGAGGAAAATTAGATTCTAATTTAATGTAAAAGAGAAATAATTAGTTCTCTTTTACATATCTGGCTAATTTAACTCCTTTTGATACTTCAGTTGCATATGAAGCTTTGATACCTGCTGCGTAGCATAACTCTGCAGAAGAAAATTTTCCTGCAATTATGTGATTGAAGTATCTAATTCCAAATAAATGAATCATACAAACCTTGAACCCCTCTGGGGCATTTCTGTACATTTTTTTTAATTCTTCTCCTAATTCAAATACGTTCATAGTGTTTGATTTTAATTTAATTAATCTTGATCGTTGTCAGGCAATTCTAAAAGATCAGAGTTGTCTAGTGCACTACCTGCAATACCTTTGATAGATCCAAATAGTACCGATAGGTTTTCTTTAACCACCCATATTTGCTTTTCTCGCTCCTTCCAAATCTTGGTCATAGCTGTTTTCTCCTTAGCCAGTTGGGTGTGCATGTTCTGATAATTTTCAATTATTCTAGTTATCACTTGCACGAATTCATTACTTGTTAGATAGTCATACAAGAGCTCCATTTTCTCTCCTTTATTAACTTGATTTCCTTTCGCTAATTGAAGCTTCAGTAAACTCTCTCTTAATACTAAAGAAAGACTTTTTACTTCATGAAAACCACATATCCAAACACCATCTACCATTCCAAATCTATCCATCCCATTTGGCATTGTTTGAGTTACTAAAACAGGAATGTCTGCATTACACTTCATCTGATCTTGTTTTAGCTTTTCAATCCATCCATTTGAGAATGTCTTAGTTTTTTTACTCTCATAGACTATTTTGCCACAAATATTTTGTGATGAATTTATCACTGTTTGAATACAGTCCGCTCCTTTAACTCCTTTTGGAACCTCATCTATTTTGTCAAATGGATATTCGTGCTCAAGAAGAGACTCTAGGGCTAGCTCCTGAACTTCTCCTTGAAGCTGTATAGAGCCTTGTCTTGCTTTTCTTGCACTTTCTTCAGCTTGTTTTGCTGCATCTTCAACTTTCTTTTGCCATTGAGCTCTCTCTAATGAGAATTTTTCTTGTTCTTTTTTTATAATCTGCTCCTCAATTTTACTTTGCTCTTCAAGCAATTTCTTGTCCATTTCCAATTGTAGATTTTGCTCCTTTCTATTGAGTTCTTTTTCTTTTTTTAGCAATTCAACTTTTTCTCTTTGAAGAGTAACATTTTCCTGGTATTGCTTTTGATTTTCTTTTTCAAGATCACTTATTTGAGATTCTACCAATTTAGAAGCTTGTTTTTGCATCTTAGACTTCTCAGCTTCTAATGCATTTTTTAATTTTTTATGAAATTCTGCTTTAAAGTGTTTTTCAATTTGACCAGTTAAAGCCTCATTTACATTGAAGTTGGTCCCACAGTTAGGACATGATATTTGCTCGCTCATAATTTGTATATTTATTTTTAACATTACAAACATACTTAGAAGTTTACACTTTTAAGTTCCAAACTAAATATATGAATTTCAATTTCAATTTCACGGATGATTTTTTTGAGAAATTTAGATACTATGATATAGAAAGATTCGAATCTGAATTTCCTTTTCAAAATATTGATAGAGATGATCGATTAATAGATAATAATAATCATCATGGTGGTTGGGGAGTTCCATGGCCTTCGATAGAAAATGGTGGAGAGCCATTTAAAAAAAGATGGTGGAATGACTTAAATGGAGAGTGTCCGTGTGCTGACAAAAATGTAATGGGCTATTATTTGCCTTGGCACTATCTTATGAAAGAGACCTTCAGAAAAGGTCAAAATTATAATGATATGACTGTAATTGATAAAAACAATCAAAGAAGAAGTCATTCATGGAAGTGGGGTATTCATATATGTTTAGGTAATATTATAAACTATGTTGATAATCTATTGATGCCTGAAGTAGGTCCTTACCTAAATACTCGTGATCAGCAAAAGTATTTTAGGGATTATGCAATTTATCTTAAAGTAATCAGTGTTGTAGCTCATGAGTGGGGCCACTATAGAACTGAAGTTTTGTCTCTTGAAAATAGGGAGGCTCTCTCAAATATCATGGATGATAGGCAGCTAGATAGATTTGCCGGGAATTACTTATTATATTTTGATTTTAACGCCAATACAAGACAAAATTTTGAAGAAGTCTTTGCTGAATGGTGCTCACTTAGATATGGGGTGTTTAACTCCAAGATTGTTAGACCTGATAATCTTCCTAAGATTCCTATGTCAGAATCTGAAAAAATCAAAAGAGATTTTTTAATAAGATATGGCTTATTGCAAGCAAAAAGACATAATAAACCTCCTTATGGAGATATAGAACGTTGGATAGATTTCCAAGAGCTTGAGAAGAACAAAACAATTGACTCTTTTGTTAAAATGGAATTAAAAATGTCCAGAGTGGTTGGGAAATTCACCTTTTACAAAAAACGCAAAATGATTGATTTGATGATGCATAACATAAATGCATTTTCTAAAGAAAACATGAAACTAAGAAAACATGGTTATTTATTAAGTACATCAAATCCAAATCATTTTGACCCTTCAGCATCCATAAGACCAGGTATTGGATTAAATACAAACCCTCAAGTTCCTTCTTTTAATAAATTGGATTATATGAATTCGAGTCGTTCATTATTATCTTGTAAACAGGGTATTGATTTACCATCATTTAGAGGTGCCATTCATCGTTTACCAATGAAGAATTACAAAATCCTTCCTGTGGAAGTTTATATTCATAGATAAAAACCTTTTAATAATTATGGAAGTCTCAGGTGATTTAAGCTACAACTGAATTTTGGTTGACATCTTGGATTATATTTAACAGCTCAATTATTTTGGCTTCTGAAAAAAGTCCTATTGCACCTTGGTCGTTTTTCTCGGTAAAAGGAGGTTGTGTAAATAGCATCTCTTTGTCTATGGTGCCGTTTATGTTTAAGAACTTAATAATGGTATTCACAAAATATATTTGATCCCCATTAAGCTTGTTTTTATTAATGAAATCTGAAAAAATCTCATGTGCCACTTTAATGTCTAATCCAACGATACTTCTAACAAATTTACCCCCCTCTAGAACCCTATTTGTAGAGATTTGATTATAAATGAAATACGATTAAAAGTAGAATTGGAGACACTGATATGACACCGCTATAAATCCACTTTTTATTACTCAAAATTTGATAAGATTAGTATTAACTAATGTTAAATTAAATAGTGTCACTAAATGACACTATTTAATTTTTTATTTGTAAGGTAAAACTATAACTAGTCTGGAAGGGCTCAGATTAGTCAATTATTAATTAAAAATATAACATATGTGTACTTTATTTAAAAAGAAAAATAGCCGCTCAGTAACTGATGATATTAGTCGGAGTAAATATTATATTGATAAGGAACTTCATTTGAAAGGCATTATTTACGAGGAAAAAAAACTTGAAGAAGAATATAAAGAAAATGAGAAAGTTCTTCCTAAAGTTTGTCTTGTTAATGAGACTAATAGCCCTTACTATGATTTAATCTCTGATTTAAAGCTAACTTTTAATAAATCAGAATTGCGTAATCCTGAAGATTTTATTTCTGAAGAAGGTAAAGTTGAATGGGGGAGAGTTCTTAATGTTAAGAAAACAAAAGAGCTAAATGAAGTATTTATAGATTCTATATCAGTTAATCTAAACTTTAAAGATATTGAACAGTATCATAAAATACTAGATGAAGAACTTATAGATGTTAAAGAAAATTTAGGTTTATATAAAAGTTCTTGGGGCTATTTAGCTGAATTAACTCGAAGAATGAAACAACTTAAGTCTAACATAGAGTTCTTGAAGAAGAAGAATATTTACGAAGAATCAAAAACATTTAGAGTACGTTTAGTTGTTGAGTTTGATTTTTTTGGTAATGGTTCAATTGATGTAAATAGACAATATTTTAAACTTGAAACCATCAATAATCTCAAGTCATTGAATGTTGAATTGAATTCTGTAGATTGTTTAAAGTTGTTAAAGCTCAGAGACTGGGGAAAACAAATTAAGGAAAAAATTAATGACTACTTGGAGATGAGGGAAAGCGGAATAAACCTCGGTAAACAAAATCACAAGCTAATTCCTAACTATGAAGACGAACTTGATATTAATATTTCAGGACTTGATGTAAATTAGATTTTAAAAAAAATTAAGTATTTCTAATTAATGTATCATCGGAGATTAATTTTATTATTCAAATTGGATAAGTAAAATTCAAAATTTGGATTGAGAATAATTACTATTTTTAACTAAAGTATTTCAAACCTAATGTCTCATATTCTATCAAAGTCAACTTATTTTTGATCTTACTGCCATATCTTAATATTTAACACCAAATTTCTTTAGTTTACCTAAAGCTTTTTCGACTATTTGAAGTCTTCTTAGGTCTATGTTTTCTTTTCGTTTTAATTTTTTAATTACGGTTTTAACTACACTTGAGTCGTTAAACGATAATGTTCCTGTTTGTTCTCCTAATTGCAGTACTTGATCCCAATTAGCTTTACTCATTTTAGCAAATCTGTTATACAATGCAGAAGGATCTACTATATCCTTTTCAGCTAGCTTACTTAGATTAGTAATTTCATTAAAGTTAATCTTAGTCTCTACTAATTTATCTAGTATTTCTATTCCTTTCGCTATTTCATGTGCTGTGAAATTGCCATTTTTTTTCAATTTACCTCGAATAGAAGATGCGCCGTTTTGTTGTGTGGTACTTAAAATATCAGTTTTAAGCATATACAGATTTAACCCATCCCAAAAACGAATACCTAAATTAGTTATTCTTTGTAGGTTATTGTATTTCATTGTTTCTTCTACATCATCTTCTTTTGATTCATAACGCTTATTATAATCAGCATCAGATACACAGTATTTTTCAATAACATCCATATCAAATGGATTTTGTTTTCTATCTACTAATTCTTTCCATCTTTTTTCAGACTTTGCTGCTTCACTTACAAGCATAGTATCTAAAGATGTAAAAAAATTATATACGAAAACGAGCCCCTTTTTTATTTCTAGCTCTAGAACTTCATCTATGAATTGTTTATTCCAAATAGATTCTAAATTAATTTTACCATCTGTCAATTCATGTAATAATGATAAAGTATAAGCAACTGTATGTGATTTAATATTTGTATCCCCAATTGGATTTTGATTCTTTCTACCAAATAATCGATCTGCAGATTTAAATAGTAATGCATTTGCGACAATGTCTTCCCAGACTACGCGGTTTGGCTTCTTATTTTTAAATTCTTTTTCTGTCTCTCTTAGATAAAAATTGTAATTTTTTTGAGCTCCTTTTGCAACATGGAATGGAATACGTTTGTAAATATTAATATACTTTGCCACTTCAGATTTCAAAATTTTCTGTGATGTAGGATACTTTAATTTAAATGCTCTTTGTTTTCCTGTTGTGGGTTCTTTATTTAAAGACTCCTTGTACTGTCCTTTTACTCTTTCAAAGAACCAAATAGATTGCTTATTTCTATCTTCTGGATCAATTGCATATGTTGTTCTTGACAATTCTTCAAGTTTAATTAAATAAGCATTGTTGGATGTTAAGTCAAGTTCAGAAACTTTATTTTGACTGTTTGCATAACGGGATATGAAAGGGACAATCTCATTCTTCTTTTCTTCATCTTTAATAACAGTTAACTTCATTTGCACAAACACTTCTGACAAATCAGCTTTATGTTTTTTCAATGTATGAAATAGTGATGCTGTAGTTTGACCACCATTTACAATCTGGAAATCTTTGACTGCAGTAATTACTAGCTGACCATTCTCTATATTTGTTGTTACGTTCATTGAAGTTGAAGCCAAACCATTGTTATATGGTAAGAACATGTGTGGTTCTTGTTTTATTGTATCTCTAATTCCACGATTTACTTTTCCTGTTTGCTGAAGGAAAGCCCGAACATTGCTTTCTAAAAGTCGAGTGCCGTAATTCTTATATAAAGCTGCAAGTGTACTCCCAGGAATAATTGCTAAATAACACTCATACAATTCATTTTTTGAGGGCATCTCTAAACATGGGATAGATACTCCAAGTGTTTTTTTGAAATCAAGTTCTATTGGCTCTCTATTATATTTAGATTGAGATAATCGATGCAATCTTTCTAAATCCCAGATATGAATGTTGATCTGTAAATCATCGTAACCCTTAATCGATATTTTGGGGGCATCAAAAGGTATATTCCCATTTGATATGACAAAAATGTTAACGCGAATAAAATCTTTTCTATACTTTTTAATTAAGCTGGCTAAACCATATGCTTCTGTTGAAGGCTCAATCTCTTCCAAATACCCTTTTAATGCAGAATTCAAGAACTTTGTTGACCATTTTAATAAACCATCAAATTCAGGTTTTTTTAAAGCGTATATCTGATTATTATCGTTGTAATGAGTAATAAATAGATCAACACTCTCATATCCATCTTCAATC
>Ga0206681_10000644_pt1 | contig 18141 bp, 16 predicted proteins | sample M150012015metaG_FD_161048 | JGI IMG/M metagenome (GOLD analysis project Ga0206681, IMG submission 161048) | Ammonia-oxidizing marine archaeal communities from Monterey Bay, California, United States - M1 500m 12015 | ecosystem: Environmental > Aquatic > Marine > Intertidal zone | place: USA...
TGGCAACATTTACTTCGATGATTCTAGTCTTTATCGGTATTTACATCGTTATGAGCGGCAACTTTGGCGGTTCAAGTTTAAGTGGCGACTTGTTTGCCTTGTTGACAGCCTTCATAATGGGTTTCACGTTTACATTGACACGAAAATACCGTGAAGTGAGCATGATACCCACCAATGTTCTTGGCGGTGTGGTTGCGGCACTGATCTCTGCATTTATGGCAGAAACCCTATATTTAGCGCCAGAGCCCAGACTCTATATAGTTATTAGCGGTGTTTTATTGGCCGTTGCTTTTAGCATGATTGTCATTGCGCCGCGATATATGCCTGCCGCAGAAGTCGGAATGATTATGCCCTTGGAAACTGTGTTGGCAATTATTATCGCTTGGTTTGTTCTTGGTGAAATACCCTCGTCTAACGCAATAATAGGAGGCTTTGTTGTCATTATTACATTGTTTTTTCATGCTTGGTACAGTAATCATCTGGCAAGAAAAAACAACATAGTTTAGGGGTCAGTTTGCTCTTGCTGATTAGTTAATTATCCAATAACAGTTATTTGTTTTTTTTGTGGTTGAATGGTTAGTGTCCCGATAAAATATGTTTTCAGTTATTTAAGCGCCGAACGTTCCTAGTTTGGTCTTAATCATTATTTAATTTCAAATTAGGAGATTATTATGAGTGAAGAATTATCACGTGAGTCAAAATTAGCCAGTCGTCACAAAGTGCTAGGCTCCGGCCTTGAAGACTGGAATGGTATGGGCACTGCTTGGTCGTATGACAGCAATGCCGATGATGAGCATAATGCGGTTCGTGAAGATGTTGGCATGTTTGATATGTCGCCACTCAAAAAAGTTCATATCCGTGGTGCAGATTCAGCGTCTGTAGTTGATCATTTGATCACTCGTAAGATGGAGAAAATCTACACGGGTAAGTCAGCCTATGGCGCCATTCTTAACGAAGAGGGCGGTGTATGTGATGATGCAATTATTGCCAACAACGGCGATGAGTATCTTTTAGTGCACGGTTCCGGTGAGAGCATGGAGATGTTGCAAGATTCAGCCCAAGGCAAAAATGTTGACATTGAATTTGATGATGATATGCACGACATTTCAGTTCAAGGCCCTAAGTCTGTTGAATTGTTGAATGCGCACACGCCGATTGATCTACTTTCTCTCGATTACTTTCATCAGCAAAAGACGGAAATTTTTGGCCATCCATGTACAATTTCTCGCACCGGTTACTCTGGTGAGCGTGGCTACGAAATCTTTGTTGGTGCAGACAGCGTTTGTGATGTTTGGGATAATCTTGTAGGTGAGGGTGTGATGCCATGCTCATTCGACTCATTAGATAAAGTACGAGTTGAGGCGGCATTGTTGTTCTTTGGTTACGATATGACGGCGGATCACTCCCCTTGGGAAGTTGGCCTTGGCTGGTCGGTTTGTCGCACAAAGGGCGACTTCCGCGGCAAAGAAGCTGTGTTTGCCCGTGAAGGCAATGAGCGCTTTGTCATGGCCGGCCTTGTGGCTGATTATGGCGAAGGCCTTGCTGGCGGTGAAACGCTTTCGGTTGATGGTCAAGTAATAGGTGTTGTCAATAGCCCAGTGTGGTCTGAGCGTTTGCAAAAGTCCATTGCACTTGTTCACATTCAGAAGGAGTTTTCTATGCCAGGTGTAAAGGTTGCTGTTTCTGGTGAAGGTGTGGAGTGTGCTGGTGAAATTTCAGCTGTGCCATTTTATGATCCTAGTAAGTCTAATACACACGCATAATTAAATTATTAACACCTTAAAACACCCACTGAGAGTTGCATCTTCAGTGGGTGTTTTTGTTTGTAGAATTGTTCAATTTTATAGGGCAAATTGGCGAGTATAATGCCGATTAATTTTCAACTCAATACATAAATACTTATGGAAAGAAAAGCACTTAGAGCGGACTTATTAATGCTAATTGCAGCGGCTATTTGGGGCTTTGCATTTGTCGCTCAACGTGTGGGCATGGAGACCATGGGCCCGCATTTCTTCAATGCTATTAGGTTCTTTATCGGCGCATTGGTTTTAGTGCCTGTGGTATGGTTTTTTTCGAAAAAACCGACAAAACCAGGCAAAGCAGAAACATCCACCAAGAAGTTGCTGATTGCAGGCTCTTTGGCGGGAATATTGTTATTTGGCGGCGCTGCATTTCAACAAGTGGGCATTCAATATACCACGGCAGGGAAGGCTGGATTTATTACCGGTTTATACATTTTCTTTGTGCCGTTAATCGGCTTATTTTTTGGCCAACGAACAGGCTCGGGCACATGGCTTGGCGCCACAATGGCACTGGTCGGCCTTTATTTGTTGAGCTTTTCTGATGGCTTGAGTTTAAATTTTGCTAATTCTTTAGAGTTGAAGGGTGATCTTCTCGAGTTAGTATGTGCTGTTTTCTTTGCAGGGCACGTTTTAATTATTGGTTTTTTGGCCAAAAAAATGGATCCGATCAAGCTCTCTATTGTGCAATTTTTTGTTGCAGCTGTTCTGAGTTTATTGGTTGCTGTTTCGTTAGAATTAATCACATGGGCGATGGTTGCTGCTACAGCTATTCCATTGCTTTATGCTGGCGTTATGTCAACAGGCGTCGCCTACACGCTACAAGTGGTTGCCCAGCAGCATGCGCACTCATCCCATGCTGCTATTATTCTTAGCCTAGAGGGTGCGTTTGCTTTGCTGGGTGGTTGGCTGTTGTTAGACGAGCAACTACCCGCCAGAGGTCTTCTGGGTTGTGGGTTAATGTTAGCGGGCATGTTGTTGTCACAGTTAATGCCAAAAATAGGATTTTCTCGGGCAAAGTCTTAATTGTTCCCCTATAAAAGTTATACTTGATTCCTTTTTAAGATAATGACTTAAGTCGTGACAAAAAGCAAAAAGAGCTACCTACCAATTCCTTTGCCAGATCGTCTTGATCTCAGTGATGAGGAGGCATTGCAGGCAGCAATTTCATTCTCGAAACTTATGGCTAAGCGCCATACTGTGCGCCATTTTTCAGATCGCGCAGTCGATCTATCCGTGATTGAATCATGTGTTCGAGCTGCGGGCTTTTCGCCCAGTGGTGCCAATCAGCAGCCCTGGCACTTTGTTGCTGTTTCTAATTCAATAATTAAGCAAAGAATCCGTCAAGCTGCCGAAGTTGAAGAGCAAAATTTTTACACAGGAAAGGGCGGCGATGAGTGGATTAATGCCCTTGAACCGATAGGTACAGATGCAACAAAAGAACATCTAGAAAAAGCACCTTGGCTGATTGTAATTTTTGCTGAACGTTATGGTGTTGATGACAATGGTGAAAAATATAAGCATTATTATGTTACTGAAAGCGTTGGTATTGCTGTGGGTGTTTTGATTACGGCACTTCATCAATCGGGTTTAGTGTCTTTGACGCACACACCTAATCCAATGCGCTTTCTAAATGGAATATGCGAAAGGCCGGAGTCGAATAGGGCGGTGATGATTCTTGCTGTGGGGCATCCAAGAGAAGACGCCACTGTGCCCGCTGCTGCTAAACAGAAGAAGTCTTTAGGGGAAATTCTAACAATTTTATTGGATTAGCTTATTGGCTTATAATGGCAGGTAGCAATTATTCAGTCCATTTATGCAGAACATTATTGAAATCAAAAATGCCACTTTGTTTCAGGGCGGCACAAGAGTATTTAATAATTTAAACCTCGATATTAGCAGTGCATGCAATACTGCCATATTGGGCCCAAATGGTGCTGGCAAAACCACCTTACTAAAACTCATTAACCGTGATTTTTACCCCGTGGTTGCTAGTAATAGTTGCGTTAAAATGTTCGGCAAAGAGCGCTGGGATGTGCAAGAGTTACGCTCTCGTCTTGGTATTGTTTCCCATTCATTGCAGCAAAACTATTCAGGCGATACTATCGGGCTTTATGTGCTTTTATCGGGCTTTTATGCCAGTGATGGTATTTGGCAGCATCAACATTTTGATGAGATAAAAATCCAGCGTGCTCAGGCTATTGCCGAGCAGCTGGGTATTGCGCATTTGCAAGATCGTGAGTTTTCGTCCATGTCAACAGGAGAACAACGGCGGTTTTTGCTTGGCCGTGCATTGGTCCACGATCCGCAGGTATTGGTGCTGGACGAACCAACCAGTGGTCTTGATATTAGTGCCTGTTTCCAATATTTAGAAACGATTCGAGGCCTGATGAGCAAGCGAAAAAAATTGATTCTTGTAACTCATCATGTGCATGAGATTCCGCCAGAAATTGAAAGAATAATTTTCTTAAAAGAGGGTGAAATTGTCGCAGATGGTGATAAAGAGAAGTTACTTAACAGTGAGCAACTATCAAAATTATTTGACTGCCCGATTAATATTGTGCGCTCCAATGGCTTTTATCAGGCGTTTCCCATTTGACCTGCTTAATATAATGTTAATGGAGAGAGTAAATTGAAGTTTGCTGAAAGAATGTCATGATTAGGCGCCGAAACTGCCTTTGAAGTGATGGCCAAGGCAAAAACCTTAGAGGCTCAAGGCAAAGATATGATCTATTTACAGATTGGTGAGCCTGATTTTCTCACGCCAAAACACATTATCGAGGCTGTGCTTGAAGGTCTTAAGGCTGGAGTGCGGTCTAAATTAGTCGTTAAGGCGGTATCTGGCAGATTCTGCATGTGCTTGTAAGCCTTCGCCATCGGCAAGCGTTGCAGCAACTCTTCCCAGAGTATTGGCGCCTTCGCTGGAAACCATAATCAAGCTCGATTTCTTTTGAAAATCGTAAACACCAAGCGGTGATGAGAAGCGCGCCGTACCTGAAGTTGGCAGTACGTGGTTTGGTCCTGCGCAGTAATCACCAAGGGCTTCACAGGTGTGTTTTCCCATAAAGATAGCCCCTGCATGTTTGATGTCGTCAAGCAGTGATTCCGGATTATCAACTGAGAGCTCCAAATGTTCTGGTGCAATGGTATTCGAGATTTTAATGGCCTCAGCTAAGTCTTGAGTGCAAATCAGCGCACCACGGTCTTTAAGTGCCGTGCGAATAATATCTTGTCTATCCATTGTCGGTAATAGTTTTTTAATGCTTTGCTCAACTTGATCGATAAACAATTGATCTGGGCATAGGAGAATGGATTGTGCATCCTCATCGTGCTCTGCTTGAGAGAACAGATCCATGGCAATCCAATCGGAGTCGGTGTTACCGTCGCAAATGACTAGAATTTCTGAAGGGCCAGCAATCATGTCGATACCTACTTGGCCGAAAACAGCGCGTTTTGCGGTAGCAACATAAATGTTGCCAGGTCCAACGATTTTGTCCACTTTTGGCACGCTTTCGGTGCCGTAAGCAAGGGCTGCAACGGCTTGTGCGCCACCAACAGTAAACACCTGATCAACACCAGCAATATGTGCGGCCGCGAGCACTAATTGGTTAACTTGGCCACCAGGGGTTGGGACCACCATAATAAGCTCTTCAACGCCAGCAACTTTTGCTGGAATAGCGTTCATCAATACCGAAGAAGGGTAGGCTGCCTTACCTCCAGGTACATACAGACCCACTCTATCCAAAGGGGTGATTTTTTGCCCCAGCATAGTGCCATCGCTCTCGGTATACGTCCAAGTTTTCTGGGTTTGTTTTTGGTGGTAGTTCTTAACCCTCTCAGCGGCTGCTCTTAACGCCTCTTTCTTCTTGGTATCTAGTGTATCAAAGGCTTTTTTTAGTTCACTTTGACTGACCGTAAGATCATTCATCGACGTTGCATTGACGCCGTCAAATTGGATAGAGTAATTAATGAGAGCCTTGTCACCATCGACTCTGATTGACGAAATAATCTTGTCAACAGTTGATACTACTTCTTTATTGGAGACACCCTCCCAAGCCAGAAGGGCGGCAAGTTTTTCATCGAAGTCCGATTGTTGAGATGACAGTTTGGCTATCATAAATTAGCCTCGATACGAGTAACCCAGTCTTTGATCTCCGTGTGCTTGGTGTTAAACGAGGCAGAATTAACAACAAGGCGTGAACTAATGTCTTGAATGTGATCAAGAGGAATTAAGCCATTGGCTTTGAGTGTGTTTCCAGTATCTACCAAATCAACGATACAATGTGCGAGACCAACGATTGGGGCAAGTTCCATCGCCCCATAAAGTTTAATAACTTCTACCTGCTGACCTTTGGCTTGGAAATATTGCTTGGCGGAGTTAACGTATTTTGTTGCAATTTTTAAAGTGTTTTGATTTAGGTCTTGACTCGGCTCTGCTGCAACCATAAGGCGACATTTGGCGATGCCTAGGTCTAACAGTTCAAAAAGTCCGTTAGCGCCATGTTCAAGCAGAACGTCTTTACCCGCAATACCGATGTCGGCAGCACCATGTTGGACAAAAACAGGGACATCACTTGCTCTGATGATGATGACCTTAACGTCGTCAAGATTGGTGTCAAGAATGAGTTTTCTGCTTTTTAGTTCTTCAGCAGAGACGGCAAGACCAGCTTTCTCAAGTAGAGGAAGTGTTTGTTCTAATATTCTGCCTTTTGAAAGAGCGATTGTTAGCATGAGACCTTTGTGTAAATCATTTTAAATTTGATAGTGAAATATTATATTGTTGCACAAGGCATAATTTTGGAATTTTTACTCAAAGATCTCAACATATTTTTTGTAAAAGTTAATGTTGAACGCGTTCGATATTCGCGCCTAGCATTTTAAATTTTTCTTCAATCGATTCGTAGCCACGATCAAGGTGATAAACACGCTCGATGGTGGTTGATCCTTGTGCAGCAACGCCTGCCAACACTAGACTGGCAGATGCCCTTAAGTCGGTAGCCATCAAATTCGCGCCAGATAGCGACTTTACCCCTCTGCAAACAACTGTGTTACCTTCCAGCTTAAGATCTGCACCCATTCGGCACAACTCTGGCACATGCATAAAGCGATTTTCAAAAATGGTTTCGGTGACTGTGCTACTACCCAGTGCAATGGAATTAAGTGCAACAAATTGCGCTTGCATGTCGGTCGGAAAATTTGGGTGCGGACTGGTTCTGACGTTAACTGCTTTTGGTCGCCTACCTTTCATGTCCAGTTTGACAGAGTTTTCATTGGTTTGAATGTCGGCTCCGGTCTCAATCAGTTTGCCAATTACTGCGCGCATTGCATCAGGCTGGATGTTTTTTACCGTTATACAGCCACCAGTGATTGCTGCAGCCACTAGATAAGTGCCTGCTTCGATCCTATCTGGACAGATGTTGTATTCAGTGCCGTTGAGGCGATCAACACCCTCAACAATGAGTGTTGAGGTATTTTCGCCGGATATTTTTGCGCCCATTTTTCGCAAGCAATGAACCAAGTCTGTTACTTCCGGCTCTTGAGCGGCGTTATTAATGGTTGTCACTCCGTCTGCCAAAGTTGCAGCCATCAGGATATTCTCAGTTGCTGTGACCGAAACCAAGTCAAAGTTGATTTGACAGCCTACTAATTTTTTTGTGCTGGCATAAATATACCCGTTTTTTACTTCAATTTTTGCACCCATTTCCTCAAGGGCTTTCAAGTGCAAGTCAACTGGTCGAGTGCCAATTGCGCAACCGCCAGGAAGAGAAATTTTTGCTTCCTTGTATTTTGCCAACATTGGACCAAGAGAGAGAATTGAGGCGCGCATTGTTTTAACGAGCGAATAATCCGCCACCAGGTTTGTTAAGTTTGAAGAATCAATGAGAATTGAGCTATCGGCTTCTAAAATAAAATGAGCGCCCATATCCATCAACAGTCGTAACGTCGTTGAGATGTCACTTAATTGCGGAGTATTTGAAAGCTTCAAGGATTCGTCTGCGAGAATAGAGGAGAAAAATATCGGTAGTGCGGCATTTTTTGAACCAGACGCCTTAATCTCACCATTAAGAGGCGTGCCACCTTGAATAACCAGTTTGTACATTATTAAATTTTTTGAAGAAGGTTGTGTAAACCGTAGCGATGAATTTTGGAGCCGTAGCTCATTTTTTCAATCTCTAGGATGCTGATGGTTTGATAAACCAAGTCGTAAACGCGCCAGCGACTGTTGTTGCGTATCATTTTTAGTGTGATTGCAGTCACCTCTCTGTCGCTGCCAGTAGAGGTGTATATCTTTACTTCAGATTTATTACCTTCGAGAATGATTTTTTTATCAACCTCAACGTAGATACTTTCGAATTTATCGTAATTAACTAATAAGCTGACGTAGTCCTCAATCAGTGATTTTGTTAGGTCGCCCTCAAAGGCCTTTTTTTCCTCAGGCTTTAACCCTTCCCAGTGTTCGTCCAGAACCAGTTCGGCGGTGTAAGGAATGTCAATAAATGGAATGACTTGTTTTTTGATTAAATCGAGCACATTGTGGTAGCGATATTCACCGTCTTTTTTGAGTTGAATTAATGCGCATAAAGCGCTACCAATGACTGCTTCAGCTTGCGTGGCCGGAGAAATGTAATTTTTGTCGATTGATAGGGCTGGGCAGGTGGTCGCAGAAAATGCCACGCCGATAAATAGAATGTTTAAAAGGAATGCCTTTAAAATATTGTTAAGTGTTTTCATGGAGTGTGATAAATACTTTAGCGGCTATTTTACTATCTTTTGAGCGATTTCTGATTGAAATGACAAGGCAAACATTAAAGAACAAATTAAAGCATTTGAGCACTAGCCCGGGCGTGTATAGAATGCTGGATCGTAGCCAAAAGGTAATTTATGTTGGCAAAGCAAAAAACCTAAAAAAAAGGGTTTCTCAATATTTTGTTGAATCGAAATTGCACGACAAGACAAGCATTTTAAAAAAGCAAATCGACACCTTTGAAGTTATTATTACCAAAACAGAAACCGAGGCGCTTCTTTTAGAGAACGACCTTATTAAGCAGCACAAGCCCAAATACAACATCCTTCTTAAAGATTCAAAGAGCTATCCTTACATTTTTATCAGTGGCGACAAACATCCTAGGCTTGGTCTTCACCGTGGAAAAAAAACGTCAGAAAATCAATATTTTGGCCCTTATCCTTCTGCTTATGTAGCGAGAGATGCCCTGGCTCTTTTAAAGAAAATATTCAAAGTAAGGCAGTGTACTAACAGCTTTTACCGGGCAAGGTCAAGACCTTGTCTTGAGTACCAAATAGGACTCTGTAGTGCGCCTTGTGTTGAAAAAATATCGGATAAAAAGTACCTGCAAGATGTTGATATGGTTGCGTTATTTTTAAAAGGAAAGGGCGCTAAATTGTTAAATAGTGTTTCAGATAAGATGGCACAGGCCTCTATTGATTTAGATTTTGAAGCGGCTGCAAATTATCGAGATCAGTTGATTGGATTGCGCACTATTCAGGAACAGCACGGGTCTCAATTCTCTTCGGACATGGATGTGGTTAGCGTTGTTGAGAAATCCAACAAGCATTGTGTTGAGGTGTTATTTGTGCGCTCTGGAAAGCAAATCGGTTCTGAGAGTTTCTTCCCAAAACACACCACTGAAAAAGATTGCAACACTGTGTTAAGTGCTTTTTTGCCTCTGTATTATCTTGGCAAGAAAACACCAAAGCAAATTCTTATTAGTCATAAATTGAGTGATAAGACGCTGATTTCCAGCGCCCTATCAACACAGTTGATTCAGTCGCCAGGAGTTGAAAAAAAACATTTTTTGGAGATTACAACATTAAATGCCAAGGAGTCCCTCAAACAGCACCTATTGTCCGGTTTTACCAAAAAAAATCAGCTTGAGTCTTTGCAAAAAACACTCGCTCTTGATGAGTTACCAGAGTGGATGGAGTGTTTTGATATAAGCCACACTATGGGAGAGGCGACAACTGCATCCTGTGTGGTGTTTGAAAAAGGCCTGCCAAAAACAACCAAATATCGTCAATTTAATATTAATGACATTACCCCAGGGGATGATTATGCCGCGATGAATCAGGCTGTGTTTCGTCGGTATTCTCGTCTAATACAAGCGGGTAGGCCATTACCTAATGTGGTTTTTATTGATGGTGGTTTGGGTCAACTTAACCAGGCGATTATGGTGATGAATTCAATTGGTGTAGAATCCATTCAGTTGGTGGGTGTTGCAAAGGGCGAGGGCAGAAAAGCCGGACTAGAGACCTTGATTGTGATTGAGGATGAGGGGGTGAGGCGCATTAACTTGTCACCACACGATCCTGCATTATTACTTATTAATCATATTCGCGATGAGTCGCATCGCTTTGCGATAAAAAACCATCGACAAAAGAGAGCGAAAAAACGTAACACCTCTCCACTTGAGGCGGTAAGGGGTATTGGTGCCAATAAGCGCACGGCTTTGCTTAATCATTTTGGCGGGTTGCAAGAAATTCAAAAGGCGAGTCTTGATGAATTGCAAAAAGTAGTTGGCATTAATGAGAAATTGGCAGCTAAAATATTGGAAAGCTTCAAGTAAGTATTTTTAAAGGCATTTAACAAGGACATTCACTCTATGGCACCCATTCTTAAACTACTGCTTATTGCTTTTATTGTTAGTTACGTGATTTGGTTTGTGGATAAGCACTTTTTAGGAAAACAAATTTCTTTTAACAAGCTTATGTTGTACGGCCTTTTAGCAGCCTTTTCTGTTTTCGCGGTGTTGTATTCTTTGAATTTATTGGTTACTGGCCTTTAAGAGGGCGGATTGACGGTTGATGAAAGAAGGGTGCCTCTATGAGGTTGATTCGCCTTTTCTTGATAGAACCAATGTTTTTAGATGACTGGTATTGTTGATGATGCGCCTGCTTGCGTTGACAATGATTGCAAGGTTTGAGGCATCCCACACGGGCAAGTCACGCATGTGGTCTCCCATATAATCAAATTGGCCTTCACCAAAGCGCTGAACGAGTTTTTCAGCCTTGTTGTGGCTTGAGAGATTAAAGTCTTTATTGCTTGCCATTACATCGTCAAAAATTGTTAAATGCTTGGCGACGGCATAGGCGTAGTTTTTGTGGGACGCCGTTGCAAGAATGACGCTATCTCCAAGTTTCTTTCTCTTTTGAATGTAGACGATGACCGACTCGTTAAAAGGCAGTTCGGCAATGTTAATTTCAAAACGTTTAACCAGCTGATCTTTCAAGTAGCCTTTGCCCTTTGAAAGCCAGTATAGGTAATGAAAAATTAACCATGGCGACTTACCAAGAACACCTTTAGACGACTCCACTAAAAGATCGGTATCAATAAGGGTGTGATCCAGATCAACAATTAAAGGTATTTTGTTTTTATCCATTATCCAGTTCGCTCCACTTATCGTACATCTGCTCTAATTCGAACTCCATTTTACTTAATTCAATGGTTATATTTTGAGCGTCTGGATTTTGGTAAAAAGCCGGGTCTGACAATTGCTTTTGCGCAACGGCAATGTTGTTTTCAAGGCTTTCGATTTTCTTAGGCAGTTCATTTAATAGCTGCTGCTCTTTGTACGAGAGCTTGGTTTGTGCTTTTTTTGGCTTTTCGACAATCTTTGTTTTGCTTTTGCTTTTCAACTCTAATTGCTCAGAGCGTTGGCGCAGGTAGTCGTCGTAGCCACCAATGTACTGTTCAATATTGGCATCACCCTCCATAACAATGGTCGAACTAACAATATTATTGAGAAACGTTCGATCGTGTGAGATGAGAATAACGGTGCCAGCGTAATCAACCAGCATTTCTTCGAGTAATTCTAGGGTTTCTACATCCAGGTCGTTGGTGGGTTCGTCAAGTACAAGCAAATTAGCTGGCTGAGATAAGATTTTAGCCAGCATGAGTCGGTTTTTCTCACCACCAGAGAACATTCGAATAGGTGCCATCGATTGTTTTCCAGTAAACAGAAACTGGCGTAAGTAGCCGACAACGTGTTTGTCTTTACCGTTGATGTTGATGTAGTCGCGACCACCGGAAACAAAATCCATTGCTTTCATATTCGGCTCAAGCATTTCTCTCATCTGATCGAAGTAGGCAAGTTCAATGGTTTTTGAGCGACGGATATTGCCTTTATCGGGCTGGAGCTCACCAAGCAAGAGGCGAATCAGCGTGGATTTTCCAGAGCCGTTGCCACCAATAATGCCTATTTTTTCACCCTTTAGAACCAATGCTGAAAATTCTTTAACAAGCTCTAGTTCGCCAATCTGATAGCTAATTTTTTTAACTTCAAAGACAATTTTTGAGACGCGTTGCTCGTCCTCAAGTGTGTGAATTCTAGCCTTTCCTTGTTGCTTGCGTCGATTAACAGAAGTTTGGCGCATTTCTTCCAAAGCCCTGACACGACCTTCGTTTCTTGTGCGTCTTGCCTTGATGCCTTGGCGAATCCATGTCTCTTCTTGCGCAAGCTTCTTGTCGAATCTGGCATTGGCCAAATCTTCTGCATTGAGCAGGCTGTCTTTGCGTTTAATATAGTCTGAGTAGCCGCAGTCAAAAATTGCCAAATTGCCTCGGTCTAAATCGAACACTTTGTTGGCAATGCCTTTTACAAAAGAGCGATCATGACTAATTAACATCAGAGTGCCGTGAAAATCTTTGAGCATTTTTTCCAGATCCAAGATGGCGGTAATGTCCATATGGTTGGTTGGCTCATCCAGTAATAACAAATCAGGATCTTGTACTAATGCTTTAGCGAGCAAGACGCGTCGTCGCCAGCCACCTGAAAGGGTTGCAAGTGTAGCCTTTGAGTCAAGCGTAAAGCGATTAAGAATGGTTTCAATTTTGTTGAGATAGTGCCAAGCATCTTTTCTCTCAATTTCATCTTGATAGGCGGCGCTTTCGTCAATATTGCCATTGTTCAGACAAGCTTGGTATTTGGCTAATAGCTCGCCAATATCACCAAGTCCTTGGGCAACGATTTCAAACAAAGTTAGGTTGTTGTCTTCGGGTGGTGATTGCTCTAGATAACTTATTGTTGTGCCATTTTTGATTTTTAGATTGCCATCGTCAGCTTGAATGAGGCCTGCCAGTACTTTCATAAAGCTGGATTTGCCTTCACCATTACGCCCAATCAGTGCGATTTTGTCGCCCCTATGAATGGTAGCGTTCACTTCACAAAGAATAGGCTTCTCAGCAAAACGTAGGGAAAGATTGTCTAAGGTGATAAGTGGCATGCGTTAAAATTTAAGCTTTACAAAACAACTGTTTTTGAATGCGCTATTTTATTCAATTTGCACTTCTACTTTTACTTATTCAAGGTGTTTCTGCGCAGAGTATTGATGCTAAAGAGTTTTCATCTGTCCAACAAGAGCAGCGCTATCAAGATTTAATTAATGAAATTCGTTGCCCCGTTTGTCAAGGACAGAGTATTGGCGGCTCAAACGCTTCTCTAGCGCTAGATCTGCGAGAGAAGGTGCGGCAGTTGATTATCAGCGGAAAAACGGATGATGAAATCCACCACTTCATGGTTGAACGCTTTGGTGATTTTGTCGTCTTTAAGCCCCCAGTAAAGATCTCGACTTACGCGTTGTGGTTTACGCCTTTTGCTTTTTTGTTGATTTGTTTAATACTTCTATTTCGTTCGACCAAATCAAGAGCGATAAAAACAAGTGAAGAGGGAGTTGACATAGAAAAGGCAAAAAGCTTATTAAAGTAGACCCCTTCAATGCCACAGAGGCTAAAATACACGCTCTTTATGTGCGACCTTTGCGCGAATTATTTTAGAGTTTTCTAAATAGATAAAATGAATACAGATCAAGAGCTTAGTGATTTAATGGTTGAGGCCTATACCCGTCAAAAACAGGGCGAGCTTTCTTTAGCTATTCAATCTTGGAATGCGCTTGCCAGGCATCCGTCGAGTGATAGCGAACTAAAGGCAAACGCACATCTTAATTTGGGCCATCTTCATCAACAGCAAGGCAATAATGACTTGGCGCATGAAAGCATGGCTAATGCTATTGCAGCCAATCCGAACAGTGCGGAAGCTTATTTTTGTTTGGCCTATTTGGCGCAAGAAAAAGAGAGTTTTGAGGAAGCGATTGGGTATTTTGAAAGCGCCCTTGATCTAAATAAAAACGATGCCGGCGCTTATAATAATCTGGCTAATTGCTATGACCGTTTGAATAAAAATGCTGAAGCAATAGAGAATTACACAAAAGCACTGGCGATTGATAACAAATACATTGCAGCTTACTATAACCGTGGCAATGCCTATATTAAAATAGCGAAAGAAAAATTAGCTATTAAGGACTTGAGCAAAGCACTCGAGATTGATGAGGATTTCTACCAAGCTTATTACAACCGCGGCACGGTTTATAAGCAACTAGGCAAAGACGATTTGGCAGAGAAAGATTTGGCAAAGGCGAAGTCCTTGGCTCAAGCAGAATTAGAACAGCAAGAATAATAGAGAGATAAAGTGAGCGAACAAGACGACAACAAACTGATTGCAGAAAGAAAATCCAAATTAGCAGTATTGCGCGAACAGGGCAATCCTTTCGTAAATAATTTTAAACCCAAGGATTCCACAAAAAACCTTGTTGATGCATACAACGTTTTATCTAAAGAAGATTTGGATGAGAAAGTTGTAGAAGTGAGTGTCGCCGGGCGAATGATGCTAAAGCGTGTCATGGGTAAGGCCAGCTTTGCACAGTTGCAAGATTCAAGCGGACAAATTCAGTTGTTTGTTACTCGCGACGAACTGAAAGAGGGGCTTTATAACGAGCAGTTTAAAAAGTGGGATATAGGCGATATTATTGGCGCCAGTGGTACTTTGTTCAAAACCAAGACGGGCGAGCTCTCAATACGAGTAAGTGATGTTCGCTTACTGACCAAATCTCTTCGACCTTTGCCAGAAAAATTTCACGGCCTCTCAGATCAAGAAACCATTTATCGTCAGCGTTATGTGGACCTAATTATGAATGAGGAGTCGCGAGATGTCTTTAAACGCCGCAGTGCAATTGTTGGCTATATTCGCAACTTTTTTATTGAGCACGATTATTTAGAAGTTGAAACGCCAATGATGCAAGTCATTCCAGGTGGCGCAACGGCAAAACCATTTGTGACTCATCACAATGCGCTAGACATGAACTTGTTCTTGCGCATTGCACCAGAACTCTATCTTAAGCGCCTGGTTGTGGGTGGCATGGATAGAGTGTTTGAAATTAACCGAAACTTCAGAAACGAGGGCCTCTCGACCCGTCATAACCCTGAATTTACGATGATTGAGTTCTACCAAGCTTACGCCACTTACCATGATTTGATGGATTTAACGGAAACTCTTTTCAGAGGCATAGCGACCGATGTATGTGGCAGTCCCAACATACATTATCAAGGTGATGATTTTGACTTCTCAAAATCGTTTACGCGGCTGAGTGTTGTTGATTCCATTCTGCAGTACAATTCAACATTAACAGTGTCCGATCTGCAAGAGGGTAGTGCAAAGAGCACGGCTGAGAAATTGGGTATCCACATTAAAGACAACTGGGGTTTGGGTAAAATTCAAATTGAAATTTTTGAGGCAACGGTTGAAGAGAAACTCATCCAACCAACCTTCATTACCGAATACCCAACAGAGGTATCTCCATTAGCTCGACGCAACGACGACAATCCGTTTATTACTGACCGCTTTGAGTTGTTTATTGGCGGTCGTGAAATTGCAAACGGCTTCTCCGAGCTTAATGATGCCGAAGACCAAGCGCAACGATTCCAGGATCAGGCAAGTGAAAAAGATGCGGGTGACGATGAAGCCATGCATTATGACGCTGACTATATTCGTGCTTTAGAGTATGGCATGCCACCAACAGCGGGTGAGGGAATTGGTATCGATCGTTTGGTAATGTTGTTCACCGACTCCCCCTCAATCAGGGATGTGCTTTTATTCCCTCACATGCGCCCAGAATAAATTGGCAAATATACCTGTATTAACCCTTGATGGCCCAAGTGGCGTTGGTAAGGGGAGTGTTGCGCGTATCGTGGCCGGAAAAATGGGCTGGCATCTGCTTGATTCTGGCGCTATTTATCGTGGTTTTGCGCTTGCCGCTCACAGTCGAGGCATTGCTTTTGATGACGAACAAGGTTTGGTTGCGCTTGCTAAAAAATTGGATTTGAGGTTTGAATCAGTTGAAGGTCAAGAGCTGCTGAATGTTTACGTAGATGGCGTAGAAGCATCCAAAGAGCTTCGCACTGAACAAACGGCAGAATTAGCCTCGCAGCTAGCGGTTATTGCATCCCTGAGGGAGGCGCTTTTAAAAAAGCAACAACAATTTGAGCAAGCACCGGGATTAGTCGCTGATGGTAGGGACATGGGAACTGTGGTTTTTCCTGATGCCCCCTACAAAGTTTATTTGACGGCAAGTGCCGAAGAGCGTGCACAGAGACGCTTAAAACAGTTGCAAAATAGTGCTAATGCTGGTAACATTTCGCAGATTTTGGCAGAGGTTAAAAAAAGAGATGAGCGCGATTCTAATCGCAAACATTCTCCCTTAACACCTGCTAAAGATGCATTAATCATTGACACAACCTGTCTTACGATTGATGAAGTCATTGCAAGAGTAATGGCGCTAGTTGAAGTTTGAGCGGTCAAACTTCCTAATTAACTAACCCGATATGCATTAAGCGCAAACCGTAAGAGCTTAATAATTACCGGTCAACATCAAAAATATAATATGTCAGAATCATTTTCCGAGCTATTTGAAAATAGCGAATCTCAACAAAACGTTAAAGTCGGCGCCTTATTAATGGGCACAGTCGTCAGCATGAACCGCGAGAAAGCGGTTATTAATGTTGGTCTTAAGTCTGAAGGCTTTATCTCTCTAAGCCAATTTAAAGATGCACACGGCGAAATTGAAATCAGTGAAGGCGACGTCGTTGAAGTGGCTCTTGAGTCTATCGATGATGGTCTTGGTCACACGCTTCTTTCTCGCGAGAAAGCGAAGCGCATTAAGATGTGGCAAGAGCTTGAAACTGCAATGACTTCTAAGGAAGTGGTTACTGGTGTCGTAACAGGCGTTGTTAAAGGCGGCCTTACAGTTGATATCGGCGTTATTAAAGCATTCTTACCGGGTTCATTGGTTGATGTTAGACCTGTTAAAGATTTTGATTATTTACAAGGTCAAGAAATTGAGGCCATCGTTATTAAGATGGACGAAGTTAGAAACAATATTGTTATTTCAAGAAAAGCAGTTATGCAAGAGGTTAACTCTGCAGATAGAGAGGCACTTCTTGAAACACTTGAAGAGGGTAAAGAGATTGAAGGTATCGTTAAGAACCTTGCCGATTACGGCGCCTTCGTTGACTTAGGCGGCATCGATGGCCTACTTCATATTACAGACATTTCGTGGCAGCGCGTTAACCACCCATCTGAAAAGCTTGCGATTGGTGATAAGATTATTGTTAAGGTACTTAATTACGATAAAGAGAAGATGCGTGTTTCTCTGGGTCTGAAGCAGCTAACCCCAAGTCCTTGGGACAGTATTTCAGAGCGCCTTCCAATTGGTAAGAAAGTAACTGGTGAAGTTTCTAACCTAACGGACTACGGAGCATTTGTACGCATTGAAGCTGGTGTTGAAGGTCTTGTTCACGTTAGTGAAATGGACTGGACAAATGCCAACGCTAGACCTTCTAAGTTTGTTAAATTGGGTCAAGAAGTTGAAGTAGTTGTATTAGACGTTCAAGAAGCTAAGCACCGTATTTCCCTAAGTATGAAGCAAGCTCAAGAGAATCCTTGGGAGTCTTTTGAAGGTAGCTTCACAAAAGGTGACAAGATCAATGTAGTGGTTAAATCAATCACTGACTTTGGTTTATTTGTTGGCCTTCCGGGCGGCATTGATGGCTTGATTCACTTGGCTGATATCTCATGGGAGAAGCAATCTGCAGACCAAATCGTTTCTGATTTCTCGAAAGGTCAAGAGCTTGAAGTTGTAATCCTTAACATTGATGCTGAAAAAGAGCGTATTTCTCTAGGCATTAAGCAAATGGTTGAGGATGACTTCTCTCAATACGCAAACTCTAATGGCAAAGGTTCGATCGTTAAAGGTACTGCCGTTGAAGTAGATGCAAGAGGTGCAGTTATTGAGCTTGCTGAAGGCATTACTGGCTACTTACGTGTTTCTGAAATTTCACAAGATCGCATTGAAGATGCTTCAACAGTGATCAAGCAAGGTGCTGAGTTAGAGGTTGTGATTACTCAAATCGACAGAAGAACGAGAAAAATTGCACTAAGCATTAAAGCAAAAGATTCAGTAGAAGAAAAAGCAGCGATGGACGACTACAATGCGCAAG
>Ga0206681_10000645_pt1 | contig 18137 bp, 19 predicted proteins | sample M150012015metaG_FD_161048 | JGI IMG/M metagenome (GOLD analysis project Ga0206681, IMG submission 161048) | Ammonia-oxidizing marine archaeal communities from Monterey Bay, California, United States - M1 500m 12015 | ecosystem: Environmental > Aquatic > Marine > Intertidal zone | place: USA...
ACCTCAAGCATTTCATCTTCACTATACAACACGTCTTGCTCGATCATATATTGCCACACCTTATTTTCATTTGACTTTGCCCACTCAATTTCTTTGTTGGAATACCCCATTTTAATTCCAGGATCCTTATCAGGAAGTACTGCATCCATCAAATACATGATCTTTCCTGCTGCTATTATCTTGTCCAAAAAATCATCTCCACTGCATGTGTAATAGTTTTCCAGCAACCATGCTTTGACCGTGTTTGCTACCAAATATTTTTTTTCCATCTTGTTCTTAAAGAACTGGGGGAAATCCATTATCGGCAACTTTTGAACACTCTTATGGTCCTTGCCTAGATACATTTCAACTCCAACACACAAGCTGTTGTCTACCACCATAGCTTGAGCATTGAAATAAGAAAAGAAGGTAATGATCTTATCCGGCATTGCACTGTCCGGAAAATAATATTGGCAATAAGAAAGGGCGCCTTCAATTTCTTTTTCGTAACTGTTGAAATCATTAAAGGACGAATCAAGTTCGGGCAGGACCTCTTTTATTAGGGCATCACTGTTGAATCTTTTGAACAAATAGTCGCCGATCATTGGATCGTTTGCAGATCCCTCTTGTATCATCCTACCAACAAATAGCTCATATAGCAAACCATATTTCTGAAGCAGCTCAGAGTTGATTGCCTTCGCCTGATCAATTGAGACAAGTTCACCCGGCAGGTCCTGCTCCATACGTAACAAAGGAATATCAGTTTGGCTGGTATCAACGTACACATCCAATCTATCAGAAGTGCACGAAAAAAATAACACTGTCAGAACTACAAAAAAATATCTCTTCATCTTTTTCCTCTTTTACCCTTTCTCCTAAAACAAGTTATTTTCGGCCCATTTTTTGATAACAAATTGCTTATGTTTGTACAGCAATTAAACACCAAAAATATGAAAAAGACTCTTATTGCACTATTCTGCCTGTCACTATTAGGAATTGGAAATAATGCCTGTTCTCAGGACGACAAAACTTTTAAATTCGGTTTGGCCGTGGAGCCGTCAGTAAACTGGTATTCTCCGGCAGAAAAGAAAAAATTTGAAAGCGATGGAAATCCATTGAAATTTGGTTTCGGCCTGGTCACTGACTTCAAACTTGGAGAGAACATCTGGTTCTCGACCGGTTTAGGGCTTAATACCGGCGGCGGCGCTATAAAATATCTTGAAAACCCATTAGATTCTATAGGTTACTTTCTTCTGGACAATGAAATAATTGAGCCTACCGGGAAATTTAGTGAAATAGATACATCGGCGGACTACATAAGCTTAACGAAAAGGAAGTACAACGCAAACTATGTCACAATTCCATTGACCTTGAAAATGAAAACCAAAGAGATCGGTATGATGACCTATTTCGGCCAATTCGGATTTGATCTTTCCGTGAAGACAAAGGGAAGAGCAGTAGACGAAGGAACGAACCTGTCCTCATCAAATTCACCTGATCTGAACGACCTGAATATAGACAGCGAAATGCAACCGCTGTTGGCCGGCCTGAATGTTGGCGGAGGAGCAGAATACAACATTTCGGGAAGCACGTCCATTTTTTTCTCTGCCAATTTTCACTATGGTTTTTTAAATGCGGTAAAAAACACGTCGAAGCATTTAATAGACCTTAACGCATCGGTAGGCGACGATATACTTATGTATACACCTCAACAATTCAAGCCTTTTGCCATCTCATTGAAAGTAGGCGTACTTTTCTGATAGGAATTGGAAAACAAACACATTATTGATATTTTTATCCCTCGACGTATTTATCGGGGGATTTTTTTTGAATGGAACCTAAACGCATAACAGAATATATAATTGATTGGCTGAAGACCTATGCTGAAGACAGTGGTATGGGGGGATTTGTGGTGGGTGTTTCCGGTGGCATCGATTCTGCACTGACCTCAACGCTTTGTGCAAAAACGGGCAACCCAACAGTCGTCATCAGTATGCCCATACATCAGGACAGCAATCAGCTAGGCCGGGCGAACAACCACATTTCCTTTCTGTTAGAGCGCCACACGAATGTTTCGATCCATACCGTGGACCTTTCACTCGCTTTTGACACATTTCAACATAGTCTTCCAAATGAGGTTGCCGATCCCCTGACTATGGCAAATGCCCGAGCCAGATTACGTATGGCAACTCTTTATGCTTTTGCGGGGAACATGAAATATCTTGTAGCCGGAACCGGGAATAAAGTGGAAGATTTCGGCGTAGGTTTTTTCACCAAATACGGTGACGGAGGAGTAGACCTCAGCCCTATTGCGGATCTCGTCAAATCGGAAGTACGATTGTGTGCCGAGTCTCTCGGCATCAGTCAGGAAATATTAAATGCAAAACCAACCGATGGTTTGTGGGGAGACGATCGTTCAGATGAAGATCAGCTTGGGGCAAGCTACTCCGAGCTTGAATGGGCTATGGACTTTGAAGGCGACGAAGCTGACCTTACCCATAGGGAAAAAGAAGTGCTATCTATTTATCAGAGATTGAACACAACCAACCAACACAAAATGAACCCGATACCTGTTTGTGTGATCCCAAGTGAACTGAAGCATTAAGCACTTTCAGGTGCCAATCGGACCACCAATCCTTCCAGGTCATCGCATAAGTGAAGCTGACAACACAATCTACTATTGTCTTTTACAAAAAAAGCCTCATCCAACATGTTCTCCTCATCGTCACTCATTTCCGGCAAATCATTATCCGATTCTACATAACAATGACAAGAAGCGCACATGGCCATCCCTCCACACGTCCCTTCAACCGGTAGCTCTGCAGCTTTACACAGCTCCATCATGTTCATGTTCATGTCAGTAGGCCCCTCTACCTGGTGCTCGAGACCTTCTCTGTCTATTATGGTTACATTAATGATTGACAATTCGAATAATTTATGATTCGAAACCGCTTACGCCAACAACGGTTGTATATTTTAACACCAGATTTTTATCCGGATAAATTCTTTTGAACGCAGACTGCACCATTAGCGTTCCTTCATGAAAGCCACACAATATCAACTTCAGCTTTCCGGGATAAGTATTGACATCCCCTATCGCATAAATTCCGGGAATATTTGTACTGTAGTCAAAAGTATCCACCTTTATGGCATTTTTCTCGATCTCCAATCCCCAGTCAGCAATAGGTCCCAGCTTGGGTGTCAGCCCGAACAAAGGCATCCAATGATTTGTTTCAACCTTTATCTCGCCTTCTTCCTTGTGTTTTACCGTTAGTGCTTCCACATGATCTTCTCCGTGTATACCAACCACTTCTGCATCAGAAATGAATCTGATCTTTCCGGTATCAGCAAGGTCCAACACTTTTTGCGCAGAGTCCGGATGACCCTTAAACCCTTTTCTTCGATGGACAAGTGTAACTGAGTTCGCAATGCCATCAGCCAGATAAATGGTCCAATCCAATGCGCTATCTCCACCACCTGAAATAACAACATCTTTACCTCGGTACATCTCCGGATCCTTTATGATATACTCAACACCATTATCCTCGTAGTTCTTCAGCTCAGCTATCGGAGGTTTTCTTGGAGAAAACACTCCCAAACCACCTGCAATTGCCACAATTGGCGCCTTATGCTTTGTCCCTTTATTTGTTGTAACAAGGAACTTATCCTCTGCATCTTTATCTATGGTCACAGCACTTTCCCCTAGCGTAAATCCCGGTTTAAAGGGCTCTATCTGTTTCATCAGGTGATCCACCAGTTCTCCCGCCATCACTTCCGGAAAAGCAGGGATATCGTAGATCGGTTTTTTGGGATAGATTTCCACACACTGTCCGCCCGGTTCAGGTAATGAATCGATCAGGTGACACCTCAATTTAAGCATCCCCGCTTCAAAGACCGTAAATAACCCGCACGGGCCTGCACCAATAATAATGATATCTGTTTCTATCATGATTGTAACTCAGGCGGCAAAAATAGTTCAAAAATCAATACTTAAAATGAAGTTGATCTGTCATTTTATCGAAAATGCAATAAATTCTATTTCCATCGTCACCTTGAAATCTGACTTAACAGGAATCCATCACTCAATTTAGAAATTGATAATCATCGTAATTATTCTTAAATTGAGCACCCTATTCGTGTATCAATAAACCAAATGAATCATAACTTATGAAAAAACTATACTTGTCACTTTTATTGGTGACTATAACCTATGCTGTAGGAGCACAATGTGCCGGGAACAGATATACCAAACAAATTTTCTCATCAGTGAGTGTAACCTCAGACGTGCAATATGGAAGTAATTATTCTTACACCGGCGTCGCACTAGAAGACCTTCTTTTAGACGTGTACGAACCTTCCGGAGACACGGAAACAATGCGTCCACTTGTTATTCTCGAGCACGGCGGCAGTTTCGTTTTTGGCAGCAAAGAAGATGGTGATGTCGTTTCCTTATCAGAGGATTTTGCCAAGATGGGATATGTTTGTTCATCAATTGGATATCGACTTGGAATGCCAGGATTTCCGTTTAGCATTGATTCAGTTGGTGCTACTGAAGCTGTAATTCGTGCTTATCACGACATGAAAGCGGCTATTCGATTTTTCTGGAAGGATGCCAGGGAAAATGGAAACACATACGGAATTGACACCAACAATATTTTTGTAGGAGGATCTTCTGCAGGAGGATTTGCTGCTGTTCATGTTGCTTATCTTGATGAGATATCAGAAATGCCTGATTATGTAGATACAACGCTAGCTGGTCTCGGAGGCGGTCTTGAAGGGAATTCCGGAAGTCCCGGATATCCTACTGAATTAAAAGGCGTAATCAATCTTGCCGGAGCACTTAGAGACACCTCTTGGATCAAATCTGGTGATCTGCCTCTATTAAGCATGCATTCCACTAATGACGGCACGGTTCCATATGGCACAAGTATCGTATCTGTAATGGGCATATCTATAGGGTTACTTGTCTCAGGCAGTAGCGATATCCATAACCGGCTAAACGAGGTAGGTGTAACAAACTGCTTCTATTCTGTGGATGGTACAGCACACCCTGTTCACAATGGAAGTACCGCATATTATGACACCACGGTAATGTACATGAGGAATTTCCTTTCATCATATGTTTGCTCTACACCCCTGGACTGTTTTGGCACTGATGGTATTGTTGGTTTGAATGAAGTGAAAAACGAAGGTCAGATAAAGATCTATCCCAATCCGGCCAAGGATATGATATATATCGATTTTATAAGACCATCAGCTGCAATGACGAACATTCAGATAATTGATGTCTTGGGCAATATTGTTACGACTACCGTAGTCAGTTCAACCAGTTCACAGATCGATGTATCCGGTTTATCTTCCGGGGCCTATTTGTTTGTGTGTAACAGTGAGAACTGGCAGAGCACAAAAAGATTTATTAAAAAGTGATGCGGAATTAAAGCTAGAAAGGGGCCAGAAGGTTCCTTTTTAATTCCACTATTATAATTGGGTTCTAACCCAGCTGGACTTCTACTTCGTTTACGGCTTCCACCCTTACGATCTCTGGCGCTGTTTTTTTAATGGATTCCTCCAGACCTGCCTTCATGGTCATTGCGCTCATCCTGCATGTTCTGCAAGCGCCAAGCAGCTTCACCCTAACCACCTTGTCAGCAGTAATTTCAACTAGCTCCATGTCGCCTCCATCGGCTTCCAGATACGGCTTCAACTTTAAAATGGCTTCTTGCACACTTGTTTCCAATTTGGTGTTACTTGTTGACATCCTCTTTTTATTTAACTTTTACGATCTGCGTTTCCGGCATCGTGTCATTTCTAAAATTTACAGCCTCCTCAGTAGCATAACATAACTCATCAAAACAGGCAGAGACTAACGTGTTGTTCTGTAACACTGCAGGTCTACCAACATCAGCTGATTCCCGGAGACTTTGAACTAAAGGAATCTGCCCTAAAAGTTTAATTCCTAATTTCTCTGCCAATCCCTTTCCTCCGTCTTTTCCAAAGATATAGTATTTATTTTGAGGGAGTTCAGCCGGCGTAAACCAAGACATGTTTTCTATCAATCCGAGTACAGGAACTTTCACCGAGTCTAATTGAAACATAGCAGCCCCCTTCTTTGCATCTGCAAGAGATATTTCCTGAGGAGTTGTGACAATAAGTGCCCCTGTAAGCGGAAGCATCTGTACAAGAGTAAGATGAACATCTCCTGTCCCAGGCGGTAAGTCAACAAAAAGATAATCCAGATCACCCCAATGTGTGTCCATTACCATTTGTCTTAGGGCCTTGCTGGCCATTGGGCCCCGCCAAACGATGGCCTGATTCATTTCAGAGAAAAAGCCAATTGACATTAGTTTGACACCGTAATTTTCTACTGGTTTTATCAAATTCTTTCCATCAATATCTATTGTCGTGGGGCGTTCATTCACACAATCAAGCATAATATGAGCCGACGGACCATAAATGTCAGCATCTATGAGTCCAACCTTATGCCCTTTCTTGGCCATTCCCACAGCTAGGTTGGCAGTTATTGTTGATTTTCCCACTCCCCCTTTACCGGAGGCAACAGCCACAATGTTCCTGATATTCGGAAGCACCTTTTTTACTTCCGGTTTTTCTCTGGGTAACGGCTCTACAGTGCAAGAAATATTCAGGTCTGCTCCAAGCGATCTTTTTAGTGTAAATTCTACTGCCTCCTGCATCCGTTTTCTGTAATGCATTGCTGGATTATTTGCAAGTACGGTAAGTGTAATGTCCTTCCCCTTTACAGTCAGGTCTTTGACCAAATTCAACTCAACAATATCCTTCTTAAGCTCCGGTTCAGGAACCTTTTTTAGCTCCTCAAGTACTTGCTCTTTTGTTATCTCATTCATAGGCCATCGCAAATTTATCAAATTAGGTGCAATTTTCTCACTTATAGTATCAATTCGACAGAGGGGTCCCAGAACCGTACTTCAAAATCACTGACCTGATCATTTAAAACCGTTACTCCTTCATTTTGAAGTTTTTCCTGCATGGCGGTCGGACTTTCAAAATGTTGTTTACCTGTTAGCATTCCATTTCTATTAACCACCCTATGTGCCGGCACATTCGGTCGGCCATGAGCTGTATTCATTGCCCAGCCAACCATCCTGGAAGATCGAGCAGCACCTAGATATCTTGCTATAGCACCGTAAGAGGTGACCCTACCTTCCGGTATTAGCTCACAAACCTGATAAACCTGTTCAAAAAAATCAACCGACCTCAAAGGACTATCCATCTTGATCCACCATAAATTTTACATACTTAATACTCTTGCCTTCTTCCAGCCACTTTAGTTCATAAAAAGTTTTTATCTCAAGCATTGCTTTTATTTCATCGCCCATACTATGAATACCCACGCCATACAAATCCCAGGTTTTATACAACTCTTCATATCTATATAGTATTATTTCTTCTTCCGTTGACGCGAACAACAGGTCACTGTCTGTTTTAAGGTGTATTATTCCATCCTTTTTCAGGAACTCCTTATACCGTTCAATAAAAACCCTGGATGTCAATCTCTTGTTTGGTTTTTTCGGTTGTGGATCGGAAAATGTACACCAGACCTCGCTCACCTCTTCCTTTGCGAAAAAGCTCGATATAAAGTCAATTTTTGTCCTGATAAAACAGGCGTTCTTAATTTGTTCTTCCTCTCCCTGTTTGGCTCCCTTCCATATTCTGGCCCCCTTGATATCGATACCGATAAAGTTCTTATCCGAAAAGGTTTTGGCTAAACCTATGGTATATTCCCCCTTGCCACATCCGAGCTCCAGAACAATTGGATTTTCATTTCCAAAATATTCAGCCCACTTGCCCTTAAAATGAAAATCGTTACTCATTATTTCCGACAGATCGGGTTGAAAAGTATTGCTGAATGTTTCCATTTCAGCAAAACGTGCTAATTTATTTTTGGAGGCCATGGATTGGTTTCGTCATGCAAATTTAGCTGATTATCTCGTTATTCTTGTTTCTTTGGATAGTTCTGACCATATGTTGGTTCTGACGATTGCCCTTCTTACCTTTGGGCAATTGAAGCAGAAGCAAAGAATATTGGTTGCCCCGCTGGATTGGGGGCTTGGGCATGCCGCTCGATGCGTTCCGATCATTCAAGATCTGTCTTCTGAATACGAGATCATTATTGCAGCATCCGGCAGGTCAAAATATTTTCTTCAACAACTATTTCCTGAGCTGATCTGCATTCATTTTGAAGGTTACAACATCACCTATCCGGCAAACGGAAGCATGGCCGTAAAAATGCTTTTGCAAATGCCTAAAGTTTTAAAACGGGTAAAAGAAGAACATCTGGAGCTGCAGCAGTTGATCCAGCAGTACAAAATAGATCTGATTATATCTGACAATCGTTTTGGCCTTCATTCCAATTCGATCCCTTCCATATACATAGCTCATCAAATTCACATCCAGGCACCGGGAATTCTTGCAGATCGGTTGTTTAAGCTACACGCAAAGTACATCAGTCAGTACTCCCAATGCTGGATTCCTGATCTAGATGCCAAGCCCAATTTGTCGGGTTCGCTTGGGCACGGTAAGTTGCTGGACAATTGCAGATATATAGGTCCGTTGTCCAGACTCCAAAAAGTTAAATGCCAAAAGATACATGACTATTGCGCGCTAATTTCAGGACCTGAACCACAGCGTACAAAGTTTGAATCACTCATCCTGTCAGTATTCAAGGGCAGGAAAGAAACCCTTTTGTTATTGGGCGGTAAACCCGAGGAGCAGACTACAGAACAGACCAATAACATTACTGTGATCAGTCATCAAAATGACGAGGACCTGGCCCGATCCATCTCTTCTTCCAGTACAGTGATCGCGCGCTCGGGTTATTCCAGCATCATGGATCTGGCAAAGCTTGAGGCGCCATGCATTTTTATTCCGACACCGGGGCAAACTGAGCAGCAGTACTTAGCGGAGTACCACAATCGTCAGTATCAGACACCCTGGATTCGGCAGGTCGACCTGAATTGGAAGAATCTATCGCAAGTAACTGCCAACAAAATATCAATTAACTGGGAAGAAAAATCTTTTGCCAAAATGATCCAAGAGCTCATTCAAAGGGAAACATCTAATATCAATTGATCCCGTTCCACCCAATTACTGGATCACCGCCTTTTTCGTCATTGATATTTCTGCTGATTGAACATGTATTAGATATATTCCAGGGACAACAGAATTCAAATTAAACTGTACCCTCTGGTATCGGCCGGCTGAGATCGTTCTGCCAGAAATAACATTACCAAGTAGATCCGTAATTGTAATGCTAATGTTGTCGGTAACCTCGGGCAGTAACACATTAATCTCATTAGAAGCAGGGTTTGGAAAAATACTGAAATCGAGTCGGCTTGTTTCTTCGATCCCTGCAGCGGTTAACAATCCTGCTCGTTCGTTTTCCAACACATTTCTCATAAAATTTGCCTGCATCTGGGTCCACATATTCTTACAAGCTTCTTCGGAATAATCCATATGGTTTTCGATAAGGTCCGGCATATCCGTCCCAACAGTGTCCGTACAGGTGTTCAAAGTTGTATCACAATTGTTACTGCTCTGTGCTCCCTGATTGGGTGTATCAAGTATACCGTCGTCCTCTCCACAGCTATCACCACCCCAGATGCCACCCCCATCACCCCAGATGTGCCGCATACCAAAATAATGTCCTACTTCGTGAGTCGCAGTTCTTCCATTCACAAAGAAAGTCCCTCCCATTCCATCATCAAATGGTACAGGGTTGTTTCTTCCAACAGCTCTATAATCAAGGACAACTCCTTCTAGCTCAGGAGAAGGTGCAGCTGACCCTGCAGGCCAGTTAGACAAACCATCCGGCGGGTAAGCGTAACCAAATAAAATTCCAAGGAAGCTCTCCAGTTTACATACCCAAATATTGACATAATGCTCCGTATCCCAGGCATCAGAACCGCCATTTGCAGTTTCTTTAACATTATCAGGCAATCCTGTTATTGAAACCGAGAACGTTGCTGTTGTAGGTACCCGAATTATTTGAGCAACATTAAAATGAATGTTCGGTCTGCCTGCGATCGGGGCAAACATAGGGCGCAAATTAACTGAGTCTGCATTCAAACGTTGATAATCTTCATTCAACACATCTACCTGAGAATAGATAACGCTATCCGGAATGTTCTCTTCAGGTGCTTGATAAACAACATGGAAAACAACATTTACCTGATGTAAAGTGCTTTTCGCATTTTTACTAATATTCAGGTAATTATTCTTGTCAAAAGTTTCAAGTACACGCTCTGTATAACCAGGGTAACCTCGTTCCATGATATCCATTACCAATTTTTGGTCGTTGATCACGCCTGAGGCATTAACATAGACTCCTGTTTCTTGTCCAACAGCTACGGACAAAGAAAAGAGCGTTGTTAAGGCAATTAAATAGTATGGTTTCATCTTCATATGATATTCTTAAAGGCACTAAAATAACGTATTCTTGAAAAACCGAATACTGTTATTATATGGTAGGTCGAAATGCAGTAAGACCGGCGTGCCGTTCCTTTAAAAGAGGGGCAAGCTACCACACAATTAGAAACCAAGATTGTTATGCCTTTTTTAGCGTAAAAGAAAATGTTGATCCCTCGCCAATAGTACTACGGACATTTATTGATTGGCCATGCGACTCAACAATATGCTTTACGATGGCCAGCCCCAAACCCGTTCCTCCTTCATTTCTCGCTCGGCTCTTATCCACTCTGTAAAATCGCTCAAATAATCTTGGCAGCTGATCCTCAGCTATCCCCATACCATTGTCACTTACTTCTATCAGGATCTGTTTATCCATATCATGAAATCGCACCTCGGTTACCCCTCCTTCCTCGCCATAATTAATGGAATTGTTGATCAAATTGGTTAATATTTGTCCAATACTTGACCTATCCATTTCCACCCAGATAGATCTCTCATAATTAGCGTTGAACCTGACTTCGATTTTTCTGGATTTCGATTTCATCTCAAAGCTATCGATAACTTCCCCGGCCAATTCGGCAATATCCCCCCTTTCCAGGTTCAGATTCAGTCTTCCTTCCTCCAGCTTTGTAATGACATCCAGGTCTTCAATGATCTTTGTCATTCGATCAACACCCTTAGCTGCTCTTTCTAAGAACTTTCTGTTGATCTTCTCATCCTCCAGCCCCCCTTCCAACAGGGTTAATATATATCCTTGTATACTAAAAACAGGGGTCTTCAGCTCATGAGCCAAGTTTCCGATGTATTCACGCTGGAACGATTCCTGTGCCTTAAGTTCTTCTATTTGTTTTAAATTCTCCTTTGCCCAATCTTCAACCTCTTCATTCACTTTTTCCAAAGCGTCCTCGGACATTATGAACTCTTTGGTATCATTCCCTCCGAGCTTGTTTTTTCTTATTGTCCTATAGATCAATCTGATCTTATTATTAATGAAATACTCCAGGCTGTAATAAACTATAATGTAGGAAGTAATGAAACCTAATGCGATAAGCAAGCTCAACAGCAAAAAATCATACTCTCCTTGAATTGTAGCATAGATCAGATAAGACGCACCTATCACTGCACCTAATACTAAAGCAACAAAAGCTGCTACGGCTCGTGGCGAAGATAATTTCATTTATTCTAATTGGAGTTTGTACCCGACGCCTTTGACCGTCTTGATTGTTTCATCCCCTATTTTCTCCCTTAATTTTCTAATGTGAACGTCGATGGTTCGGTCACCAACAACAACTTCCTGCCCCCATACCACATCTAAAATTGTTTCTCTTGAAAACACTTTCCCGGGCTTGGAAAGTAACAAAGCCAATAGCTCGAATTCTTTTCTTGGAATGGACATTTCCACGTCTTGTTGGATCACGACATACCGCTCTCGATCTACCTTTAAAGTTACAGGTTTTTCTAACTCTGCATTTTCATCTTTTATTCTCCTCAAAAGAGCGTTGACTCGGCTAATAAGTACTTTTGGTCTAATTGGTTTTGTAATGTAATCATCAGCACCCGCGTCCAATCCAGCTATTTGAGAATAATCTTCCCCTCTAGCTGTTAAGAAGGCAATTAGCGTAGAGGCCAAGGAATCTTCGGCCCTGATCTCTCCACAAGCCTCAATACCATCCATCTCCGGCATCATTACATCCAATAAGATCAGGTCAGGAACAATTTCTTTGGCTTTTTTTATAGCCATTTTCCCATCTGAGGCAGTATGAACACGGAAGCCTTCTTTTTTCAGGTTATAGCTGAGAAGCTCAACTATATCTTCCTCGTCATCAACCACAAGAATTGTGTAATCCTTATTCATTACCACCAAAATTAGTTAAAATATCGTGCAGGCACTGAAGAGTGGAGATAAGACAGGAATTTTTATAGATGCAATATTTAAATTATGTTCTTTGGTGAAATTCACAATACGATTGTAATTTCGTACTCAAATAATGTGAATTGAAACCTAAATATTCAAAAAAGCTTCTAGAAATATTTGGACTCTTTCTAAAATTAGGAGTGGTTGCATTCGGAGGCCCTGCTGCACACATTGCTATAATGCAGCATGAGGTGATCGAGAAGAGAAAGTGGATGTCTGATCAACACTATCTTGATCTGATAGGGATTACTTCTTTAGTTCCCGGACCAAATTCCACTGAGATGGTCATGCATTGTGGTAAAGAAAGAGGTGGATCTGTCGGTCTTTTCGTTGCAGGGTTATCGTTTATTTTGCCAGCTGTTGCCATTACTCTGGTAATGGCCGTACTATATCAATCATATGGAGATCTGCCACAAGTAGCACCTTGGATATATGGCATAAAAGTAGGTGTCATCGCATTGATCCTTTCAGCCGTATACAAACTGGCGAAAAAAGCAGTTAAAAACTGGCTGTTGGGCCTCGTTGCTTGCTTAGCAGTTGTTGCAGGGTTATTTGGACTCAACGAGATCCTGATCATATTGTCGGCAGGAATATTGAATTTAGGCATGAAGCAATTCAAATTCATGCCTTCTTTTATTTTCCCTCTTACTATTCTTGGCGATGCAACTGTGAGCTCTAGCGGAACAATGACAAATCTGAAGCTCTTTCTGATCTTTCTAAAAATGGGAAGCGTTCTGTTTGGAAGTGGTTATCTTCTTTTCGCCTATATGGACACGGAACTGGTTCAAGGCCTTGGGTGGATCACCAGAGATCAGCTCGCTGAAGCAATTGCAATCGGGAATATAACTCCCGGTCCGGTTCTATCTACGGCTACATATGTAGGATACGAGCTGAATGGATTTCCGGGGGCAGCCTTAGCCACAATAGGCATCTTTTTGCCATCATTCATTATAATTATGATCATCTCCCCTTTCATTCCTAAACTGAGAAATTCGAAAACAGCCAGATCTTTGATCAACGGTATTAACGTAGGGGCACTGGCCATGATGCTGGTCGTTACCTATAAGCTGGGCTTTGAAATGCTCATTGATTGGAAGAGCATTACAATTTTCGGTTTGGCCACATTAACAATGCTGTTGTTCCCAAAGGTCAATATCTTTCTTTTCGTTACGGGATGTTCTATTGTTGGTTTCCTTTTGCAACTGACTCCTTTTTGATAATAATAATTTGCTATTTAGTTCTTTTATCGTATTTTTACGATTATGAATGATTCCTACTCCGAAGCTCAGATCAATATTGCAAATTTGTGCAAAGCGTTAGCCCATCCAGCAAGAGTTGCAATAGTGCAGTATTTGCTTACCCAAGATGAGTGCGTTTGCGGAGCTATTGTAGAGGAGTTGCCACTATCTCAAAGCACAGTTTCGCAGCACTTAAAAGAGCTTAAAAAAGTTGGCTTGATTCAAGGAACCGTAAGCGGACCGAAAGTATGTTATTGTATCAATCCTGATGCATGGGATGAATTTTCTTCTATGATCACACCAATATTTAATGAAGTTGAAACAAAACTAAACTGTTGCTAATGAGTTTTCCAAGAATGCACGTAAGCCTGTATGTTAAGAACATTTACCAAACGGCTGATTTTTACAGCATATTTTTCGGAAAGAATCCGGATAAGATCAAACCCGACTATTGCAAGTTCACCTTAGACGAACCTTCTTTGATCATATCATTTGTTCAGAATGAAGAAAAAGTAAGCGCTCATTTTGGCCACCTCGGTTTTCAAATCGATTCTCTGGAGGAGTTGAAGGAAAGAATGGATGAAATGAACTTACAAAACATTGATGTACTTGAGGAAATGGGAACGAATTGCTGTTACGCAAATCAAGATAAGTTTTGGGTAACTGACCCTAACGGATATATGTGGGAGGTATATTATTTCCATGAAGATGTTGAGTTTAACGATCCCCGATATGCAACTCAGGATGCATCTGCATGCTGCACTCCTGAAGCTGCAGTTGCCGAAAAACCAAAGGTGAAATTATCAGAATTACAAAATAATCAATGCACTCCTGGAAGTGGATGCTGTTAACGCTATGAAATTACTCGTACTATGCACCGGCAACAGCTGTCGGAGCCAAATGGCAGAGGGTTTTTTAAAACACTTTGCAATCGATTTTAAAATTGATATTGAGATCTTCTCCGCAGGAGTCCAGACGGATGGTCTGAATCCAAGGGCAGTTGCGGTGATGTCAGAAATTGGCATTGATATTTCTGAACAAACATCTGACCTGGTAGACGGCTATCTCAATAGTGATATAACCCATCTGTTTTCAGTATGTGATCACGCCAAAGAAAGCTGCCCGGTATTTCCCAAGAATGTTAGGGAAATCCACCATAGCTTCCCTGATCCTGCAAATGCCACGGGCAGTGAGGAAGAAATACTGGATGTATTCCGAACAACGAGAGATTTAGTAGGCAACTATTGTCGCGGTTTACTCTTTAAACTATCTGAAAAACAAGCATGAAAAGAGAGCTGGCAGGCGAGTTTATAGGGACAGCTATCCTGGTCTTTTTTGGTTGTGGATCTGTTGCGGCATCTATTCTTTTTGACAGTTTTAATGGACTTTTCCAGATTGCCATGGTATGGTGTTTTGGAATTACTTTAGCCATCTATGCCTCCAGAACACTTTCTCCTGCGCACCTTAACCCGGCTGTTAGTTTCGCTATGTTCTTAGCGAAGAAGATCGATGGTAAACGATTTCTACTTTATTCTATGGCCCAATTAGCAGGCGGCGTATTTGGTGCGGCTGTGTTATACGCAATTTTTCACCCTTCAATTGAATATTACGAATCGATCAATTACATAGTACGAGGTAGCAAGGATTCGATTGTAACTGCATCTATGTTCGGAGAGTTTTTCCCGAACCCGGGATATTCTGAACAGGTTGGAAACATAACTCAATGGCAAGCAATGGGAGCAGAATTGTCAGGAACTTTTATGCTTGTATACATGATCTTCTGGTTGTGTTTACCAAAGAACGAATCACATTTAACTCCACTTTACATCGGAATGACCGTAGCTGCTTTAATCTGTTTATTGGCCCCCATCAGCCAGGGAGGATTTAACCCTGCTCGTGACTTCGGGCCAAGACTGTTCTCCTATTTTGCCGGTTGGAAAGATGCTGCATTTCCCTCTCCTAAACTAAGTTTCTTCACGGTGTACATTCTTTCTCCATTAGCAGGTGGTGCACTTGCATATGTCGCTTTTTATATGACAAAAAAAAGAGATAGCTGATAGCTGCCCCTCACCCCAAAAAATAAATTTGCGTCAGAAGTGCAAATCAATTTGAAGGCGATACATCAAACCATCATCAGATCCCTCCTCAGTTGTATAGCTTATGTCTGATTGAACTTTGAGTTTATGACCGACAACATATCTGGATAAACCCAATGTATACATGTTTATCGGCTCCCCTCCTATTTCCTCTGAAGGAGTAATGTTGGTAAATCTCCCCGCTACTTCAAAATTATTCTGCATCAGATACCCCAGCTGAAAATTCAACCCGGTTCCTTCATATACATTATCTCCCGTAAATGTACCATCCGAATTTGTGGCCAAAGCGTTTTCGGCATCCTTCTGTACATATTCGGCCATTATTGAAAAGCCTTTGTATTTGAACATCAGGTCCGCAAAGATCGTCGTAATGTCAGTTTCATAGTATCCGAGATCATTGTACATGAAGTCTTTTGTGTTGCCGTGTTCCCTTACGGCTCTATCATGATAATCATAGGTAATTCCTATCGCCAGCTTAGGTTTTTCTTCCCTTTTCGTGTCAGCACATACGTAATCTCCTTTGCTTTTGAATTTACCAAAGGGAAGGAGCTCCAATCTTCCTGTCCAATCGTATCCCCCTATGTTTCCTGCGGTAATGTTTCTACCCTCTCCCTGCGATAATGCAGCAATCTCTCGAACAACGAAATTTCCTCCAATGGTAAAATGGTGTCTGAGCTGAATGCCCATGTCGCGATCAATGTTGTATTTGCTGTTCACAAGTGATCGGTCTACAAACTGTAAGTCCCCCGATGACACCACCCGTTCCCTGTTGCCCGGCAATTTAGTTTGCCCGGCCCAAAGCGTCCAATTTCCGGCAAAATTCCATTGTACAACCGCATCAAGTATGAATCTGGGCGTGTTTTTTGTTTCAGAACCCACCCCGGACATATCGCTGTTGGACAACCCAAACTCCATTTTGTATTTAACCTTTGGAGAGAAAGCGAATCCATCAAACTTCAACCTGGATCTTCTTATTAGGAAATTAGATTCTGCTCCAATTGGTCCAAGACTATCGTGCAAATTGACATCTCCGACAAACAGCGTCTGAAATCTTGCTCCGAACTTCATACTCCAGCTGGAATCAGCTGCAATTACGTTCAAAATGCCCTTTCCGAATTTAGCATCAATAACTCTTTGTCCGAATACGTTACCTGATATTACTATAATGGCCAGAACTAAAATTCTCTTTTTCATCTTTCGATCAGTTTATCAATCAATTAACAGCACAAAGATGAATGATTAAAAGACTCAAAATATCAACCAAAAACACATTTAAAGAAAACTTAACAGGATGGCTCACTCCTTAACGTTAAGTTAACATTGAATAAAGGTTTTAGAAATGTCTCTGGTCTATTTTTGCAGCAGTTAAACGAGAACTAATGGGATTTGGGATATTTGATCTGCTTAAACTAATTGGTGCCCTTTGTTTCTTCATCTATGGGATGAAAGTGATGAGTGAGGGGATCCAGAAGCTAGCAGGGAACAGCATGCGAAAGATCTTAAGCACCTTAACAACCAACAGGTTTGCGGGTGTTTTTACAGGCTTTTCTACTACCGCCCTTATTCAATCATCTTCTGCAACTACAGTTATGCTTGTAAGTTTCGTCAACGCCGGATTATTGAGTTTAACACAGTCAATTGGCGTTATTATGGGAGCCAACATAGGCACTACCATCACCGCGTGGCTAATTACTTTACTAGGATTTAAAGTTAAAATGGGTGTTATTGCTCTTCCTTTAATTGGGGTTGGTTTCCCAATGATGTTCTCTTCGAAAGGAAAATTAAAGGCGCTTGCCGAATTTATAGTTGGATTTGCGCTTCTTTTCTTAGGTCTGGATGAGCTGAAACATGCGGTTCCTGACATAAAAAATAATCCTGAGGTTCTTAACTTTTTAGCCCAATGGACAAGCCTGGGATTCCTTAGCACTGTGTTGTTTGTTGCGATAGGAACCATTTTAACAGTTGTCGTTCAATCTTCAAGTGCTGCAATGGCTCTTACATTAGTTCTTTGTGCTAACGGAACGATTCCATTTGAAGCTGCGGCAGCAATGGTTCTGGGTGAAAATATTGGAACTACCATAACGGCCAACTTAGCCGCCATGGTTGGAAATGTCCATGCCAAACGCACGGCAAGGGCCCACTTTATATTCAACATTTTCGGTGTCATTTGGATGCTAATCTCTTTTCAAGGTTTTATGTATGTGATAAACATGTATATGGTAGACTCCGGACAAGGGTCGCCTTTGACAGAACCCGGAAGTGTTCCAACCGCACTGTCTATATTCCATACAACATTTAACATCCTGAATGTCATTTTCTTGATCTGGTGGGTTAACTTCATCGCTAAGGTTGTAACAAGGATGGTACCGTCGAAGGGTGACGCCGATGAGGAGTTCCGACTTGAGTACATTTCAGCCGGTATGATGAGCACTCCTGAAATGTCAATTCTTGAGGCCAAGAAAG
>Ga0206681_10000646_pt1 | contig 18113 bp, 6 predicted proteins | sample M150012015metaG_FD_161048 | JGI IMG/M metagenome (GOLD analysis project Ga0206681, IMG submission 161048) | Ammonia-oxidizing marine archaeal communities from Monterey Bay, California, United States - M1 500m 12015 | ecosystem: Environmental > Aquatic > Marine > Intertidal zone | place: USA...
TATGTTTCATATCTACAAGACCTCAAAGCAAGAATTAATTAAAATTAGAAAAAGATGAAAGTACCAATTCCAATACCAGCAGACGAACTATTGTTTGCTGAAATGAGCCAAGCGGCTAAAAACAACACTTTGAATCCACAGAGCAATACACCAGGATCGAATCCTTGGGTAAAATACTTGATTGTGGTAGCATTAATAGTTGGCTCTGGTGTAATTGCATACCAGCTAACAAAAACGAAAGACGATGACAAAGGATACAACTAAACAGATAAGCAGTATTATTAACATGAATAAGAGCTTGATACCTGATTCATTTGAAAGCTATAAGAAGGCAGCTAAAACAATTGGCTTGGGTATGAGCATCCTTATTTCATGTATGGTGGTTATTAAACTTGGGAGTATTATGCTCTCTGATTTGAAAAAGACTGGATTGTAGGTTCTGTCGCATTAATCTAAAACTAGTAGGTTTTAGATTAATGCGACAGAACCAAACAATAAATCTATTCACACAAATTAAATCCTTCTACACTCTCAGTAAGCTTAATCTGATAACCCCAACCTGGTTGTAAATTACCGATCCCATTAAAATCAAACTCTGGTAAATATACGGCTCCTAAGTAATTCTTAATGATGACTACCTTATCCAATATACAAGCTACAGCCTCCTCTGTATTTTTGGAAGAGGAGAGTGCGCACCCAAAAATACTCCAGCCCATTGGTAAATTGGTACTTATTTGAACTGAACAATTCAATAATGAATCCTGCATCATCTCGTTGCTTTGATTAAGCGATTCAATCAGTAGATTAAGCTGTAACACACTATCTAAAAGCTGCGTCTGATTAAACTCAAGTTCATTAAAATCTTCTTGGCTTACTACATAAGCCTGCTGCCACGTTGTACTACATGAGCTATCATCTACATTAGCATACAAGTTATATTGTATATAATCAGAGTTTGTACAACCGTAAACAACTTCTGTTAAGCATAAGACATCTTGAAAGCCTGAATTAGCTTCTGAATTGTATTCTACATAATTAGCATCCATACACCCTATCACAACTGGAATACAAGAATCATCATCTGTATTAGCAATGGGATTAAAGTTATAAGCTGAAGCATCCGTACAACCGATAACGATGGCTTCACAAGAACCATCATCTTCTAAAGCTATTGGATTGTAATTATATGCAGTAGAGTCTGTACATCCCTCAATAGTATAGACAGGACTGATAACATAAGGAGCATCTAATGTCCCTAAAACTCCGTTGCTGCTAAAATCTATTGTACCGGCGTCAAAAATTTGCTCGTTTGAATATACCTTAATTGTATAAGTAGCCATTGCCGAATTCCCATAGGCCAAAACAAAAGCCAAATTAGCCTCTACAGGGGGGAAATAAGTATCAGTATAACCAACACCGACACACTCATCTCCATCAAAAAAACCAATCATTAGATCTTCTGAAGAATATGTACCAAGCTCATCTACAACTACACAAGTTACAGACATAGAATGTTCAAATGAACTCGCATTTACATTCCAATCTGGGGTTTGACCAAACAATACACTCGAGCAACTCAACAATAAAACTAATAGATGCTTTTTAGACTGAATTAAACAATTTTGAAGATGAGCTTTGCTGATCATTTTTAGGAGGTTTTTGAAATTTTAAAGAACCACAAGTTAGCAATAAATTACTAAATTGTAGTTCAACAAAACAGGTGGCATTACTATTAATTGCAATGTCGAAGTCTAATTGAACGATCTGCTTAAATCATCTTTTTACACTTTTTAGTAACTGATATTAGCATAATGAGTTTAATAAAGCACCCTACAATTTTCATGTAGGATGCATTATAAATGAGTTATGAAAAAACAAAAAACTACTGTATTACTTATTCAAAACATAGCGACCCCTCTACACTAATTAATTAACAGTAATTGCTTAAACACGTCTCTCATTTTCAGTATAACCTTATGGTTAATTTCTATTCAATATTGGGACAAAACTGAAATTCTTCGATAGCATCTCCAGTATTTTTTATTTGGTACCCTTGTCCGTATTGTAAAGCACCTAAAAAGTTCGATCCTGCTCCATATTCTACAATCCATGCCAAGCCCCATTCGTCTTTAATGATTTCTATTTGGCCTTGATGAGCTTCAAAAGCTTCTACAACGCTTACACTATCTGCACAAGTATAGCCAAACATACTCCAGCCACCTGGGATATCAATATAACGATCAACCTCGTTTTGAGTTTCTGTATTTTCCAAAACCGAATCAAGGTTAGTGGTTAGTTGTTGGTTGGTACTTGTTAGGAGTTCATTTGTTGCTAATAGATTTTCTACTTCAAATTGTAAAGTTTCAAATGCCATTTCCCATGAAACACATGTTCCGTCGTCATTTGTAGAGCTTTGGTTGTAATTTGATGCTGTTGAATCCATACATCCACCGACTTCAGATTCATCACAAATACCATCTGCATCCATATCGTTTATACATATTTCTTCACAGTTGTAATAATTTTCTGCGTAAGTACATGATTCATCATCTTCTGTAGCTATAGCATTGTAATTACAAGCTACTTCATCAGTACAACCTAGAATTGCAGAACCGATAGAATATATCACTTGAGTAGCTATAGAACCTAAAATAGAATTTGACTCAAAACTTAGGGTTCCTATGGCTTCTGTTGTGCTGTCAGGTGTTGTGATTTGGAGACTATACTCCCCAAAAAAACTATTGGAATACACTGTCATAAAGGAATACAGACCTCCATTTATGGATGTATTGTACTCTGATGTTCCTAATAATTCTTCTCCATCATATACTTGTACAGTATACCCATCTTGAATATTCAAATTCCCATCTACGTACAATTGAGAAGTTACCGACATGGTGTGCTCATAATCGGAAGGATTAATTTGAGCTTGTCCTATTTGACTTATCAAAAGAAGGAGAAGGAGCATTGCTCCTCTCCATTTTCCAAAAGTTGATTGTATCTTTTTCATAGTTATAGATTAAGATTTAACAATCATTTTCTTGTAGGTATTCTCGCCCACTTGAACCTCTATGAAGTATACTCCTTTAGTAAGTTCTTCTCCATCAATCTGAATCTGATGAATTCCTTCAGCTAACTGTTCTTGAGATATAGACTTTACAAACCGACCCATCACATCAAAGAGTTGAATCTCTACTTCCATTTCTTCTTCTAAAGTAAACACCACTTCAAAGGCATCTACAAATGGGTTTGGATATACATCTAAGGCAAAGAACTCTTCTAAGTCTTGCGCAGCTACATCTATGGTAATTGGATAAGGGTTCTCTATAGTACCTATTGTTTTGTTCGGTACAAAGTCAATCACATTATCTGCAGTATACACCTTATCTTTTTCTGCATCGTAGTAATCAAATCGGAGTCGGGTATCTTCAACACCATAAAGTGTTAAGAAGTAGAGTGACTCTTCTTCGTCGATTACCGTCGATGAGATGTTTCCTAAACACTCTGCTTTAGCAAAGGCTCCTAACAGGTTCTCTTCATTAGGTTCCTGATAATCGATATGATCGATAGTTGCCACCATACTCATTGAGTGTTCGTATTTGTTGGTATTTACAGTCCAGAATTCATCTGCATATTGATTTCTATTCAATCTAAAGCTTCCGCCTCCAAACATAGAGCTCTCAGGGTAGGTTAATATAGCATCTCCAGAATGCTCGAGCATATATCCTTCGCTACCTTGCATATTACTCAAAGTACCCAACCAGCCTAAAGATTCGTTGGCATACATACTAAAGGCTGTTTGACTCTTTATAATATCTCCTGAACTTGGATTTAAACTCGACAAAGCCTCATTGGTGCTCAACATTCTTTGTCCTAAATAGCCTATCCAGTTCCAGCCATCATTTATGGTTATTGGAACATCGGTTGGATTGATAGCCATTCCTTCATAGATTATGGTCTCTTGGGAGTTTTCTTTCATCTTAAACATATACAAAGGCTCAATATCAAAAGAGGTTAAAGAACCTAATATAGACCCAACATAAGATTGTGCATATGTGGTTTGATTCTTTACAATCTCAATTTGGTCATTATCAACATTTGATAAAATAGTTTCCTTGACTAAGTTGGTAGAATCCTGTGTTGATGCATCATCCTCAGCATCCAAATTAAACGACACCCAATTCCAACCTTCATTAAGTGGTATTTCTTGTCGTAGCATATTACTTGCCGCAAAGAGAGTTAAGTCTTCAAAAGAACCTACAACTGCTCCTTGTTGGAAAACTACGGAAGATTCATCTTCTTTAGAATCACCATCATTTGGATGGTCATTATAAGATAATTCAATCTGCGACTGAATTTTACCCTCTGAAGCATCCCACAGTCGGAATGTAATGTCATCTCCGCTAGTTTCATCGCTGTACACCGAGAAGAAAGCAAAATAAGCATCGTAATCTACCAAATAAATCAAGTTGGTCGCTCCACGGATTTCTTCTTCTCCACTTGAGTTGTTTCCGTAAGCAAACAGAATATCCTTTTCATCTCTACTTCTGAGTTCATCTACCGTTACCATTCCCACAAAGTTCATCGTGTACAAGAATTCGGTTGCATCAAAGTCGTAAATAGGTGCAGGAGCTTCTACTTCCAATTGAAATTCCAATCGTTCTCCGTAATTATTGTTTCCTGTAAGAATCAAATCTTCTTGGTAATCGCCGATAAACAGGTCTTCGTTTACTACAAACTCTATTTGCATAAATGAATTTGGTGCTAATAATCCTTCGCTAGGAATTGCTGTTAACCAATCTGGTAAATTACTTACATCAAACTGTTCAACCGTTCCACCTTGGTTTACAATATGCGTTTCGAAAACCATTGACTCACCTATGAGTTTTTCTTTTTCAATGATTTGCTCATCCCAGATGAGTTGGTTTTTATCGACAAACACATCCCAAGTAATAGGATTTTTAATGGTATTTCCATTTAAATCTTCTACGTTTTGAACCGTGATGTTTAGAATAGTGTTTTCAATCTTACTCAGGGTATCGGTAATATTTACATATACCTGATCTCCATTAGACACATCATCAAAGATAACTGAAGTTTTGGTGGTAGCTCCTCTTACTAATGGAACATCTGAATCTGAAACAAATTCAACTTCATTATCAAAATGTAAGTAGGCTTCTAAACCTATTTCGTTGACAAAATTTTTGTTCGCATCTTTTTCAGTATCTAGACCATTATTCGCATCCGATACTATTTGATCGGTAGTTTTTGCTAAGTTCCAAACGCGTATTTCATCCAAACTTCCTGATAGATATTTTTCAAATACTATGGGCGTATAAGTTATTGAGGTAGTTGTAGTATCTCCATTATCTGAATTTGTAATATATGAACTACTTGCTTGAGGAGAATCATTTTGTACATATTCAGATACTGTTGTTGTACTCACTTCATCTCCAAACGAATCAGATACTAAAATTACTGTAGTTTGGATATAAGTATTTCCTGAATAGTTTCCTAATACATCATGTTGGGTTTGAGCTAGTCTAGAACCTATAATAATTTTCCCAACTGCAATTCCAGAGAAGTTATCCGAATCTGCTTGAGCAACTTCATTCCCGTCCACATACAAACGCGTATTACCCACATCCGATTTTACTAAGGTTAAATGATGCCATTGTCCATCGCCGTAATTAGTGCCACCAGAAGCAATACTTGGAGTTGATGAACTATTACCCGACTGATACACTTCTACGTTTCCATTATTCAAATCAATAGACCAAACTCCTACCTGAGTTCCATCGCCCCATTCGCCCAAACTGAATAAAGTTTGGTGAGCTGCACTCGACGATTTAAACCAAGCCTCTACCGTAAAGTCGCTGGTTGATGTAATGGCTATAGGAGTTGTTTCTTGTGAAACCTTAGCTACAGTTCCATCTAGTGTTCTAGATTGGTTTTCACTATCTACTGCCCATTGCGCACTTGTGGTGGCATGACGGTAGCGAGCCTTGTCTTGTGGATTTCCTTTCAACTCATCCATAGGCCAGTAGCCAACCAAATTCGCTTCTCTACCCGACAAACTTTGAGAACGATTTGCCAAAATATCTCCCGAACTACGTACCGTATTCCAGATGCGTAAATCGTGGATAGCACCAACATAATCTTCACCTACCTTAATATTTCCTTCTCCATAAGAACTCATATTCAAAGGGTAAGAAGTCATTGAAGAACCTTCATATACTGTAAACTGACCTGTAGTTGCATTTGCATCATAGGAAACCGCGATATGTGTGAATCCTGCTGATGATAATGTCACTTCATGATCAATGATTGCTTCGTCATTTAAAGATGATACGTCATCAAAACTAAACTTCAATTTAGGAGTTTCAGGAGCTACAACACCTGTTAACTCCAACTTTATAGTGTTTGAACTTGCACCGTAGCTTTGTTCAAAAAGAACACCATCCGTTTCAGCTTTCACCCACAGTTCTAGTGTAAAGGAACCGTCAATTGTAACACCTGAAGGAATCTCCATATCATCTGCACCATCAAAATACAAATAAGCATCGTGGGTATGTTGGGTGCCGTTTTTCTTTGCCTTTACCTTTACAAAAGTTTCAGCAGTACTCACATTAAAGTCCATTTCGTTAATGGCTTCGTTGAATGTTAGTAGTATCTCATCGTTTGGGTCTAAAATTCCATCTGCGGGTTGTATGTTTCCAAAGACTTCTGGACGAATACGATCGCTATACAATTCGTAAGTTGGACTGTATACGATAACGGCTTCAGTATCTCCACCTGTGTGTGGTGTAAAATCGCCACAATAGGACTTAGCACGAATGAGATATTCTCCATCATTTGGTAATACTGGCATTGTCCAAGAAAAAGTAGAAGTCTGATTACGCATCGATAGCATTAAATCATCAGAATTATAATAGGTTGTAGGTATAGAATCTGGAATTGATTCTAAATGAAGAGCCTTTAATCTGAGTATCTCCTGATCTACATAAGCCTTTTTCTCAACTAAGGTCTTTAGTATAAAGCACTGGATGGATAAAGAACCATTATTAGCACTTGTACTAGATTGATTACCATCCATAGTAACATCATAATCAACACATGAGGTTAAAAATGACTCTCCACTAACTGCATTTGAATACTTCCATTGATACCAATCCACATGGCGGTTTTCATCATCCGATAAATCGCTTGCAGTATAATTAGCTGTTTCTTGGAAATCTACCAATTGACAATCAGTTCCCTCACATTCCTCTGAAGGTTCTAAGATATCAAACCAGTATTCAACAGGTTCAATTTCACTTCCATAAAAATGACTGTAAATAGACTCGTATTGATCATCTGTTAAATTCGCATATACAATTTCCAGTTCTGCTACCTCATCTAAATTTTCTGTATTGATATAATCTTCTAAATCTGTAGGTTTTATAATTAATTCATTTTCACAAATAGATTTTAATTCACTTGACTTATCAATACTATTAGTCTCAAAGAACTCACCTACTGTTGTACTTGGCAATGCGAAATCACTATGCAGTAAATTATACAAATTCAAAGCATCCATATACTTGTAGTTTTCACTGTTTACTACCGCCAATGGACTTTCCAGGCTTTCTATAGGTTTCCAAATCTCATTTTCAAACTTGTACTGTAAGTCTATTTTTTCCAGACTGTAATAATTTAAATCGTAGTCTTTCAGTTTTAATTCTACGACACCACTATCTGTAAGGTTCACTAACCAATCCTCATCGGTATCTTCTACGGCTACCTCGGTACAGGTAGGTAAGAAATAGGCACTAAAATACACCGTATCGGCGATGTCTGATTCATCTGCAGTTGCAAAATCGTATTGACACGAAGAATGAAGAATTAAACCTAAGTTTTCGTAGCTTAGTTCTCTAGGCCCTTTTTCTACGGTTACTGTTTTAGTAACTGTACTACCGCCCAATACCATAAACTCTCTGTTGGCAGACAATCCATCGACTTTAATTATAGCTCCATTTGGGTTAGATGCTTCATCAACGCGAAGTATGTACACCATATCATCACCTGTTTCACTCTCATTACCCAAAGTAATGGTAAATACTGCCTGCTCTTGCTCAGGTACATTGTACTGGTTGTAAGGATAAACGCTTAGCGTTGGTTTTTCTCGTTGTGAAGTCGTTGCTGACAATTCAACTTCAGGTTTATCACCCTGAATTAAGAAAGTAGTATTATCTATAGTCACACCAAATTCTGATTCAAAATCAGATTTAGCATGAGTTTTCACTGCATCATAAAAGTCTTTTCTAGCGGTTTCAAATGCTGTTAGATTTGGCTTAGTATTATCAATATCATACGTTGATTTCTTCTTAGCTATTTTTCTATAATCCGTCCATGAAGCAATATGCTTATTATTCTCTCCTGTTCCAGTTAAACCACTCCAAGTAAACTCATAACTCTCATAATTGAAAGTTAAATCACCATTTTCATCTTCAACACCATCATCATTAGAATCATTTAATGGTTGAGTTGTTTGTTCAATTAACTTATCATAAAACTGCAATTCAAAATACATTTCAAAATCTAAAATATAATTAGCTAATGTTGCTGGCTCGTGTGGACAAGAAGTAGCCCCTGCTTGAGTTTTAAACACAGGACCATAACCATACACAGAATTATTAACATCAACTGATAGAATATCCCCTTGATCGTCGTCGCTTAAAAAATAACCTATCGTTGTTTCGCTCTCAGACTCAACTGTAGAAGTCGTTTCAAATTCAAACGACACCACAGTATTATCCCAATATTGAGACTCTATACCCCAACCAGAGAAACCAAGACCAAATTGAAGAGCACCATGAAAACCCTCTCCATCCATTTCATTTAAAAAATAAGATACAGCAGCTATACTACTATAAGCACCTGCTGAAGTATGCGAATTTTCAATTTCAACTCCGGCACTGATGGAATGATTGGTAATAAAATCCGATTCAATTTTATCCAATTCGTTTTGCGCCAAGGCCCTTTGCCATAATTTAATTTGCTGATTGTAAAAGGCAACCTTATCTCTAGGGATGATTACATTTTCCATTTCACTAGCAACTTCATCCGTCAAATCATCAATCATATTTTCTAAATTGATTATCCCTGGAATATTGGAGAAATCTTGATTTTGAATAAAATCATCAATAAAATTATCGATGACATTATCCTCACTTAAGGAAGCAATATCAAAAGAAGGACCTGTATTTATCGAATTGATAAATTCCTCAATATCGTTTTCATTACTATTTCCGAATAAGTTGTTCTCGAAAACATTTGTTGTATTTGATGCTCCTACATCTCCACCACCAACAGAGTAAGTTAATAATTCTGTATAGTTAACCTCCGTTGTATATTCAATGGAATTATTGAATCCAGTTTGAAAATCTGCTAAAGTAACCCCTAAAATATTTGTCATCTGATTGTTTGAGTAGTTTGACAATACTGGCAACTGATAAGTAGTTGCTGTTTCATTCTGTGGAATCAAATAATAATTAACACTCAAGCCATTAGTTCCGTGTACATCAAAACAAGGAGAGTTCAATTCTTCTCCCCAGCAAGGATGATTTACCATATTATTAATGGTAGCCTCATCTTCTCCTTCAAACACATTATAAGTTCCTATCAAATAGGCATTTCGGATGAAATACAGTTTAGGAATCAAGTAATTTTCAATATAATTAGCAGTAAAGGCAAACTTCGTATTAGTTCCTGGACGAATGCTAGGCATGGTCTTGGTTCCTAATCTGTAATCTACACTATCAAATGTAAATAAGTTATCTCCAACCTCATTCAAACATTCATAAATTTCATTGGGAACACTTTCTGTTGAACATTTAGCACTCTCAATCAAATGCAATTTCTTTGAAGTTCCAAAATTCAAGTTTTTGGACTCTCCTAAGAATACATCTCCAGCAGCACCAATATTAAAATCTTCACTGTTAGTAGAAATAGCTTCAGTAAAGGTTTCATAAAAAGTAATTTCATTTTCATCAGTATGTGACACTTCAAGTATATTTTCCATTTGAACTGATAGCTGAGCTGTCGCTTCCCAATCCCATTCACTCGATACTTCAAAACCAAAAACACTCGTACCAAACTCAAATGCACCAGAACCTTTAATACCAGCAAGTGTCTCAATGTTATATTCTGCACTCTCGCCATTTACTGACATTGTGCTTTGTGTTCTAGTTACAGTAGCACCTTCTTCTATATAGGAATAAGAAGCATCTCCAGCAGGGTCACGCAAAATCATATCTACCACCTGCGGACCAAAAGTAAAGAAGTCGTTTCCGTAGGATTCTTTACCAAATAAATATACCGCACCCTCTAAATTTGTCCATCCAACTGCAGGTGAACTTTTTGGCTCTCTAGGCCAATGAGAATTTGTTGTACCATTTTGGTAATCCACCACAAAATTGCGCTCATACCCGTCATCTACCCCAAATACATGTGGATTATCCGGAGCAAATTCGTAAATCATGGTAGAACCATCTACCTCAAAACTGGCAGCTCCAGATTCTAACATTTCATTTTGTATGCTTATAGTCCCCTCGTTTAGTGGGTGGTAAAATGGATTCCCATCATTGATAGTAGGATCAACAAAATAATCAGTTTCTGATGAAAGATCTGATCCTAAGTCCCCATAATTGCTATACTCCTCTCTAACATCAATTTTTAACTGATAGGTGTTGTCTCCGTATAATTCTTTGAATACGGGTTTTCCTAAAGCGTATTCATTTGCTGCTGTTTTTATTTGGATATCCGTTCCTTCTAAATCATAGGTTGTTTCTCCTAAATAATCGCTCCAATCTAAAACAGGGGTAGTATCGTCGTTCAATTGTTGCTGTTGCACCGAAATACTCGGGCTGGTACGATAGGTTAAATCGTATCGATTATGAAATTCTATTGTATTACTTGAAGTATCATAATTAGATTCGTCAACTGATTCTTCTGTATCTTCTTGCCATTCATCACCATTCATGCTTCCTTTTACCGACATGTCTATATTATCGAAAACATAGTCTGTATTATCAACGCCAAAAGCACTTTCTACTCCAGAATTAGATGCAATAAATGAACTCTTATCTACCGAATATTGAATTGGTAATACATAAGCTACATATTCCCCTGTTGTTTTATCTGTAGTAACTATTACTTCATGATCGGTACTTCCATCTTTTTGTTTTATGGCAAATCGTACCTGCCCAATGGTATTGGCTTCTTTTCCAAAGCCAATTGGGATGTTCTCGATTGGAATATTAACTCCATAAGAATTTTGATAGGTTAAACCTCCGGTTATTCTACCTCGTAACTCTTTATAGGTATTACAAACTATTTCGCCTAAATCACTTTCAAAAGAAGCACTAAACGATGCTTCTATTTGCTTTGAATTTCCTCTTTTAACGGCTAAAGCATCACCTTTCCATTCGTACTCAAAGGTATGCCCATCTTTTTCAAAACTCAGATATTGAGTTCCTATAGGTAATGTACAGGTAAAATTACCTCCAGCATCAGTCTCCAAGACCTCTCCATCGGCAGTTTGCATAACTTCTCCATTTAATAAGACTTTCACCCCTGAAACACCAATTTCATTGTCGGTTGTATCAATAACTGTAATATTATCGTCGCCCTGATTTACTACATGATACAAAACCGTACCATTAACTGTTACCGAGGTCTGATCTTGAAAGTTGAGATTCGAAATATAAGGCTCTAAATCACCTAAATAATGGGTGTATTGGTTAGGTTCAAAGCTATGTGAGGTCGGGTATGGATTATGTATCTCATTAGAAGCTATAATGGTAAACAACTCTCCATCATCTTTATAACGAATACCCTTTACAATATAGAAACCATCATTATTTGTTCGGGTAGTATACTTAATCATATTAGAGTTGGGTGCATCTGAAGAATAGGGAATATTTACTAAAAATTCTAGGTGATTTAAATGATGTGAACCTGAACTTGATTTCGAAAAATCATAAAGTGTCTTTCCACCATTCTCATCACAATGGTAATAAATAAGTAAATCATCATCCTCTATATCCGAAATGTAAGAAGTAGACAAACTTTTTACTTCTGAAGAAGTCATTACTTTTTTCCATACAGAAATCTCATCCAGTTTTCCTGACAAACCGTTTAAATAAGAAGTTCCTATCTTATTACTATTTGCCAAACAAAGAATATCATTATCATTAAAAGGATTAGCGGGCAAGGTAAATCCAGGTAGGGTTTCCAATTGTCCATTTATATACAGCTTTACGGTATTATCTATATGATTGTAAACATAAGCTATATGATGCCAGGCTAAATTTTCCAAGTTATCTGAAGATGACGTTAAATTAGCATAGTCAATCTCTGCAGCTTCTAGAGTATTCTGTGCAGCTTCTAGAGTATTCTGTGCAGCTTCTATCTCTGCTGTGCTATCACCACTAACTTCTTCTAAATTATTTAAAACTTCTACTGCACCTGCAAGAGCCGTTTGCGACTCGTTTAAAGCAGTTTGTGAAGCTGTAACATCAGCTGTGGTATAATTGTACCCAATATATTCTCCATTTTCAATATTCAACAACTCATGCTCTCCACGTTTTAGGATACACACCTTATTATTTATAGTTCCTGAGTACTTATGCCACATTGAAAATGTAAATGAAGTTTCGGAATAAGTTTTAAATAAATCACTTTTTACAATACTTGGACTTTCAGTTAATTCAATAGAGTAATTTATCAAATTCCCATTTTCAATACTAACATCAATATGCTCTACAGGGTCGTTAGATTCGTAACGTACAAAACCACTCACAGTAACTTCTGGCACTCTAATTCCAAAAACATTATCTGAAGTCATAACTGTAGCGTCTTCATCTATAGCATCATCTATGTCCAGAACATCACTCGATTCGCAACCAGGAATTACTGCAACTACTTGATACTCGTATAGTATATTACTTTCTGTGTATAAATCTTCAAACGATTTTGAATATCTTGGAACTGTTTGTATAACTGTGAATTCTTCTCCAACTTTTCTTCTTTTGATGTTATAGTGATCTATAATACCATCATTGTTATTATTCCAGTTTAAATGAATTTTATTTTTGTATTTTACATCGCTTACCTCAAGATTTTTACTAGCTGTAAACACATCCACATCTGACTCCGGTGTTACTATAACAGGATCACTAAAACTAGATGTTTGATGATCAAATAGATTAGCACAGTTTATTAACTTAACTTTGTATTTATAGTGCTTACATACATCTGGAGCAGGAAAATCCCATGTGTTTACTTTGTCTGTGAAAGTAATATAATTTCCAGAAATTTCTATATATTCTTGATTATTGAAATCAAGTGTAATAGATTTGGGTAGTACAGGGGTACCATCCTCTATATAAGGTTGTGCGTCACTTAGCTCAGAATCTACCCTTAGTCTCTCTATTGTAATTTCATCAATTACATCATTAGATAGTTTTGTGAACACTACTTTCGAATACCCCTCAAATCGAGATGAACTTGAAGTTTCTCCTATAGGTTGAATAATTGGTTTTAATGGAGCTGTTATTCTATTTACAGGTAATGTTTTAGGCACAAAGCTTTCAAAGACTTTTCCATCGGAACGAACTGCTGCAATTTTTGCATAAATATTACTTACATCGTCTACAGTGTCTGGAATTGAAATTCCAGAAAATGATTCAGATACATAAGCATATCCACCTGGAGAATATGAACCTCCTTCTACTTCTGCAGTACAATCCAAACTGCTATATAGTTTTATTTTTTGTATTTCTGCAGTTGTACCACTCGGATTAAAACTAAAAGTATTAGACCGAACTATAAAGTCATTTTGTGGCACTTCTACTTGTGATCCTGACACTATATACGCCTCACATTCAGGGTCATGATTCAAATTGAAGATTTTGTCATCTGAATCAAAGAAGTCTAGTCCCGCTCCAGTTCCCTCTGAGTGGTAGCCAGAATCAAAATTAATCCCAGAGTTTTCTATACCATTAATGGTCAACATATCTGAATGATTAACACCAGCATCCACCTTGTACATATATGTCTTCGTTTGATCAATACTTTTCTCCAAATATAAGTATGTTGAATCAGGAGGATAATTTAAATAGGCATAATCACTATATGAAGTACTTGTTGGTAGTTTGTGAGATACTTTATAACGAAGTTTTTGAAGAGGAAGACTTGTTGCGTGATCCCAAGATATTTTGACTAATCCATCTTGTAAATTCTCAGCAAAAATATTGCTTGGAGAAATGAGGGGGAGTGTTTGTATATTATCTACTTTATATTTATTGAAACTTCTATTCGTTCCATTAATTTCCATAACCCAAATTTCATACTTACCGTAAATATTAGGTTGCTTGGGTCCAAGATCATCAAATATGTGTGGAATAACTTGAGCATTCCACCCGTTACTAATATGAGTTAGATTGTTATTCAAATCACCATCTATATCGTTATATGAACTTAAATCAGTATGAACCCGTTTATAGCCTTTGACAACCCTATACACATCACCTAAAGTCGAAGAATGAGCTACGTTCAATTTTATACTATTGTCTGTCTTTACAATTTGTGGTGATGTTACAGGAGTAATATCAATCACACTAGGAGTGCCAAAATCAGCTAGATTAAGTTGCATGTTTAAATCATAAACATTACCAAATGATGGATGGGAATAATGTGTAGGGTCATTTCCATTTGCGGAATGATACCTAACTGAAGATAAATCGATATTAAATTTTCTTTCGTTTTCTTGATCGATATTATCATAAAAAGAATTTGGAACATTTTTCCAAATAAAATCCACATAATAATAGTTACCAATATTATATCTAGTTGTATTTCCTGAATAAGTAATATTAGCAACAGAAGTTGGTAAGTCAATAAGAGGTGTTGGTAATCTATCTATGTTATTATTTATGTAAAGATCATAATTACCACATGCACCTCCGGACTCATATATTTTTGTACAACCAGATATGTTAACATTACTAAAATCAAGAAGCAGAACATCTAGTCCACCTGCAAAACTAGTTCCAGGCCAATAAGATATTTGGCCAGTTGGTATATAATTCCAACCTTGATGATTCATTGTTTTTACTCTTAGTTTTACCCTAACATTCCCACCGCTATCAGATATGTATTTTGAAATGTCTATATCAAAATGAACACCATTAGATACAGCAATATCCTGAGCTAATAAAATAGGCGTTGATAAACAAAAAACAAGAAAATATAAAATCCTTTTCATAATAGGGTGGTTAGATAATTTATAAAAAGTAAAAGTCCCTAAACAAATTAACAAAGCCTAAAAAACTACCCCCACAAACACCCCTACACTGTGGGTTACTTATTATAATTAGCTAAAATGATGTATAAATCGTCAGTTTTTGTAAGATTAAGCTTTTTACGTAGTCGAGAACGTGCAGCTTCCACCGATTTATTTTGCACTTTTAGTATATGTGCTATTTCGCTAATGGTAAGGCCTTTTAAAATTAAAGCACAGAGTCTAATTTCTTTTGCTGAAAGCTTTATGGCCATATTTTGAATATTGGCAAAAAAAGCCGCATTTAAATCTTCAAACTGATCAAGGTATTCATTCCAGCTTTTAGAAATACGATTGGAGTTTTTGACTTTCCTTAACACCTTTGATGAACTTTTGTCAATACTTTCTATAAACTCATTATGCTCCAACTCTTGTTTTGCACGCATAAGTATAGCGTGTTGTAATTTTAAATTATTATGCTCTAATTCTATTGTAGCAGAAAGCTGTAATTCTTTTGTTCTACGAGCTTTATAAAGGATAAAGAGAACAGTTATGCACAATAACAGAATAAGTAAAATACTAAACAACCACAATTTTTCATTATTTAAGTTTTGTAATTCTTTCTCTGAATTTAACAGCGAGATTTGGTTTGCTTTATTTTCTAATTGATGGTTCGTTTCCAGTTCATACACTTTATCAATAATATTTTGACGTGCAATAGAATCTTGTAAATTATATTTTAAAAGCGTGTAATGTTGCGCTTGTTTGTATTCCTTTAATTGAAAACTGAGTTGAATAATGTTGGTATACAAGTTTAAAAAACCATCTCCATTGCTAGCTTCCCCAATAGAGTTTACTGCATTAATTTTAGCCTTTAAAGCTTTTTTAGGCCTATTTGCTTCCATATACAATTCGCCTAAAAACTCATAAGTATCTTTAAGAGCAAAAGTATTCCCTACTTTTTCTAATTCTAGAATAGCATCTAACAAATAACGCTCAGCAATAGCATCATGCTCGCCATCTTGGTAAAAACAATAGCCCAAACGCGCTAAATTAGTGCCATACGGAATATTATTCTCTTTTTTTATCACAAGCGATTTCCTGTAATATTCAGTGGCTTTGATTATATCCTCTTTTACCACATAGGCGTCACCCATATTAAAATACAGCATATCTTCCCTTAAAATAGCTTTTACAGTTTTAGCCAATTCTAGAGCTTCATTATAATAGGATAGTGCCTTATCGGAGTTTTGGTAATAACTAAATACCAAGCCTATATTGTTTAATATATTAATTAAACCAAGCGTATCATTTGTATGCTCTTCAATAATTCCTTTTGCGGCTATATAATTTGTAAGTGCTTTATCGTATTGATCTATATAATAATTACAAGCACCAATTTTTATTTTCATTTCTGAAACCCCTTGATAGAAATATTTCTCTGCATATAGACTATCTGCTCTTGTAAAATAATAAATGGCTGAGTCTAACAGCTGTTGATGATAAAACACCATACCCAAACCTCTATTATAAGTAGCTTCAGAAAACTCGTTTTGCGTTTTAATATTATAGAAACGTTCTTGTTTTAAGGAATTTACTGCACTCTCAAACTCACCTTGCTCAAAGGCAATATATTGCTTATATCCAAAAACCTTAACTAAGTCTTCATCAGCCCCTGCATCCATAGCCAAAAAACAAAGACTGTCGGTGTATGTATTGGCTTGGTTTAAGTCTATTTGTAGGTAGTACGAAATAACCTCGTGGTATAAGGAAAACTTTTCGCGAGCAGTGTCTTGAACTTTTAATGCAGCGAGTAAACTATCTATAGAGTTTGCACTAACAATAGTGGTAAAACTACTTAAGAAGATTAAGCAAATAAGCTTTAGGGGGTGTAGTATCATAGTTCGATGTTTGAAGGCTCAAGATAAGGTTTTTAGAAAAAAGAAAATGAGCTTGAAGAATGACTAAACAACGCCTAAAGAGAGCTTATTGGTTCTGTCGCATTAATATACCAAATATAGATTATTTAGTTTTGAATTAAACTTTCAATCTATGTTCAAGCACCACAGATATCCTAAATTCATTATTCTTCAAGCTGTTTATTTCAAGTTTCGTTTTACACTCTCCTATAGAGACATTGAAGAGCTTATGAAGATAAGGGGTGTCAAGGTTGATCATTCTACTATTCAAAGATGGGTATTTAAATACGCGCCTTTGATTGAGGCATCAATGCACAAGAGAAAAAACAGAGTTTGCACTAGCTGGAGGATGGATGAAACCTATATTAAGGTAGCTGGTAAAGACAGGTATCTTTATCGTGCTGTAGATAAATTCGGAGATACCGTAGACTTTCTTTTAACCAAAAGAAGAATGAAAGGTTCAGCTCAAAAGTTCTTCAATAAAGCCATTGCTAATAATCAGAACCCAAGGATTATCAACATTGATAAAAGTGGTTCTAATTTCACTGCTATTAGAGCGGTTAACAGAAATAATTTCTGGAATAAAAACATCAAAATTAGGAGATGTAAATACCTTAATAATTGTGTTGAACAAGATCACAGAAACATAAAGCGAAGGATTGCTATTGATACTGGGTTTAAAGAGTTTGAATCCGCACAGAGGACACTAGCAGGTATTGAAGTTGTTAGCATTATTAGAAAGAATCAAATCGTTGATTCTAAGAAATCCTATTTCAAAACTTTCCTTTCATTAGCAGTATAAATATTCAATTCAAATAGGATTTTTAGATGATGCTCAAATTAATGCGACAGAACCACTTATCCTTCCA
>Ga0206681_10000648_pt1 | contig 18076 bp, 23 predicted proteins | sample M150012015metaG_FD_161048 | JGI IMG/M metagenome (GOLD analysis project Ga0206681, IMG submission 161048) | Ammonia-oxidizing marine archaeal communities from Monterey Bay, California, United States - M1 500m 12015 | ecosystem: Environmental > Aquatic > Marine > Intertidal zone | place: USA...
TTGGCATCAAAATACAATGTCTTTAGTATTCCAACTTTGATTATTCTTAACAAAGGTGAAATAGTTAGTCAACAAGTTGGTGCAGCATCTAAAGAATCATACCAAGGTATGATCGATAGAGCCCTAGCATAAGTTACAACATATTATTTTTCTTTTTGATAACTTTTCATTAAATTATGTTGTTGAGAATTAAATAATTAATTATTCTTCTGAATGTTCTGCTTTTAGTCCCTTGTACCTATTTCTAATGGTAACTTCTGTAACTCCTGCTGCTTCTGCAATATCTCTTTGAGTAACTGAAACTCCATTTTTTACACATGACAAATACAATGCAGATGCTGCAAGACCCATAGGATCTTTTCCAGCTGATTCTTTACGATCTTGTGCTTCTTTGAGTACTTTGATTGCATATCTTTTTGTTTTTTCCGTAATCTTTAGTTTACTTGAAATTCTTGCAATACATTGAACAGAATCAACTACAGGCATTTTTAGTTCTAATTCGTGATGTAGTAATCTGTAACATCTAGCAATATCTTTTCGTTTAACGTTTGCTGCATCGGCAATATCCTTTAGTGTTCTAGGAGTTTCTGTATCTCTACATGCTGCATAAAGTGATGCTGCAATCATTGCAGAAATAGAACGTCCTCTTACTAGTTTTTTCTCTAATGATTTTCTGTAAATGTAAGCTGCTTTTTCTAAAACATTTGCAGAAACTGAAACTTTATCTTTTAATTTATTTAATTCACCTAGTGCTTGTCTAAGATTTCTATCTACTGGTTCATGAGCTTGACTTCTACTATCCCAAGTTCTTAGTCTTTCAATTGTACTTTTCATTGATGTTGAAAGTGGTTTACCTGAAGCATCTTTGTTTAAAGGATTGATAACCGTGGATAACCCCATGTCGTGAATTGTAAGTGATGATGGTGCCCCTGCTCTTGCTGGATTTGAACCACTATCTTTTTGGAATGATCTCCATTCTGGACCTGATTCCTGTGATTTTTCAGAAATCACAAAGCCACATTTTGAACAAAATTGTTCTCCTGTGACATCATCCATTAACAAAGAATTTTTTCCACATCTTGGACAATTGGGATTTTGATTCATGCCAGCCATTAAATCTACCTTTTACCTTCCATGTTACTTAACACGCAAAGTTATCTTATACCGTATATTTAAACCGAGTCTGCTTAAGCAAATTTTTAAAAATCTCTTAAAAAACAGCAAAAAATCCTATAGTAAAAACCAATTATTTTTGACCATGATTTTTTAACACATTCACAACGTTATAGAGGGTATATTGAGTCAGGTACATCTCGCGGTGTTAGCTGGGGGCCCAAAAGCTCACATAAACTAGTTAATGCAGGACATGGTCTCCAAAGTAAAGGAGACTGACTTTTTCTCTGGTAAAGTGATTTTGATATTTTCTCAAATTGTTTAACTGAATTTTAATTTCTCTAAAAATATCCTTTAATATGGAAAATACCAAATTTCTAGCCTCTATTTTTAGCCTAAAGTAATTAATATTCCAAAAATTGAAGCAGGATATGTCATTTGGTGAAGTAGACACACTAAACATGTTATTTGATAAACTTCAAAGTTTGTTTGATGAGTCTCAGGGATATTATGAATCATTTTTAGATACTAACAATATGTACAAAAAAGGTCAATTAAGTGACAAAGAATTCTTTCAAAAACTTGGTGATTACACAGTAGCATATTCTGCATTAGAATTTTTAGCAATCAAAGTAATTTTTGAATTAAAAAAATCAGTTGGAACAAATTCTGGAAATACACAATCTCCTGGTCTAATGCCTGGAATGGGTAATCCTGGAGGAATGCCTGGAGGAGTGCCTCCAAGAGCTGGTTCTCCACAAAATCCTATTGGTGGTGGACCCCCCGGAATTGTATCTGCTCAAGAAGCATTTGGAGAAGTTGGAACTTTACCAACACCTGATCCATATATGATGTCTCAAAGAACAGTTCAACAAAATAATGGAAATGGATGTTCTTCATGTGGTGCAGGATTAAGACCAAATGCAAAGTTTTGTACTAAGTGTGGATCTAAAGCATAAAATAAAAAATTAAAATTATTTTTTTATTGTGTTGTACCACATTCAGGACAGAATTTTGCAGAATCTGAAAGACTTGTTCCACATTCAGAACAAAACTTTCCATTGTTTTGTACTTCATTGAATGCATTTCCAACAAAAGCTGAACTTTTGACTGCTCCTGATGGCTCATATTTATCATCATCAATTAATACTGGTTGAAAATCTTGTTCTGTCAAAAATGTCATCATTCTTGGAATACCTTCTCCATCATTTTTGGGATCTGGTACTGAATCCCCTAACCAAAATGCAAATCTCATTAGAGTTAACTCTGGAGTTGAAAACGCAAGGGTGTGTTTTGACATGTATTCTTGAGCCGCCTTTTTTCCATCAAAAACTTCCATAACCAGCATATTTCTCATTAATGTATAATAGTTTCTAGATTGTAATTATTCCAAATATTCCAACCAAATTAATCTATTAAATTATTAGATATGCAAATTTCTAAAATTTTATTTAAAAATGGTGGACCGGGAGGGAATCGAACCCTCGACATCCTCGTTGCGAACGAGACATTATACCCCTAAACCACCGGCCCTCTAGTACCATCTTTTAGTTGCGTTTTTATTTTTTCTCTAAAACTTTCGTGATTTACATTACTACTGGAATTTCTCGTGATGACATTCCACCATATCCTGGATCAATCTTTTGTTTTGGATTTAATGAAGTATCATGATGACATGCTTTGTTACATACAGGGCAAAATTTTCTATCAAGAACAATACACTGACAAATATGGTTTTTTACGTATGCTTGAGCAGCTTGATTCCATTCACCTGTTCCATTACAATACACGCACACATTTGATGAGTTTGAACCGACTCCTTTGCAAAAATCACACACATTATCTGTCATTTTTATGACTATACTTCGGTCTTAGAATCAATATAATTGAAGAGATTACCCTCTCTTGACAATATGACTAGACTTGACATCAACATTCCCATTTTACAGCCAATTCATTTCCCAATGATTTTTTCGAATACCTAATTTTTTTTAAATTGTAATACAAATAAGATAATTTTATACATTTGTTAGTATAATACATGAAAATTTAAATAAATATTAAGAATTTTCTAATATTAATTTAAATTCTATTTATTCCTAATAATTATGGCGAGGAAACTATCCTACCTGCTGAAAATCGGAGAGAATTCTCTGAAGAAGTGGATAGATAGAAAAAGGAAAATATGAAAAAGATGGAAACATCTAAAATTCATAAATCATTTTCCCTAAATCCTCGTTAATTGATAATTTTTCTTAAAGCATAATAGACTACAAGAACTAAAATTTTCAAATGACTTATGATTCTGTAATTATTGATTCACACATTATACTTCCACAAGGAATGGTTGATAAAAATCTCATAATTGATGAAGGAAGAATTGTAGGATTAACAAATGATATTCCTGCATGTGATCACAAAATTAATGGAAATGGATTGATTTGTATTCCTGGGCCGATTGATACACATGTTCATTATGGCGTGTATTCTCCAATTAATGAAGCTGCAAAAACTGAATCTCATGCAGCTGCAATTGGTGGAATTACAACTATGATGAGAATGCTCCGATTAGAAGATTCTTTTTCAAATTCATTACAAGCTCAGCTTGATTCAGCATCCCAAAATCATTATGTGGATTATGCAATACATGCATCTATTTTTAATGCACAACAAATCAATGAGATGAATTTTTGTGTCAAGAAAGGAATTACATCTTTTAAAATTTACATGAATCTTGGCGGAGAAATTGGACATGTATACATGGACATGCCACCAAATTCCACTCAACTATCTCCTGCAAAAGTTGAGGTAACTGATGAAATAATTGAACAAACAGTAAAGAATGCAGCTTCTCTTGGTTGTCCTGTATTAGTTCATGCAGAAGATTATGAATCATGTGGATGTGGAATTAAAACTGCAAAAGAAAAAAAACAAGATGGATTATCTGCATGGTCTGAAAGTCGTTCCCCTGAATTTGAGGCAAAAGCAATTAAAACTGTATCAAAATTTGGACGAGATTATGATTGTGAAATTTATTTTGTACACATTGGTTCAGAAAAAGCATTATTGCAAATTGAAGAAGAAAAAAAACTTGGAACTAAAATTTTTGTAGAAACATGTCCTCATTATCTTACATTATCTTATGAAAAACAAAATGGGTATCTTGCTAAAGTAATGCCTCCAATTAGAACAGAAAATGATCGAAAAGCTATTTGGAATGCATTATCGGGAAACCAAATTGATTCTATAGGAACTGATCATGTTGCAAATCAGATAAAACTCAAATTAGATGGAGATGACGTTTGGAGTGCATTAGCAGGATTTCCTGGAATTGGAACTGTTTTACCAATATTGCTCAATGACGGTGTTAATCAAAATCGAATAACATTGGAACAATTTGTACGATTTACTAGTACAAATGCTGCTAAAATTTTTGGAATGTATCCTCAAAAAGGAACTTTGGAAAAAAATTCAGATGCCGATATTACTATGATTGATTTGAGAAAAGAGAAAAAAGTAACATCTGATCTGTTTGGAGGATTTTCTGATTATATTGTTTATGAGGGAAGAAATCTAAAAGGTTGGCCTGTCAAAACAATTGTTAGAGGAGAAGTGATTGCAGATGACTTTGAAGTTATTGGTAAATTAGGTTATGGTAGATTAGTTGAAAGAAAAATAAAATCTAGTTAAATAATATCAAATTTTCCATTTGCTTTTGCTCTGTAAATCACATCTGGTTTTTTAAGAAATATTCCTGATTCTAAAACTCCTACAGTGCCTTTGATTTTTTGAGTCAATACTTTGGGATTTTTAATGGTTCCAAAATCACAATCTAGAATTATGTTCCCATTTTCTGTAAAAAATGGGTATCCTCTATCTAGGGAGCGTAATTGTGCTGTACCTCCTAATTTTTTAATAGATTGAATTACAGAATTTCTTGCAAGTGGATGAACCTCTACTGGAACTGTTCTTGTAAAATTTTTCACAAATTTTGTTTTGTCTGCCATAACAACTACTTTTTTTGCAAGACTAAACAAAATATTTTCTCGTAATAATGCTCCTCCTCCTCCTTTGATTACATATTTCTGAGAATCAATTTGATCTGCACCATCAAATACCACATCTAAATAATCAACTTGATCAGCTTCTACTAATGGAATTTCTAATTTCTCTGCAATGAGTTTAATTTGTAAAGATGTTGGAACACCTTTAATTTTATAATTTTTTACTTTGATTAATTTAGCAAGTGATTTTACTAATGCCGTTGCAGCTCTACCACTACCTAATCCAATTATGTAGTCATCCTTGACAAATCTTAACGCATTATTTGATAATGCCTTAATGGCATCATCGTAGGACAATTATTCTACCTCTGCCTGATCTAACTTTGATAAAACTTTCATGATATTTCCTTTGATTTTATCCAAGTCATCATCAAAGTCATCATCTTGTGGAATTGATTTAGTTTCAGGCTCTGGAAGTGCTTTATGTTCTGTAATTTTTGCAACTTCTTTATCTATGTCCGTCTTGGTTTCAGTTTTTGATACTGATTTTGGAGTAGATTCTTGAATGATTTCTATTTTATCTTCAATTTTGGGTTTTGAAGAAACAACTTCTTTCACTATTTGCTCTTTAGGTTTGACTAATTCTGTTTGAATTATTTTTGGTTGTGGAATTGAAGAAACAACTTTTTCTTCTTTTCCAAATAATGGGAATTTTGGTTCTTTTCTTGAAAAATTAGTTAATGTTGTTAATTCAAATGATTGTCTTGATTTGGTAGCTGGAATTTCTATTGGTTCAATTTTTACATCTTTTGATTTTTCAAAATTGAATGTACCTTTGACTGATTTTGAAATTTTTTGTTTGGTCTCTTCTTTAATTTCAGGTGTTTGGGTTTTTGTACTAGGCATTTTTGATGACAATTCATATAATCTATCATCAAGTTTTGATAATTTTTGATCCATTAATGTAATCAAACCATCTCCAACTGGGCCCAAGTCTGGATGCTTACTTGCTTGTTCTAACTTTTCTAATTTAGCTAAAATTATTCCTAATTGATGTTGATATTTTAATAATAATTTGTCTTTTTGAATTCCAGAAAATTCAGAATCTGTTTGATATAATCTTGAGATTGTTTTAGTGAGGATATCTTTTTCAATTTTTAGAGAATTAATTTGACTTTTTATGTGTGAACTTGCACTCAGACTTAGTAACTGATTTTTATCTCTAGGCATTTTACGTACAGCCGCTGCTGTTGCTACACCAGCTAATGAACTAAGAATTAAAACAATTTCTTGCATCTATGTATACCATTTAATCCAGGAATACTTTCTGCGTTTAGCCTCTGGAAATCCACAACTTGCACATTGGTGGTGACGCTTGTGAAGTGAGTTTTTACCACATCTTCGACATCTAATGTGTACTTTTTTCTTTGTAAAACCACCCATAGAAGTTGTGCCTTTTACCATTCAGAATCACCTATTTTTGTGCTGGTGGAGGAGATATCATAACTACATTGTCTCCTCTTACTACAATGGTTCCTAGACTTTTAGAATCGCCTTCAACAGGAATTTCCTCTGAAGAATCGAGTAGCAGGTTCATGTGTTGGTCGAAGCCAAGAAGAGTACCTCTAATTGTCTTACTTCCTTTGAGTTTTATCAGAACAACTCGACTGATACTCTCATCCAATACTTTTACTGCCATATCAAGGGACATCTTTTACACTCATTAGATTTGATATCGAGGGATTATATTAAAATTTCACTAGTGTAACTATGATATACGCTCAGTAAGACAAGTTTGACACTTTTTACCTAAATTTTTGACAATTTCGGCTAAAATTTGCTGTCCATCCCTCTTTGTAGCTTTTGTAGGATCGCCCCAAATCCCATTTTTCGTAGCTTTTGGGAATGATTTATTTGCTAATTTAGCAATTTTTTTGATTTCTTGCGGGGTCATATTGTCTGTAATGAGACCTTTCTTTGCTGATTTCATTTTGATGTTTTTTGAGATCGCCATCATCAATGATGTTTCTACAAATCCTGCATGATCAAAATCTCTTTCCATAAAATGCCAATAAGAAAATGGAAAAACTTTGAGTTTATTTTTTAGCAATTTTTTTAATTTTACATCAATACTGTTTATTGATTTTTGATTTCCATGATGTCCATTAATTATGAAAATTGTTTTGATATTATTATCTAATAATGATGTACACAAATCCATTAAAATAATTTGTAATGTTGATTTTTTAATACTCAAATTAAAAAATGGTTTGTGTTCAAATGATACACCAAAAGAAATTGTTGGAAGTAAAAGATATCCATTCTTTTCAGATATTTTTTTTGCAACTTCACTTACTATGTCTGAATCTGTTGACAATGGTAAATGAGCACCGTGTTGTTCAATTGAACCAATTGGAATTATTGCAACTTGTTTTTTATTTTTTATTAATTTTCTAAGTTTTGGATCAAATTGAGTTTTAATTTCTACCATTTAATTCACTTTGATTTAATGTGAACTTTTCTCCAACGTACATCAAGTTTATTTTCTAAATGCATCTTTGTGGCTTTAAGTAGAGTTTCAGCCTCTAATCTTTGGCCCTTGGTTTTAATTTCCTCTAATGTATCATTTGGATCAACTTTGAAAGAGTCTTGAAAAATTATTGGTCCTTGATCTAAATTCTCTGTTACATAATGTGATGTAACACCAACAATCTTTGTACCTCTTTCAAAAGCTTGAGCATATGCTAATGCACCTGGGAATGCTGGTAGTAATGATGGATGAATGTTAATAATTCTATTTGGATATCTCCAAACAAAGTTTGGACTAAGTATTCTCATATATCTAGCAAGTGAAATTAAATCAATATTATATTTTTTACATATTTCAATAATTTTTGTTTCTGCTTTTTGTTGATTCTTTTCTTCAACAACAACAAATGGAATCTTTGCTTTTTTTGCTAATGGTTCTAATGTTTTTTCTGTACCTATAATTACTGAAATTTTTCCTTTCAATGATTTTTTATTTTTTAGAATTATCTCGAGACATAGTGGTTCTCTTGTAACAAATATTGCAATATTTTTTTGTGAATTTGTTTCATGATGTGTGCTTACATCCATCTTTTCTTTTTTAGATAACTTTTGAATTTCAACATCAAATTTTTTAATATCTACTGTTTTTGAGAAAGAAACTTCTAGATACATGCCAAAAAGACCTTTGATTACATTTTGGTTTACCTTCTCAATGTTTCCACCTTTTGAGAATGCAAAATTAGTAAATGCAGCTACTATTCCTTCTCTATCTTTACCAACAACTGTAATTCCAACAACTGTCTTTTTCATGACTTTGTTTATTGCAGTTTTTCTCATTATTAATCATTCACAGATACCAAAATGGTGCGGGAGGTGGGATTCGAACCCACGAACTCCTGAGAGATAGGGTCCTAAACCCTACGCCTTTGACCAGGCTGGGCGACTCCCGCAAAGAATTTGCCATTAAACACAAATTTATCTATTATTGAAATAATATCATGGCAAAGTTTTTTGGAACGAATGGAATTAGGGGAGTTTTTTCTGAAGATTTTACATTAGAATTTGTTCATGACATGACTTTGGCTATTGGAACTTATTTTGAGAAAGGGCCTATATTGATTGGATATGACGGTCGAGATTCAAGCCCCTTAATTTGTAAAGTTATTAGCTCTGCATTAAATTCTATAGGAATTGATTGTAATGTGGCAGGGATTATTCCAACTCCTTGTCTTGAATTTGCAGTTAAGACATTAGGATATCGCGGTGGAATAATGATTACAGCCTCTCATAATCCTCCACAATACAATGGAATAAAACCTGCAGCTAATGATGGAGTTGAAATTTCACGTGATGATGAATTAATTATTGAAGATATCTATTTACAAAAAACCTGGAAAAAAAATTCTAAAAATTTAGGTATTACTGGAAAAGAAGAACGTACAATTGATGTTTATCTAAAAGGAATTATTTCACAAATTGATTCCAAACTTGTTGAATCAAAACATTTCAAAGTTGTTTTGGATTTAGGTAATGGTGCGCAAGCAGTATCTGCACCAAACTTTTCTAAAATGTTACAATGTGAAACATTTCTTATAAATCAAAACATCGATGGAACTTTTCCAGGACGTGGATCCGAACCCACTCCCCAAAATCTTTCAGAACTTTCGGAATCTGTAATTCAAAATAATGCAGATGTTGGAATTGCATTTGATGGAGATGGTGACCGAAGTATTTTTTGTGACAACAAAGGAAATATTTTAACTGGAGATAAATCTGCTCTTGTATTAACTAGACATATCCTAAAGAAAAATCCAAACTCTTTAGTTGTAACATGTTTGAATTCAGGTTCTAATATTGAAGTATTGGTAAATGAATTTAATTCAAAAGTAATTCGTACAAAAGTTGGAAGTGTTGAAGTTTCAAGAAAAATGGTTCCAACTGAAGCATTAATTGGGTTTGAAGAGAATGGCGGATTCATGTATGGATTGCATAATCCAGTAAGAGACGGATGCATGACTTTGGCACTAATGCTTGAACTTTTAGCAACCACTGACAATTCTTTATCTGATGAAATTTCTAAATTACCTCCATCCTTTACTACAAAGGATAAGGTACAATGTTCATCAAATGATGTTGATAAAGTGATTTCATCACTAAAAGAAGAATTTCCAGAATCTGATATTTCAGATGGTATCAAAATTTCTACTGATTTTAAAAATTGGGTAATGATTAGACCTAGTGGAACTGAACCGATCATTAGAATTTATGCTGAATCTGAAAGCCAAGAGAAATTAGATGCTTTAATGATTAAATTTCGTCAAAAAGTAAATTCAATTATTTCCAGATAACACTTTTAAAACCAAACACAGGGTCTGAATTATCATGGGAAAACCCTATTATGTAAAATTTGAAACCCCTGAAGACTTGGTAAGTCCTATTTTAGAGGCCGTTAGAGTTGCATCTACTAGTGGTAAAGTAAAAAAGGGAACCAATGAGGCAACAAAGGCTATTGAACGTGGTACAAGTAAACTAATTGTTATTGCTGAAGATGTAGAGCCACCTGAGGTAGTAGCACATCTTCCAATTCTATGTGAGGAACAAGGTGCAGCATTTGCATTTGTACCAAGCAAACAAGAATTAGGTAACTCCTTAGGTATTGACATTACTTCTGCCGCTGCAGCAATTTTGGATGCTGGTGATGCACAACACATTATAGATCAAGTTGTGTCAACCATTGCTAAAATTAAAGGCGGTAAGACTGAAGAATGAGCACTATTACTGACGAAGTAGTTCAATCTGAAATTATACAAATTGTTGGACGAACTGGTATTGCTGGTGAAGTTATTCAAGTTAGAGTTAAAGTACTTAATGGAAAAGACAAGGGCAGAATTCTTACTAGAAATGTAAAAGGTTCTGTTAGATTAGGAGAAATTCTAATGTTAAGAGAGACAGAGAGAGAAGCAAAGAAAATCAAATAGGTGAATTGAATGAGTCTTTTAGTTAAACCATGTAATTTCTGTAACAGACCAGTCGCAAAAGGTTCTGGTACAATGCTTGCAAAAAATGATGGAACTGTTTTATGGTTCTGTTCTTCAAAATGTAAGAAAAATGCTCTAGTGCTAAAACGTGATCCAAGAAAATACAAATGGACAAAGAAATACGTTAAAGGCGGAATTAGAAAGAACTAGAATTGACTGAACAATCTCTTTTCATTGTAAAACCAGATGCTGTGGCTAGAAATTTGGTTGGCGAAGTTGTATCTAGATTTGAAAGAAAAGGTTTCAAACTTTTAAAATTAAAGATGTTTACATTTACTCAAGAACAAGCAGAAAATTTCTATGGTGTTCATAAAGACAAACCATTTTTTGGCGAATTAACATCATTTATCACATCAGGACCTGTTGTCGCTGCAATTATTGAAGGAAACAATGCAATTGCTACCACTAGAATTATGATTGGTGCAACAAAATCATTTGAAGCAGACCCTGGTTCAATTAGAGGGGACTTTGGATTAGGATTTAGTGAAAATATTATTCACGCATCAGATTCACAAGACAGTTTTGATCACGAATCGAGGGTAGCATTTGAGTGATCTGATTTGCAAATTCGTCAGCCAATAGTGGCAGTTCTTGGTCACGTAGACTCTGGAAAAACATCTTTACTAGATAGAATACGTGGCACTGGTGTTCAAGGTAGAGAAGCAGGTGGAATTACACAACATATTGGTGCAAGCTTTCTTCCAACTGAAACAATCAAAGAAACATGTGGCCCATTATACAAAAAACTTGAACAAGCAGAAAATCAAGTTCCTGGAATTTTAGTTATTGACACTCCAGGTCACGAAGTTTTTACAAATCTAAGATCTCGTGGTGGCTCTGCAGCTGATATTGCAATTTTGGTAGTTGATGTGAATCGTGGTTTTCAACCACAAACAAATGAAAGTTTAAAAATTTTACAAAGCAGAAAAGTTCCATTTGTTGTTGCATTAAACAAATGTGATCAAATTTCAGGTTGGAGAAAATCAGAAACTCAATTTATTACACAAGCAATCAAAGAACAGGATGCATCAATCCAAACTGATCTTGATCAAAAAATCTATGATGTAGTTGGAACCTTATCTATTTTGGGATATCAATCAGAAGCATTTTTCCGTGTAAAGGACTTTAAATCAGAAATAGCCATAGTTCCAATTTCAGCTCGTTCTGGAGTGGGAATTCCTGAATTACTTTCTGTATTAGTTGGATTAACACAACAATATCTTCAAAAAAAATTGAATCAAGAAGAAAAAGATCCACGTGGTATTGTTTTAGAAGTTAAGGACGAAATTGGATTAGGGCAAACCGCAAATATTATTCTAATTGATGGCTCAATTCGAAAAGAGGACACCATTGTTGTTGCAAAACGTGATTCAGTTATTGTCACAAAACCTAAAGCATTACTATTACCAAAACCCCTTGATGAAATGCGTGATCCTAGAGATAAATTCAAACCTGTAACTCAAGTAGATGCAGCAGCTGGTCTTAAAATTGCATCACCTGAACTTGAAGGTGTTCTTCCAGGAAGTACTCTTTATGTTGCAAAAAATGATGAAGAAATAACAAAATACACTCAACTTATTGAATCTGAAATGAAATCTGTTTTCATTGATACGGAAACTAACGGAGTCATTCTCAAATGTGATACAATAGGCTCACTTGAGGCTATAATTGAAATGCTTAGACGCTCACAAGTTCCTGTTGCAAAAGCTGACATTGGCCCTGTAAATAGACGAGATGTAATTGAGGCTAAAGCAATAAAAGAAAAAGATAGACATCTGGGAATTGTTTTATCATTCAATGTCAAAATTTTACCTGATGCAAAAGAAGAATCTGAAACAAGTCATATCAAAGTCTTTGAGGACAAAGTAATCTACAGTTTAATTGATAACTATAATGCTTGGGTTGATGAAGATAGCGCAAATGAAGAAGATGCAATATTTTCTGAATTAACTCCAATCTCTAAATTTACTTTTCTAAAAGGAATGGTATTTAGAAATAACAATCCTGCAGTATTTGGAATTCATATAGATGTTGGAAATCTAAAACATAAAATTCCATTTATGAATATGTCTGGACGAAAAGTTGGAAATATTCACCAACTTCAATTAGATAAAAAAACAGTTAGTACTGCAAAAACAGGAGATGAAGTTGCATGTTCAGTTCAAGATGTAACAATTGGCAGACAAATATTTGAAGAAGAAGTTTACTATACATTTCCTCCATCACCTGAAGCAAAATTAATTTTGAAAAAATTTATGCACAAGCTAAGTTCTGAAGAACAAGAAGTTTTCAATGAAATTGTTCGAATTCAAAGAGAAAAAGAACCAATTTACGGTTACTAGTTTGAATGTTTTTTACAAATCATATTGATTCCAGGAGCTCCTACTGCTCCCATCATTTTGTCTACAATTTGTCCTGATTTGAACATGATAAATGTTGGAATTGATTGAACTGCATACTTCATTGATATGTTTTGATTATTATCTACATTGACTCTAGCAAATCTTACATTTGGATAATTTTTTGAAAGACTTTCAAAAATTGGATGCATTGATTTGCATGGACCACACCATTCGGCCCAAAAATCAACTAATGTTGGATTTTCAGCAGATATAATTTGATCAAAATTTGAATCATTCAAATCTATAATTTCGGGCTCAATTTTTGGTTGATTTTGCTGTTTAATCATCTCTTCAAGTTTTCTTTGTTTAATTTTTTCAATTTCTGGATCGTCTGACAACAAATCTCAAAAAATTAAATCTATTAAAAAATCTATGTTGATTCTTCTTTATCATCTATTTTTAGTGGAATTGGTTCAAATCTTCTTGATTTACAAATAGGACACTGATCAATGTATTTTGTAAAACTCACCGAAGTATACGCAATTCCACAATCTCCACAAATTCTAAGATTTCTACTTAGTTTTCCCATTAAATATTCACAAAAAACATTATGATTAAAACTTAACTCAACAGACTTTTTCATTCCATTAGATGACATTATCGAATATACATGATGTATTCTAAAATTTATTCAAATTATTCCCATTCATATCTTAGAATACTTGATTTAGAATCTGTAAATTTTTTACAAAAAAATAATTTATTATAACTACAAATCCAGTAAAAATCGCATATACACGCCATTTTCTTGTCTAATTTCCATATCATAAAATGTAGGTGCTTTGATTTCAACTTTGAAATTATGTTTTTTAACATCTAATGGCTCTCCATATGCTACTGCATTGATCTTATATTCTTCATTTTGAATTATATCAAATTCTATTCTACTTATCGCAAACCCTTCAGTAATTAAAATAAATGGAATCTCTTCAAGCCAACTAAACAAAAGATATCTCAAATCTTTTCCCTTTGCAGAAAACACTTTTTGATCTTTTTCTTCAACTCTATCCTGATCTAATGTTAAATCAATTACTGCATCTGCTGTTACTGAAAATGCTTCTTTGAGGTTTTTTGCTGTAACTTCAATTATTGCGTCAGTTGCATGATCTAAAAACTTGTAACTCAATCAATAATCCTGAAATCTTCTCTAATTATTAATTTAATCAAAAAATTCAAGGCAAAATTCTTGATTTTATGAATAAAATCTATTCTACGTAATGATGATGTGTCAAATTATCGTAAAATCTAACTGATTTTATATTCACAAATTCAAGTATTCCATATCTTGAAAGTTCTCTTCCAAATCCACTATGTTTGATTCCTCCAAACGGAATTCTAGGATCTGAAATTACTACATTATTTACACTCACAATTCCTGATTCTATTCTTCTTGACATTTTATCTGCTTTAGCAAGATCTTTTGTCCAAATACTTGCACCCAAACCAAATTCACTCTCATTTGCTAATTTTACCGCTTCACTTTCATTTTCAACAATGGTAATAGGTGCAACTGGACCAAATGTTTCTTCATTGGCAATTCTCATGTCTGGCTTGACATTTGTCAAAATTGTTGGTTTGTAAAAGAACCCATCTCCTTCAATTTTTGATCCTCCCAGAAGAATTTCTGCACCTTTATCTTTTGCATCTTCTACAATTCCTGAAATTGTTTCAAATCCTTCTTTGCTTGAAATTGGTCCAATGTCTGTTTCCATCAATGTAGGATCTCCTATTTTTAGTTGTGATGCTTTTTTGATAAATAATTCAATGAAATCTTTAGCAATATTTTTCCCAACAAAAAATCGTTTTGATGCAACACAACTTTGGCCACAGTTAATGAATCTGCCTTTTACTGCACCTTCTGCAGCTTTTTCAATTATTGCATCATCTAATACTATGAATGGATCACTACCTCCTAATTCCAAAACACATTTTTTTAAATTCCTAGCAGCTCTTTCTCCAACTTTTGCTCCTGCATTAGTACTTCCTGTAAATGTTACAGCATTTACATCTGAATCAATTAAGTGATTTGCAGAATCAACACTTCCTACAACTGTCTGAAAAATTCCATCTGGTATACCTGATTCAGTGAATGCTTTTTCAATTTCTATTCCTGATTGCATAGTCACTCTGGATGGTTTCATTACAATTACATTTCCTGCCATCAAACATGGTGCTGCAAATCTTAATGCCTGCCAATAAGGAAAATTCCAAGGCATGATGGAACCAATCACTCCTAACGGTTCAAAAGACAGAAAACTCTTTCTTGCATCTGTGTTTAACACTTCATCAGAAAGGAAACTATCTCCATGATCTGCATAAAATTCTAATGCCCATGCACATTTTTCAACCTCACCAATTGATTCTTTGATTGGTTTACCCATTTCTGATGTTGCAACTTTAGCAAGTTTAGTTTTATTTTTTCTAAGATACTCTACTAAATTGTAAATGTAGCTTCTACGTTTCTCATAATCTTTTTTCCATTCTGGATAAGCTCGTTTTGCTTTTCCAACTAATTCAAACACTTGATTTTTATCCATTGTTGGAAATGTTGTAATTTCTTTGCCAGTTGCAGGATTTATTGTCTTTATTTGATTCATTTTTTTCACTTTAGTTTCATTAATTTTGATTAGAATATTTGTTGCATATCTTTTTTAATTTCATCGACTTTTTTTGCATATGCTTTTTTAGATCTGTCATTCTTTTTAAGATTCAATACATTTCCACATGATGGGCATTTGAACATACCTTCTAGTGAATCTTCAAATGTTACTCTTGTACAATCTTCATTTCCACAATGATAAAAATCCCCAAAATTTTCAAAATCTAATCTTTGTTGTAATCTTTCTGTGATTTTCTTTTTTTGGTTTTCTATAAAATGCTCAACTTCTTCTCTTCTAGTTCTCCATCTGTAGACAAACCATCCTTTTCTTTCATCTTTTACTCTAATTCCGGTAATGAGAGATTTTCCAAACAAATCATACAATACTTTTCTTACCATATTGATTCTGAGACCTGTAGAACTTGCAATTTCTTCATCTGTTGCATCTTCAGCCTTTAACAATGATCTTGCTACTTTGAGATATTCATCTCCTCCAATCATTGAGGCGATTCTAACAAAAGGATCTTCGTATTTATCTACCAACTTAAATCCATCCTAATTTTCTATTATTAATCCCTTGTCTCGTTTACTTGTACATTTTTACCCGTTTTTGTAGGAATTATCTTCCTTTTTGCATCTGGAAATGATTTTTCAAATTGTTTGCCCTTTTGAATACGATCTAAAAGAATTGCCAAGGCACTAATCTCTGAATGTGGTTGACTCCCAACTCCGATATTGTAATCTGCTAACTCATAAATTTCTCTTGGAACTTTTTCAGCCCCCACTACAACCAGTAGGTTTTCTTCATTTCGAAGTTCATCTTCAACATCATTGATGTTTTCGCCATACATTGAAAGATGAACAATTTTAAAATTCTCTACTTTTTTCTTTTTTACAATGGATTTCCATTTGTCAATGAATTCTACTCTAAAATTACCTCCCCATGTTTTATTGATTTTATCTAAAGTATCTTTGATTTCGGGATTAACTTCAGTCATGAAAATTTTTTGAGCACCAAATGCTCTTGAAACTAATGCAACATGAGTTGTGACTCTATCATCTCTTACTACACGTTGACCAATTCTAACTACTTCAATTACCAATTTTTTTGTACTCCAAAAACTTCTTTTCTAGATTTGTATGAATTTTCATTTTCAATAATGTCTTTGATTAACTTTTTGAGATCTTTGATATTGTTTCCTGTTTTTGCCGAAACTGAAATCCATTTTTTGGTTTCAGTCAAACCTAGCATGTCTACTTTTTTATCTATTTCTCCATGTTCTAACAAATCTTCTTTGTTTAATGCAAAAATCATTCTATCTTTTTCAACACCTAATTCACTTAGTGTTCTCATACAACTTGCAAATTTCTTTTTTAATTCTAGTAATGTATCATTAACATCAATTACAATTATTATAATATCTGCGTGTACTAATTCTTCTAATGTTGATTTGAAGGCATCTATCATATATGCGGGTAATTTACTGATAAACCCGACTGTATCGGATATTAAGAATGGTTCTGAATTTATTGTAACTCGTCTTGTTGTGGTGGATAAAGTTGTAAACAATTCTTTGCTTTGAGCCCTTGTTTCCCCTGTCATTTTATTAAATAATGTTGTTTTACCTGCCGATGTGTATCCTGCCAATGAAATTATTTTAAATCCCATTCGTTTTCTACCTTGTCTGTGAAGTTCTCTTTGTTTTCCAGCTTTTTCGAGTTTTGATCTTACTGTTTTCATCCTATGTTTAATATCATTATAATAGACATCAACTTCGAATTTTCCTATTCCCATAAATCCAGGTTGTTCCCCCATACTTGAAAGACGAACTTTTTCTTTAGCTCTTGACATTTCATATCTTAATTGTGCCAATTTTACTTGTAATTTTGATTCAGCACTAGATGATCTACTTTCAAAAATTTCTAGGATCAAAGCTTCTCTATCTAAAATTTCTCTATGTAAAACAGATGCAAGATTGTAGTTTTGACTAGGCTTCAAAATCTCGTCAAAAACAATTACATCTGGTCTAAGTTTACCTGCTAATTCTTCTAATTTTTCTAAAACTCCTCCACTAATTCCATATTTTGGCTTTTTCAGAAATTTTTGTTTAATTGTATGAACAACTTGATATCCTGCAGCATCACACAACCCTTTTGCTTCGATAATTGCATCTTCTGCATCATATGTGATCAAAATTGCCGAATTCATTTTAATTCTGTTTTTTATTGTAATTGTCGGTTAAAGATTCTACCTGTTTTATTGAATTAAGTTTTTTTCAGTGTTTTTTCTATGTTCATATTTAATACAATTTCTGCAATATCACTAGCATATTCGGAAACTCTTCTAATATTTTCAGTTGTCCTCCTTATCCTGTACATTTCTTCTTCGTT
>Ga0206681_10000649_pt1 | contig 18061 bp, 18 predicted proteins | sample M150012015metaG_FD_161048 | JGI IMG/M metagenome (GOLD analysis project Ga0206681, IMG submission 161048) | Ammonia-oxidizing marine archaeal communities from Monterey Bay, California, United States - M1 500m 12015 | ecosystem: Environmental > Aquatic > Marine > Intertidal zone | place: USA...
ACAAAGGAGGTTATGCCCTACAAGGAAAAAGAAATAACAAAGTTATATTACACCATGGGTGATGTCGCTTCAATGCTCCGTGTAAACCACTCTTTGATCCGTTTTTGGGAAAAGGAATTTGATGTTCTGAAGCCAAAAAAAAATAAAAAAGGGAACCGGCTCTTTTCCCAGAAAGACGTAGAGAATCTAAAACTGATCTATCACTTGGTTAAAGAACGCGGTTACACCTTAGAAGGGGCAAGAAAGAGATTAAAAGGAAACCCGGATGAGCTGGACCACAACATGGAAATTGTCGATCGACTTAAAGGGATCAGGGCCTATTTACTTGAATTGAAGCAGCACCTGTAATTTCATCACGGCCACCTTTTTTATTTCTGGCTCTTTATGTCACACTGTTGAATGTGATCTTTGTCATTTAACAACACAATTAACTTTTGAAAAAGTCAAAATGGCAGATTATACGGATTGGCTCGGGATTTGATTTATCTTTGGCAAATTAAATTATTTCAATGGTTTTTATAACTCGTCGGGAACGCTTCAGCGCTGCACACAAATTGTGGAACGAAGAATGGGATGATCAAAAAAACTTCGAAACTTTTGGGAAGTGTGCAAACCCGAACTGGCACGGGCACAACTATGAGCTCTCAGTAACAGTAAAGGGAAACATCAATCCAGATACAGGTTTTGTTGCCGACCTAAAAGAGATCGGACAAATTGTGCGAGAAAGAGTTATATCGAAACTGGATCATAAAAATGTGAACCTGGATTGCGACTTTATGAAAGGGAAAATGGCTTCTACCGAGATCCTGGCTATTGAAATATGGAATCAGATCAAATCAGACATTGATGCACTTGATTGCGAATTGCACTGTGTAAAAATAATCGAAACCGAAAATCAGTATGTTGAGTACTTTGGATAAAAATTAAATTATGGGTGTTTTAGATAAAAAAAGTTCAAATCCAATGTTCAAGGAAGCAGTTCTGAAAAGGCTAGAAAGTATTGACTCCGGAACAATGAGCATTACTGGTACCATTAGCAAAACAATATGGCTGTTGTTAATTACGGTTGCAACTTCTGTTTGCAGTTGGCAATTTATGCTAAGTATGGGGGCTGCTTTATACCCCGTTCTTTTCATAATTCTAATTGCAGGAGTTATCCTATTTTACTATACAATTAAAAATCCCAATAACGCTCATATTACCGCTCCGATCTATGCGGTAATTGAAGGGCTATTTGTTGGAGTCGTGACAGCTATTTTTGGTTCCATGTATGACGGAATCGTAGTCAATGCAATTATTTTAACATTCGCAACAATGGGTATGATGATATTTATTTATGTAACTAAAATCATCAAAGTAACAGAGAAATTTAAGGCCATTATGGCCATGGCAATTGGCGCCATTATCATCTTATATATGGCAACTTGGATTCTTGGTTTTTTTGGAGTTTCACTACCATTTATGCATGACAGCTCTCCTCTTGGAATTGGAATTAATATCGCAATTATCGTTATCGCAGCACTTAGTTTCTTATTAGATTTTGACATGATTGATAAAAACATTCAAGCTCGTGCACCTAAGAAAATGGAATGGATTGGCTCGATGGCACTCCTGACGACAATAGTTTGGTTGTACATAGAGTTTCTTAGATTATTAGCGCGTCTTCACGATTAATCTAACCACATAAACTGATCAAATGAAAGCATACGTATTCCCGGGGCAGGGGTCACAATTTGTTGGGATGGGCAAGGATCTGTACGATTCAATCCCGGAGGCAAAAGTACTGTTTGAACAAGCAAACGACATTTTAGGATTCAGAATCACAGACACTATGTTTGAGGGGAGTGATGAGGATCTGAAACAAACAAAGGTTACCCAACCCGCTGTTTTTCTTCACTCGGTTGTTCTTGCAAAGTCACTCTTTGATTTTGACCCAAGTATGGTTGCCGGACATTCTCTGGGTGAGATCTCTGCACTGGTAGCTGCCCAATCTCTTGACTTTGAAGATGGATTGAAATTAGTGTCGGCGCGCGCTATGGCTATGCAAAAAGCATGTGAGGCTGAACCTTCCACAATGGCTGCCATACTAGGACTTGAAGACGAAGTAGTCGAAAATATCTGCGAAGCAACCGAAGGTATTGTGGTTCCAGCCAACTACAACTGCCCGGGTCAGCTGGTTATTTCCGGTGCGGTACCTGTCGTGGAAGCTGCTTGCACCAAACTGACGGAAGCAGGGGCAATGAGAGCATTGGTTCTTCCTGTTGGGGGTGCTTTCCATTCACCATTAATGGAACCTGCCAGAGCTGAATTGGCTGAAGCGATCGAAGCTACCAAATTCAATTCACCTGTTTGTCCTATTTATCAAAACGTGACAGCTACGGCCGTTTCTGATCCTGATGAGATAAAATCCAATCTAATTGCACAATTGACAGCTCCAGTTAAATGGACCCAGATCATGAAAAATATGATTGTTGCAGGATGTACAGAGGCCATTGAAGTAGGTCCGGGGAGAGCATTGCAAGGAATGTTCAAGAAGATCGATCGTAAATTTCCAATGTCAAATGCCTTGGCAGACCGAATTCAACAATGACCCTACAACTCTTTGTTGATAAGGTTAGGCAATTCTATTGCCGTATGTAGATATGGTCTTGTCCTTGCCGTTTCCATCATTTCTATGTGTCCCATATGATGGCAGTCAGAACCCAATAGATCGACAATTCCTTCATCGATCAATTTCTCTCCGGCGCCACGGACTTCTGGTCCGTAAAACCCGGTAAGAGAATTGATGTTAAGTTGTATGAGTACCCCACGGTCTTTAAGGTCAATGATTTTTTGAAAATCCTGAAACCAGAACGGATAACGCTCGGCATGAGCAAGAACTGGCTTATAGTCGTTCATCTGCATCTCAAATATGGCTCTGGCAAGATTTGGAGGTTCCATTATAAACGGCAATTCAAATAAAACGTAATTCTCTCCAAAAGTCAACAGTTCTTTGCTTTTGATCTTGGGTTCAAAATCGGCATCCAGATTGTACTCTGCAGCAGCTTCAATATCAATCGGAATATTATCATTTATAACGGCCTCTTTAAGTTTGGCAAGGCCACCAAGTATGATCTCGGGTGAGTTCCTATAAAAATCACTCATTACATGCGGCGTTGTGATGACCTTTTTGTACCCAAAGGAAGACATCGCACGAATCATCTCCAATGCGTTTTCCATATTTTTGGCTCCATCATCGATCCCCGGAATAAAATGTGAATGCACATCTGTTCCTAACACAGATAGATCACATGGTTCTAATTCGATTTCTTTTTTTTTGAATAATTTCCCGAATAAAGGCATTATCGGTTTTGGTATTGATTCAAGTAATAACTTTTATAGTCACCTGATGTTACGTTATCCATCCATTGTTGGTTACTCAAATACCAATCAATTGTTAAGGAAAGACCTTCTTCGAATCTAATTGAAGGCTTCCAACCAAGTTTTTCTTCAATCTTGCTTGAATCAATAGCATATCTTAAATCATGCCCGGCCCTGTCTTTGACAAAGGTTATCAATTTTCTTGACGCCCCCAGATTTCGCCCCAGCTTTTCATCCATCTGATCACAAAGTAGGTTTACCAGATCAATATTCTTCCATTCATTAACCCCTCCGATGTTATAGGTCTCCCCAAGAACCCCATTGTGAAAAACCGTATCAATGGCTCGTGCATGGTCCTCAACCCACAACCAATCTCGAACATTGAGTCCATTTCCATACACCGGTAAGGGCAATTCTTTCCTGATATTATTTATCAGCAATGGTATCAGCTTTTCCGGAAACTGATTCGCCCCATAATTGTTTGAACAATTGGATATTTTAACGGGCAAATCATAGGTGTGGAAATAGGCTCTTACAATGTGATCTGAACTTGCCTTTGAAGAAGAATAAGGGCTTCTGGGGTCGTAGGGTGTTTCTTCCGTAAACAATCCTTTATCACCCAGGGTACCATACACTTCATCAGTTGAGATATGGTAAAAACACTTATTCTCAAACTTACCTTCCCAGAATGTCCGTGCTGCATTTAATAAATGAACTGTTCCAATAATGTTGGTCATGATAAAACCCATCGGGTCTGTTATTGATCTATCTACATGAGACTCTGCTGCCAAATGGATTACGGAATCGATAGCGTGTTTGGAAAATATTCTCTCTAACGCCTCATTATCACAGATATCTGCTTTTTCAAAAACATAATTTGATTTACCTTCAATATCACTCAAATTAGCCAGATTCCCGGCATAGGTTAACGCATCCAGATTAATAATTTTATAATCTGAATATTTGTTGGCCAAAAGTCGGACTACATGAGATCCGATAAACCCTGCACCTCCGGTAATGAGTATCGACTTTCTATATTCCATCAAAGGCTCCAGTATTCCAATTTTTTGTTGTTCTCCATATTCTTATAGCCACCCTTAATGTCTACAAGAATTCCACCATTCGGCATGAGTTTTTCAAAAAATTCCTCGGGCAGGTCTTTGTATTCACTATGATTAACTGCTACAATAACGGCATCATAAGGTCCCTCAGGACCATTCTTCGTTTTATAGCCATATTCCTGATTCACCTCATTAGGATCCGCATAGGGATCAACTACATCCACAGCTACTGAAAATGATTCAATTTCCCTTATTACATCAATTACCTTTGAGTTTCGAATGTCGGAGACATCTTCTTTAAAAGTCGCTCCCATAATCAGCACCTTGGAGTCCATGACTCTTTTTCCCTGAGCGATAATCTTCTTAACCGTTTGTTTTCCGACGTAAAAACCCATGGAGTCATTAACGTATCTACCTGAGTTTATGATCTTGGCGTGATAGCCTGTTTGTTTCGCTTTATGGGTCAAATAATATGGGTCTACACCTATGCAGTGTCCACCAACCAAGCCAGGGAAAAACTTCAGGAAATTCCATTTTGTACCCGCTGCTGTTAGTACGTCGTATGTATTTATACCAAGTCTGTTAAATATGATAGACAATTCATTAACTAAGGCAATATTTACATCTCTTTGCGTATTCTCGATAATTTTAGCCGCTTCGGCGACCATTATACTTGACGCTCTGTGCACACCGGCCTCAACAACCAATTCATATGTCTTGGCTATGTTCTCCGCAGAGACCGAACAAGACCCTGAAGAAACTTTAACAATAGACGATAGGGTGTGTTCCTTATCTCCTGGATTAATTCGTTCCGGAGAATAACCCACTTTGAAGTCCTCATTATATTTCAGACCTGACAATTCTTCCAGTACAGGCACGCAATCTTCTTCCGTACAACCCGGATATACTGTCGACTCATAAACCACATAATCTCCTTTTGAAAGCACTTTTCCAACCGTAGTCGATGCCCCAATCAAAGGTTTTAAATTGGGTAGATTCGATTCGTCAATTGGTGTAGGGACTGCTATAATAAAGAAGGATACATCATTTAAATCTTCAGGGTCAGAAGTGAAAAATATATCTGCTCCTTCAAATTCTGAAGCATCCAGCTCTTTAGAAGGGTCGATGTTATTTCTCATTAATTCAACACGATCCTGATTGATGTCGAACCCTACCACTTTTAATTTTTTAGCAAACTCCAATGCGATAGGCAAACCAACGTACCCCAAACCAATCACTCCAAGTTTAACTTCTTTAGCAATTAACTTATTATACATATCCATATTCATCTCTAACTTGGTATATTCTTTCTATTATCTCAACCACTTTAAGACCTTCCAACGCATTGGTCGTTGCCGTGGTTCTTTCTTTTAATGTGTCTACTACATTTTTGATAATGTAATGATGGTTGGCAGCGCTGCCTTTATATGACCCGTAGTCATTGGCCGGACTTGACGGTGCAAGTTCAGGCATTTTATATCCATCAATATTACATATCTCAACTTCATTCATATATTGGCCCCCGATCTTGACACTTCCTTTACTTCCAACGATCGTCATTGAGCTCTCCAGGTTAGACCCCCATACGGATGTAGAATAATTGAGGCATCCAATTCCACCATTAACAAAATCAAACGTAACCAGTCCGGTATCCTCAAAATCCGTCAAATTCTTGTGACTAAAGTCTCTGAATTTGCCCTGGATATTGTCTATATCTCCAAACAGCCAATACAACATGTCCAAAAAATGAGAGAACTGTGTAAATAAGGTTCCCCCATCCAATTCCTGATTCCCTTTCCATCCTCCTTTTTTATAATATCGTTCATCCCGATTCCAGTAACAGTTCAGCTGCACACTGAAAATGTCGCCCATAATACGGTTATCAATGACGTTTTTTATCCATACAGATGGAGGCGAGTACCTGTTCTGCATTACACAAAAAAAGTGTTTGTTCGCTTTCAATGCTTTGTAGATAACTGATTCGCATTTCGCTTTCGATAGTCCCATTGGTTTTTCGCAAACAACGTGTTTTCCAGCGTCTAAAATCAGACTAGCCTGATCTGAATGCAAGCCATTTGGCGTACAAATACAAACAACATCTACATCTTCATTTTCCAGCAGATCCTCAACCGAACCATAGAATCGGGCAGAAGAAAATGCTTCAATGCCCAACTCACTTTGATCTTTGATATCACAAAGGGCAACAAGTTCTGATTCCTCATTCCGAAGGATCATTTCCCCGTGCCTTTTCCCAATATGCCCACAGCCAATTACTGCAAATCCGATCTTACTCATTTATTTTAATTACATTATTTTTTGTCAACTTATATTTTTCCCCACTCTCAGAACACATTGCCTCTCCATTTTCATCAAACACCAGTCTGTGGCCATATTCGCTGACCCAACCTATCTGCTTACTCGGGTTGCCAACAAAAAGGGCAAATGGCGGCACATCTTTCGTTACCACTGCACCAGCACCGATCAAAGCAAATTCACCAATATTATTACCACATATCACAGTAGCATTTGCTCCAATTGTAGCACCACGTTTCACCAATGTCTTTTCATATTGTTCTCTTCTTACAATGGCACTTCTGGGATTTGTAACATTTGTAAAAACCATTGAAGGCCCCAAAAACACATCGTCCTCACACTCAACCCCGGTATAGATCGACACATTATTCTGTACTTTTACATTGGCTCCCAATTTCACGTTGGGTGAAACCACTACATTCTGCCCCAAATTACATCTTTCACCAATCTTACAATTCGGCATAACATGTGAAAAATGCCAGATCTTGGTTCCATCACCAATCTCGCATCCATCATCAATTACAGCCGTTTCGTGGGCAAAGTAGCTCATTATTTTTTTATGTATTGCTTAAAGTTATTGTGTTCTTTTTTATACAGATCTTCGGCAGGCAATGACTTGAAATAATCATAGGTAATTTTAAGCCCCTCCGCTCGTTTGATCTTCGGCTCCCAGTCAAGTAGCTTTTTTGCTTTATCAATATTAGGCTGCCTTTGTTTGGGATCATTAACTGGTAAATCCTGATAGATCACCTTCTGCTTAGTTCCTGTCAATTGAATAATTTCTTCTGCAAAATCTCCTATCGTAATCTCATCAGGGTTTCCAATATTCACTGGATCCGGACAATCACTCATCAGCAAACGATAAATGCCTTCTACCAGATCATCCACATAGCAGAACGATCTAGTTTGACTGCCATCGCCAAAAATAGTCAAATCCTCACCTCTTAGTGCCTGACCAATAAAAGCAGGCAGAACACGCCCGTCATTCAGCCTCATTCTTGGCCCATATGTATTGAATATCCTTACGATCCTTGTTTTTACCCCGTGATAGGTGTGATATGCCATGGTAAGGGCCTCCTGAAAGCGCTTTGCCTCATCATACACCCCTCTTGGGCCAACCGGATTTACATTCCCCCAATAATCTTCTGTTTGGGGGTGTACCGTTGGATCTCCATAGACCTCTGATGTTGACGCAACAATTATTCGTGCATTTTTCGCCTTCGCCAATCCCAGACAATTATGGGTTCCCAAAGATCCCACTTTAAGAGTTTGGATCGGGATTTTCAAATAGTCTATCGGACTTGCAGGAGAAGCGAAATGCAATATGTAATCCAGGTCCTCATCGATCGAAATATGCTCGGTAACATCATGGTTAACAAAATCAAAATTAGGTTTGTCGAACAAATGATCCATATTGCTCATCCTACCTGTGATCAAATTATCCATGCCAGTAACGTGAAAACCTTCTTTCACGAATCGCTCACAAAGGTGTGACCCTAAGAAACCTGCTGCTCCGGTGATTAATACTCTTTTATTCAATTTTTCAATTATATCGTCCTCGGACAATTGTTCTTCCAATACTTTCGTAATAAAACTCTAGATCTCTCATATTTGTCAGATCATATAAATTTCTACCATCAAAAATAACACTCTCCTTGAGTCTGCTTTTGACCTTCTCGAAATCAGGCGTTCTAAACACCGGCCATTCTGTAGCGATCAGCAATGCATCAGCATCAATCAATGCCTCATATTGATTTGAACAATATTCAATAGAATCTCCAATTTTACTTTTCACATTATCCATTGCCTCCGGATCAAAAGCCTTTACTTTTGCGCCAGCTGCAAGTAATTCTTCAATGATGTAAAGTGAAGGTGCCTCTCTGATGTCGTCAGTATCCGGTTTAAAAGCCAACCCCCATAACGCAAAAGTTCTCCCTTTCAAATCAGCCTTGTAATAATCCTTAACCTTTCTGACCAAAGTTTGTTTCTGATTCTGATTGATATCCATTACTGCCTGAATTATCCTGAAATCATAACCCTCTTCTTTGCCACACTTGACAAGAGCTTGAACATCTTTTGGAAAACAGCTTCCGCCATACCCTATTCCTGGAAAAAGGAACCTATTTCCAATTCTGGAATCGGAACCCACACCTTTTCTGACCGCATCGACATCTGCACCAACAAGTTCACAGAAATTTGCAATCTCGTTCATGAATGTGATCTTCGTTGCCAAAAAAGCATTTGCTGCGTACTTCGTTAGTTCAGCCGACCTTTCATCCATGAAATAAATTGGATTGCCTTGTCTTACAAAAGGTCGATACAGTTTCTCCAGGATATTCCTAGCCTTCGCCGAAGAGGTGCCTATAACGACCCTGTCCGGTTTTAAAAAATCATCTACTGCAAATCCTTCTCGCAGAAATTCAGGGTTAGACACTACATCAAAGTCAACTTGGGCCTTTTTCAACGCTGCTTCACGAACTCTTTCTGCCGTACCTACCGGAACTGTGCTTTTGTCAATTATGATCTTGTATTCGGTCATGATCTCACCTAGCTGCTCTGCAACTGCCAGAACGTAAGAAAGATCCGCTGAACCGTCTTCACCGGGGGGGGTGGGAAGTGCTAAGAAGATAATTTGACTTTGATCAATAGCATCTTTAAGGTCTGTAGTGAATTGCAATCTCTTCTGTTGAATATTCCTTTCAAAAATGACGTCAAGGTGAGGTTCATAGATCGGCACTTTGCCATTTCTCATCATCTCCACCTTTTCTTCATCAATATCAACACAGATCACATTGTTGCCTGTCTCGGCAAAACATGTTCCTGTGACCAGTCCAACGTACCCTGTTCCTACAACAGCTATATTCATCTTTTAATAAATTCTATTACTGACTCTGTTATGTATTCCAACTGTTCCATGGTCAATTCAGTGTGCATTGGTAAAGATAAAACTCTTGTTGTCAACCAATCTGTAGTTGTCATATCAGCGCATTCTGTATCGAGCTGCGAGAACATCTTCTGCCGATGTGCCGGCACAGGGTAATAGATCATCGCAGGTATTTCTTTTGTAGCCAGGTATTCAACCAATGCGTCCCGATCAACATCATCCGACAATTTGATGGTATACTGATGATACACATGATTACTTTGACCACTCTTGAACGGAGTAGTTATCTGGCCCATTTCGGCGAATGCTTTGTTATAATGTGCCGCCGCCTTATTTCTTCTTTCAATGTAATCATCCAGCTCCCTTAATTTGATTCGGAGAATTGCTGCCTGTATTGAGTCTAGTCTGGAGTTACACCCAACCACATCGTGGTAATATCTTTTGCTCTGACCGTGATTTGCTACCATTCTAATTTTTGATGCCAGATCATCGTTGTTTGTACATATCGCTCCCCCGTCTCCGTAGCATCCCAAATTCTTTGATGGGAAAAAGCTCGTGCACCCAACATCACCAATTGCTCCTGTTTTAACAACAGAACCGTTGTTTAAAGTATAATCACAACCTATTGCCTGAGCGTTGTCTTCAATTACAAAGAGGTTATGAGCCCTTGCTATTTCCATAATGGCATTCATGTCGCAAGCTTGTCCATAAAGATGAACCGGGACTATAGCCTTAGTTCTTGGTGTTATAGCATTTGCTATCGCCTGAGGAGAAATATTGAAGGTGCTTGGATCACAATCCACGAAAACAGGCTTCAGTCTTAATAATCCTATAACTTCTGTTGTTGCGATGTACGTGTAAGATGGTGTAATCACCTCATCTCCCGGTTGTAAACCCAAAGCCATCATTGAAATTTGGAGGGCATCTGTTCCATTTGCACATGGAATTACATGCTTGACATTCAAATATTTTTCCAGATCCTGCTGAAAGCCTTTGACCTCAGGTCCATTAATGAACTGTGAGGATTCCACAACATCCAGAATTGCTTTGTCTATTTCAGGTTTGATCTTTTGATACTGTTTTTTCAGATCAACCATTTGAATTTTACTCATGACTTCAGACATAATCTGCGAATATAGTGAATCGTTATACACTGAAAAGCGGAAATAATACGAATTGCTTACAATTAATAATGAACTTTTCAGTTTCTTGGATGGTGCGCCATACATCGTCGCTCATAAAATCTTACATTTGACTTCCAATGAAGCACGTTTGCATTCACTTTTTTGTGTTGATCATCTTAAATTCTACAGGACTCGGTCAGTCTGTAAAAGACAGCTCTATTTTCTGCACCCAAGTAGGCCTGTCGTATGCGGTACAACTGCCCGAAGGAGACCTCAAATCACGCTTCGGATGGAATTCAAATATTGGGTTAAATGTGGATTTTAAGCTTGCCAGCAACTGGGTTCTTGGGGCCAATGCGCAATTTTTTTTCGGTAATAAAATAAAAGACACGAGTATGCTGGCAGATATGTTAACAAGTGATGGAAACATTATTAACCAAAATGGAGCCTATGCTAATGTATTGGCGTTTGAGCGCGGCTGGATCTTTGCGGGCACCTTTGGCAAGCTGTTTCCCATCATTGGCCCAAACCAAAACAGCGGAATTGTGTTTAAGCTGGGACTTGGATTCATGCAGCATAAAGTAAGAATTGATGCTGAACAAGATCTTGTCCCGCAATTCACCGGGGAATACAAGAAATTGTATGACAGATACACAAATGGAATGGTTATCACCCAATTCCTGGGCTATTCACACATGAGCAGCAATCGACTTGCTAATTTTTTTGGTGGGGTTGAATTCTCTGAAGGGTTTACAAGAGGTCGAAGAGACAGACAAGCGGGCGGAGAGACAATCCTGAACGATAAACGCACCGACCTTTTAATGGGGGTTAGAGTTGGGTGGATCGTTCCTATCCGTAAAAGAGTACCAAGGGAATTCTATCTTGACTAGTTGCTAAAACGCTATATTTAATATTGTGGGTAAGCTCTTTTACAATATCAGTGTCAGAAGCTATTGTTTAGCCGTATTGCTTGCTTCTCCATTTCAGAATAAAGCTCGCTTATGGCTTAAGGGAAGGAAAGACCAAAAGATCAGGGATCACAGCAACTCCATTTGGTTTCACTGCGCTTCATTGGGAGAGTTTGAACAAGCCAAACCTGTTATCGAACGGATTAAACAACGAGATCCTGACCTTAGCATCATCATCACATTTTTTTCACCTTCAGGATACGAGTACCGAAAAGATTATGGAACGGCCGATGGAGTGTATTATTTACCACTTGATACGCGATCTAATGCCAGAGACTTTCTGAACCGAGTAAATCCAAAGGCAGCAATATTTGTAAAGTATGAAGTCTGGTATAATTATTTTTCGGAACTGAATCAACGTGGAATTTCTCTTTATCTGATCTCCGCTACTTTTCGCAAGGAGCAGATCTACTTCAGGGGATATGGTAAGTTCATGAAAAAGACCTTGAAGATGTGTAATTTAATATGTACTCAGAACCAGGCATCACTGGATCTTTTGCTAACTCATGGATTTTCCAAAGCGGTAGTGACAGGAGACACGCGCTACGACCGTGTATTGGATCAATTGGAATCTGTCAATCACAACAGTAGAATCGAAGAGTTCAAAAGGGATAAATTATTGGTAATTGTTGGCAGTTCCTGGCAAAAAGAAGAAACGCTATTAAGCACTTTTATTAAGGATAAAGGAGCGACTGATGTTAAATACATAATAGCGCCTCATGACATTCAGGAGAAGCATATACAAGAGATACAATCGAAGCTCGAGGTGAAAGCTGAACGGTTCACTGAAAAGCCAAAAGAAAACGCTCAGGTCATGATCCTTGACACTATTGGCCAGCTTGCAAGCGCCTATCATTATGCCGACATCGCCATCATAGGTGGAGGGTTTTCTAATGCTCTGCACAACATTCTTGAACCTGCGACTTTCGGTATTCCTGTTCTCTACGGGAACAAGCATTCCAATTTCCCGGAAGGGATGGAATTGGCACGATCAGGGGGTGGGTTTCCCATTTCAGAAAATGAATTCAGTACTGTACTCGATGCGCTTATAACAGATGAATCAAAACGTCGGAAAGCGGGAAACGACTCTAGAAACTTTGTCGAATCAAAAGCAGGAGCAACCACGAAACTCCTTCAACAAATAAAAGAATTGAACTAGCGATCTATTATCTCTGCGTCTTCCAAGATATAGTTCAGCTGATAAATGTCGTCTTTGTTCAATCGAAGCTTCCCTTGGTAGGTGATTATCTGATCAATTCGAAGATCAGTGTATTCCTTTTTCATTTGCACTTCCATTACCGATTCAGGCCCCGCCTGACCACAGAAAAAACATTGGCTATATGGGTTCGCGGAAAGCACATAATAACCTTCTACAATGTCGATGGGTATAATGTAACCCCTAATCTGAATTTCCTTACCATTGTATTTCTTAATGTTATTTCCGAAGGTAGGCACGGCATAGTATGCTTGAAATTCATCCGACCATTTGTCAGAGAACTTGACATCTTTTAATATTTCCCACGTGATCTTAATGGGTTCTGAGCCCGTAAATGATAGTGAAATTGTGATCAAAGCTATCAGTGGTACTATTTTTAATTTTCTGATCATACTTATTTACTTAAAGTGGAAGAAATATCCGTTCTATACGCTTTTATTGCAGGTATTAAAGCAGAAATTGCGCCAATAATCAATGCAACTAACAGCAAATATCCTTCCAGTAAGGAAAAATCCCAGGCATTAAAGTCATAGTGATAGTTGTTTTCAAGTATACCTGACACTACCCACATTCCTAAATGACTAACGATCAATGCAAAGATATAACCTAATAAAGAAAGCAACAATCCTTCGCCCAAGATCATACCGAACACCTTAAACCTACTCGCACCCTGTACCCGTATCAATGCGATTTCATATCCTCTATCCTTCAGCGAACTGAACAATGCAATAAAGACACTTATTGCAGATATCAATAACACAAAATAACCCATTAGGTTGGCAGTCTGAATACCCGAATCAACCAATTTCAGCATCCGGTCTCTCTCAATATCAGGATCAGCTGCAATGAGCGATGAGTTTCTATTGATCGCATTGGGAATAAACAATTGGGCTCTCTGATTCTTGTACTTCACCAACAGCGCTGTGATCTCTTTCCTATTCTCGGGTATGGTCTCTAATATACTATCAACGTTAAGCGGTTTGTCGCTGTGGTTGTGGCCATGATGTTCATGATGGTGGTGATGACCGTGGTCGTTTGTCTTTTGAGCTGAATCTTCAATTTCCTCAGACTCATTATCCAGAATCTCTATTTCTTTTTGAACCATGAGATTAGAATCACCTTCCATTTCCACCGAATCTTTCTTTTTGATTGACTCAACATCTTCCTTAGATTTAAGCTCAAAGCTAGCCTGATCGCCATGACCTGAATGGACTATCCAAGAGCTCCGATAATCGCAAAGAATCAGATTATCCAACACCCTACCTGTTCTTTCAAGTATCCCTACTACTTCATATGGAGAAGCATCGTGTGCATGGTCGTGTTCATCGAGAAGATCATTTCCTATTCCATGTCCGCCGGTTATTCTTTTGCCCAGCTTTAACTTATTCGGATACTTCTCGAACACATTCGCACCAACCACGACCTGCATGGGTTTATCCCATAATTTTCCTGAGCTTAGCTTTGCCTTATACATGGTTATGTAATCCACTGTGGTTCCAACAATTCTATATGTATTGAAATTATCACCGATACTAATAGGTATCGTGCCCGCAACAAAAGGATGGTCTTTTACAAAAGCACAGCTGTCCAGATGGATGTTTCCTGTAGGGTTATCGATGTGATAGACACTGCTCAAAACCAATTGAAGCGGGGATCCTTTAGCACCAACAACCAGATCGATCTCGGCAAGGTTGTTTTTAAATTTCTCGTCTATCTGACCCTGCGTAAGTATCAATACGATCACAATACTCAACCCCGATGCCATCAGTAAAACTGCCAATCCTGATCTCCAGGGTCTGTATTTGATATTTTTCCAGCTTAGCCTAAGTGAATTCATAATTCTATCTTTTTGCCAAAATGTTCTTTCAAGCGACTATCATGTGTCACGATCAGCAAAGTGGAATTTGAGTCTTCAGAAACTTGTTTTAACAGCTCGATCACTATTTTGCAATTTTCATCATCCAAAGCAGAGGTGGGTTCGTCGGCCAGGATAAGCTTAGGCTTATTCACCAAGGCTCTGGCTATTGAAACTCGTTGTTTTTCTCCTTCACTTAGATCGGTCACCCTCTCATTGATCTTATGTGCTAACCCCAACTTACTTAGCAAGACTTCAGCCTGCGGTTTGTCGATTGTCCCGGATCCAAGATTTTGTGCAAGAACTACATTTTCGATCACCCGTAGTGACTTAACAAAGTGAGGCTTTTGGAAAATGACCCCGATGTTACTTCCGCGAAAATCATCCATCTTACTACCGCTCAGACCTGAAACCTCCGTATTTGCTACTTTGATACTTCCTGTTGCCGGTGAGATCAGACCAGCTATCAAATGCAGCAAAGTTGTTTTACCACATCCTGAACTACCAATTACAAGCGCATGTTCCCCTTGGTGAAAAGCAAAATCAGGAAAGCACATGACTTCCTGTTCCTTGTAGGAAAATGATATGTTTTGAATCTCGATCATTTAAATCCTGTTATTGCTACTGTTGTTGATCTATTAAATGGGGCTTTATTCCGTGGCCACGGATGCTGAATGTTCAAAAACATAGTACTTCCATCCGGAGTAAAATATGTGCCCGTTGTTTCACTTCCTTTAGGCCCAATGGCAAATCTAAGTAAATCGCTTAGCTTGGGGTCCTTCTTGTTTAAAGGTAAAAAATACACCTCATTCACCAATCTGCGAACCAATTCAATATATTTTGGCACTCTACCCATATCGTACCAGTCAATGTCTTCATTGATCACCAAATAGTTCACACCATTAATTTTCTGAACACAATTCCCATCCGGATTGGACAAAACCGTTGCCTGATCGGTCGAATCAACTCCACCTTCCAAATAGCTTCTCATTTTATTTGTAACAGGATCGAATTCCAGGATCCTTCCATGAATGTCAGAAAAAATATTGCCTCCCAAATGACAAGATTCCATGAAATGTTTCGCAGGGTGAGCTCCTCCATTTATCCTTCTGTTCCAGTCGAACTGAACGTTGCCTGTTTCTGATATGTAGAGCTTCCCATTCGCTTCTGCGATCCACTCGTGTCGCTGAAACAACGTTGCACCGTTCTCTAACGCAATGTCTCTGCAACGAATTAAAGAGTTCGTATCTCTAGGCAGCTCCATCCACTCGCCTGATTCACCATCAAGGCTCTGTTTGTAGGCGTACAATTGGCCTTTCGTATAATCCCGCGCCTGGTCCGCCACGAACTTAAAAAAAACAGCAACCGGGTAGTCGTCAGTCAGATAAACGGTTTTTTCATCAGCCATGCACTGTGCATCCTCATGCATGAATCTACCCATAGCGTATAGCTTGTGTAACGGCTTTTGGGTCAACGGATCAATTTCAACCATCCAACCAAAGTTGGTATATGCATCACGCCCATTCAGTGGAGCCAGATTGGAAATATAAGTGCCGTTGAACGAGATGTCCATATTCGAAGACGGATACGTTTCTTCAGCACTCAAGATCGTGCCCCAAGGAGTGATCGTCCCCCCGCAATTACGATGTGTATCTCTTATCGGTCTGAAATCAACGTGCTTAAAATCTCCCACTGTTTTCCACCCGGCAGAATCTCTGATCACTTCAAAAACAGTTCCTCCACCTCCGTCACCCAGATCGGAGTTAACAAAGCGTTCTTCATGGCCTATATATAAATAACCATGGCTGCTGGAGCTGTCTATCGGAATGTAGACGCATAGATCATGGTTTCCTTTTGCAGGGAATTTCATGCCGTCTGCACGGGTTACTTTGTCTCTGGCCTCAGTAAATAGAATGTCGTATTTAAATCCTTCCGGCAAAAGGAGGTCTATTGAATTGTAATTGGTGTCGATCTCCTGAAAAGGCAAGACCGTTTCCTTTGTCGCTTCCATGTTTGCAGAATCCAGGCTATTTGTAAACACGTCCAAATGGAGCTTATTCTGCTGACCATTACCACAAGAAGCTAAAAAGCCAACGAACAAGAAAGGGACTACTTTTTTCATATCCATAGTTACTAATAAACTAATCTGAACTCTTGTTACCCGCATCAGAATTCGAACCATTGCTATCTTCGGGAGGCTGTTCCAACAATTTCTTCTGGTACGCTTCTGCAAGATCCGGGACTTCGTGCTTAAATGAGCGAATCACAAAGAACAGGCCTAATAAGACGCATGGAATAGAAAGGTATTGCCCCATATTTAAAACTGCAGATTCCGAAAAAGTCTCCGTCTGATGCTCTTTAATAAATTCTACAAAAAATCTAGCGGTGAACAGCAACGTTAGGAACAATCCAATTAGGAGCCCCGGTCGCGTATACGCCTTTCTCTTATAGTAGAGCCACATCAATATTCCAAAGATCAACAAATAACACAATGCTTCGTAAAGCTGTGCCGGATGCCTAACTGGCAAAGTCGACATATCCACCTGATCATAGGGCCGATTGCCATCCCATCGTAAAAATCTAAACCCCCATCCGTTGGTAACTGTACCCATGATCTCATGATTGAACAAGTTGCCGATCCTAATGAAAAAAGCAGCTAGCGCTATAGAAGGTACAACGCGATCGAAGATCCACAATACGGGCTTTCCCTTTAAAATTCTCTTGGAAAAAATTAGCAATGAGAGAATTATGGTGATAGCGGCTCCATGGCTTGCCAATCCACCTTGTCTGATATTCAATATACTCCACAGGTCATCTTTGTATGAATCCCAATCGTAGAAAAAGACATGACCCAACCGAGCACCAACTACGGTAGCGATCAGCACATACACCAACAGTTTATCCAGTTGTTTAAGGTCTTCTCCTTCCCTCTTGAACATTTTCTGAACGATCTGATATCCTAGGAAAAAGGAAACAGCGAACAACAGACCGTACCAGCGTATTTCAAACCCCCATGGTGAAAAAATTGCAGGATCAACAGTCCAATCAATTGCTAGTAAATTCATAATGTTATTCCTCTAATTGTTGTTTTTGTCTTCCGCGGGAAAGACATTATTAAGGGGATAAATGTCAGCCAATCTCCGTGACGGGTCAATCTCTATCTTTTCGATCTTTTTCAGTGGCAATTCAAGATTTAAATCATAAGTAGGATAAGCCCACCCCCAGTCTTTATGTACCTTATTGAACTTTGCCAGGTCAGGCCCTTTTTCACCCCGCATGA
>Ga0206681_10000663_pt1 | contig 17777 bp, 13 predicted proteins | sample M150012015metaG_FD_161048 | JGI IMG/M metagenome (GOLD analysis project Ga0206681, IMG submission 161048) | Ammonia-oxidizing marine archaeal communities from Monterey Bay, California, United States - M1 500m 12015 | ecosystem: Environmental > Aquatic > Marine > Intertidal zone | place: USA...
TACTTGCAGAGCTGGACATCACCAAAGAGCCCATGGAGGTCGGTCCGACCTGTCATTATTTTATGGGTGGAATTCGGGTTGATGCAGATACAACCATGAGTACGGTTCCGGGGCTTTTCGCATGTGGTGAATGTGCTGCAGGAATGCACGGAGCAAATAGATTAGGGGGGAATTCACTATCTGACCTTTTAGTCTTTGGTTATTTGTCCGGAAAAAACGCCGCCGAATATGCAAAGAACAAGGATTCACATTCTGCCGTTAATGAAGAACAGGCAAGCGCTATTATTCGGAATGCCACCAACATCCTAAACCGTGAAGCAGGAGCAAACCCCTATTTGTTGCACGAGCAGTTGGAAACGAACATGCAGATCAATGTGGGGATCATCAGGACAAAGGAAAACCTGGAAAAAGGAATTGAAGCATTAGAAAAAATAAAAGATGAGTACAAGACGGTAAAAGCAAAAGGGACGAGTCAATTCAACCCCGCGTGGCACGAAGCCTTGGGATTGCGTAATTTACTGATAACTGCAGAAGCTGTTGCGCGTGCAGCCAATCTTCGTGAGGAAAGCAGAGGAGCTCACACCAGAGCTGATTTCCCTGGAGAGCAAAAAGACTGGTTGAAATACAATCTTGTATCTAAAAAAGGGGCAGATGGCAGGATGGAGCTTACAAAAGTAGAGCGAGGAGAACCGGATCAGGAATTAGTTCGAATTGCGAAATCTACTATTGAAGAACTCGAAAAAGAAGTAGCGGAAGAAATGGTAAAATGATCAATCCGATTGGATGTAACACGATAGAGTATGGCTAAACGTAAATTTCAAATCTACAGAGGAAACCAGCAGAATGGAGAGCTGGTTAATTTCGAGGTAGAAGTACAGGAAGGAATGGTCGTTCTAGATGTGATCCATAAGATTCAGGCAGAGCAGGCCAACGACCTGGCCGTTAGGTGGAACTGTAAAGCTGGAAAATGTGGCTCTTGTAGCATGGAGATAAACGGAAAGCCAAAGCTTTCATGCATGACGAGAATGAACGAGTACGGGCCTGATGAAACGATTACGATCACGCCAATGAAAACATTCCCCACTTTGAAAGATCTGGTAACCGATGTTTCCTGGAATTATACTCAGAATAAAAGAATTAAACCCGCTAAACTTGCTCCTGAAGCGAAGACCGAGAAAGGATATGTTATGTATCAGGTGGACGTGGACCGTGTACAGGAATTTCGCAAGTGCATTGAGTGCTATTTATGCCAAAACGTTTGTCATGTTCTGCGTGATCACGACAAAAAAGACAAGTTTGTTGGCCCAAGGTTTATGATTCGGGCAGCGGGTCTGGAAATGCACCCTTTAGATACAGAAGATCGGATCCCGGAGCTTAAAAAGGAATTCGGATCGGGCATGTGCAATATTACGCGTTGCTGTACAGATGTCTGCCCCGAACACATCAACATTACAGACAATGGAATTATCCCTATCAAAGAACGTGTAGTTGATCGTTACTACGATCCTATTACTATGATTGCTCGTAAAATTCTTCCCAAGAAGAAGAAATTACCCAAGAAAAAGCAATAGATCACACGTCTAAAAACGGTTGCATGTGCTGATCATCGGGAGAACGCATTAATTTATTCTCCTTGATCCTCCTTAAACAGGCGTTCCATCTCAGCACCGCGTCCTGATGTCCTTCCGGCTCTATCTCTTGGGCCTCTTCAAAAAAAGTCATTGCAGATCGGTAATGTTCATAAGCTATATATCTGACGCGTGGTATATTCCGCGACAATGATGTCTTTCCTAAACGCTCCTCGATGATGCCTCGATAATACTTCTGCTCATAGTCACTCACCAATCTGGTACACAATTTTTTTGCTTCGGAAGCATAGGATGAAATGTTTTCATTACTGAACTGGTCTGTGATCGCTAACAATAGGTTCAACACAGCATCATGGTTGTCGGGCTCTACTCTAAGAATATCCCTGCAAATGCTCTCAGCCTGCCAGGGCTCATTGAGCAAACGATAATGCTCGGCCCTTTCTAATGCTTTAGGGATGGACTCTTTGGAAATTGGTTTTGGTTCTAACATAGTTATCCAAACATATTAAATAGAGAATAATTTTCACTATGAATTTATGAATTTATTAGCAGATGGTATAAGGACACTTGTTATTCACAATCGAATCACTTTCGATAAGCGGAAATGTACAGGGCGCATATAACACTCATGGTAAGGGAAAAGTTGTAGTGTTTGGTGAGGCTGCAATGTTTACTGCTCAGCCGGGTGCGGGATTTAAGTTGGGTCAAAATCACAATGAATAGGCCGATTTATCTCGATAATTATCAACTATTGCTAAATTCGATCCATTGGTTGGATGGAGTCTTGAATAAAGATATATTTCAGCGATCAATTATACACTATTTAATCTGTAAGATGATGAAGCTTTTAACGACAATAGCAACAGCTCTTATCCTGGTCTGCTCTTCTTTTTCAGGAAATGGCCAGATAGATCAATCAAAAACAGGTGCATGGTACATGTATTTTTGGAACACAACTTTCAAAGACGGGCCATGGGGAATACAAGGAGATTTTCAGTTCAGGAACTGGAATGCCGGTGGTGATCTGGAGCAATTATTGCTTCGGGGAGGTTTAACCTTCAAACCAAAAACTGCCAACATTAAATTTACGCTGGGCTATGGAAATGTCCAGACCGGTGCATATGGCTCTGACAATTCAACAACCAAAGAAAGCAGGATCTACCAGGAAGCATTATTCCCTGTACATCTTGGCAATCGGTTTCACCTGACTCATCGATTCAGATACGAACAGAGGTTCGTCCAAGATCAGGATCTAAGAACCCGATATCGTTACAATCTATTTTTAAATGTTGGCTTGAACAAGCCTGCAATAGACGATAAAACAATTTATCTTGCTCTGTACAATGAACTTTTTATCAATGGTCAGCGATCAATTGGAAATGGAAAATATGTTGAGATTTTCGACAGAAACCGAACGTACATGGCACTGGGTTATGCATTCAAAAAGCAGCTACGGGTTCAGTTGGGAGTCATGCGACAGATCACTGACAACTGGGGAAAAACACAGGCTCAACTCAGCCTTCATCACAAATTTTAAACACAGAAGCGTCTGATCAGCTGACTGAGAAACGAATTTCATTAAGTTGTTCAACCTCTTCTATTGTCAGTTCGCCTATGTAATTGTTTTCAATTATTTTTTTATTTAATATGGCTAACGTTTCAGCACTAAAGTTAGTGCATTTGGTAGAGGAAATTGACTTTCTCGCATCGGAGCACCTAAAGTTGCGGACTTAATTGGATGGGGGGGCATCCTCCAACAAACTAAATGCCATCAATCTTTAAGCGTTGTTATATGCATCAATTTCCGATTGTCACCATAGCGGGTCTGGAGTGTTAATGCTACTGTTTTCATTGCTTAAACACTATACCACGGGCAATTAGTTTCTGTGATAACTTTATTACAATAATCGATATCTCCGGCATTCAACATATCGACATAGCCGCCTACCTTCGCCTTGCGAGCTTTAAGACTATCTTTATCCGAATTCGATTGAGCTTCCTTGTTGTGCATGTTCTCAAAACTGTATAGATCTACAACATTCTGAATTGTGTCACTTTCTCTTTCCTGTCCTATAAAAGTGCAGATTCGGTTTATTTCAAGAGTTGTATTTTGTTTCAGATCTTCATATTTCACAATCAGTATAGAGGCTGGCACTCCTTGGTCGTCAGACCAAAGTTTATAAAACCAGACAATTTTTTTAATACCCCATATGTCATTACGGATGAAATCCGAAATATTCCCTTGGAACAGCTTTTCTCTTTTTGTCATCTGAAAAAACATTGAAACAACTGTATCTTTTGGGTCTCTTATTAGAAAGATCACTTTTTTCTTTTTGTAATTCGAAACGTTTGAGATATAATCTTTGTATGATATTTTTTGTATCGGTTCCGACTGGTCATGGCTAAACACAAAATTTAGGTTTAACTCCTTCAGCATAAACCTTAACCATGTGCGTCCTGTTTTTGGATAGGAAACAATAATTGGATAATTACGCATTTTATATCGCCTGTAGTAATTTAACATTTCCGTAATATTTAAATTTCTCTAATTGTTTCTATCAGGTTTTATCATGTTCAGATCGAACAAATTCACTGTTATTTTTATTGAAAATATTTTTGCATTGGATTAATTTAAGCCCAGCGAATTAAAAAAAATTATAGAGTTACGCAATGAATTTGATTAGAAATCCAAAAAGGACTCGTCGGGGCTTTTACGTCCATGTTGAATCTCTCTCTATTCTCTTTTAAGTGGCATTATATTTCACGTTCCGGGTATGGCTCCGTAGCTATCCCGTAAGGTAGATGTGTACTATCTACGTTGTTGCGTGTAGTTATTTTGGCTTTTATTAATCCTCTCCAGGACTTTCCTTAGTAGAGGGACTATTTAACGTTCATCGGTAATTTCAACAATTTTAATATTTTCATCCTGATGTTTTCTGTTCCTGCAAATATAGGTCCTTCTTCTTAAGCGGTCAGAGAAGTTGATGGGGAAAAATGAACAGACTTAATAGCTATACATCAACCTTAAGTAAATCCCTGTCCCTATTCCTTTAAAAGCGCTGTTTACCTCTCCGAAATAAGATTGACCAAGTAGCATGATCTCCCAACTTTCGTGCATTGTGTAGGATACGGAGGGCATCACAAGCAATATGTTAAACCCCTGCATATAAAAAGCAGATAATGATCCGTTCAGCGCGGGGTTAAAGGCTCCGCTGGCCTGTGCAAAATAGGTTAGTTTGGAGGGCATCAGGTTTTTCGCTGAAATTACCCCTATCAGACCTTGGATTGGATTTGACGTACTACTGATTTGATCTACCCCTCCGCTATTGTACAACGCTGAAGCATTGATGTAAATCCCATTTTTAAATGAATAGTCTAACGTGACCGAAGAGCTTAGGATCCCACTTGTGTCTGAAAAATTTTCTCTGGGTTGAAAATAAGTGGCTTCTCCTTTAAAGCCTGCTTTTTTAACATTTCCTGCCCACCCTGCACCAAGCGCCAGATCTGAATAGTAATTACCTGCAAGAAGCTGAAAGTCATATTTCCACTTATTGAACTTCCACATTCCTGCAACAATAGAGCTATCGAGTCCATTACCCGGCTGATAAGCTAATTCTATACTTGCCAGGCCACCCGGAAAGTACTGAACCCGAACGGCATCTGCCCCGGGACGCTCCTGGTAATCAAAATCGATAAGACTATAGGCATTGAACAGGTCGTTTGGGTTCCAGGCCAGGTTTACTCCCCAATTGATCCTCTGTCTTCCTAAACGAACATCCCATTTATCAGAGATGTACTTCAGGTAAGCCCTGTCCAATATGGAATGAACGACAAATGACTTCTTATCTACGGGGACAAAAGAAAGATCCACCAGGCCAGGATCCGCATCAAGAATATCGCCCAGATAGGGATTCATTCTGGTTGCTTCCCCATAAAAGATTCGATTCCTCATACCGATAACGGCCGTAAATCGATTTGACAGAAAAGCTTTGAAATTGATTCGATTGTGAATTAAATTGTCTGTGATTGCACTATCAAGACTAACAAACGACGATGTGTTCATGTATTTAACATAACCACTTACGGATATAACATCTTTTAGCTTCTTTTTGTTTTGTGCAAACGCGATGCTACAAGAAAACATTGTCAAGAAAACGAACAGAGCAAATCTCATTTCCAGTCTTGTTAATTATTGCATAATATCAGAGATAACCTGTCCATCTTCCAGTGTGATGATGCGTTTGGCTCTGTCTATCACTCGTTGGTCGTGCGTTGAAAAAATAAATGTCATGTTTTCTTCCTGATTCATCCGGTACATGATGTCGAGTAAATTGGAGGTTGACGTGGAATCCAGGTTAGCAGTCGGTTCATCTGCTAATACAAATTGAGGTTTTGAAGCCAATGCCCTGGCTACTGCCACTCGTTGCTGTTGCCCACCTGAAAGTTGACCGGGTCTTCGATTTAGCTTGTCTCCCAATCCCACTGACTCAAGCAATTCCTTTGATCTGGTTTTCCTTTCCACCGGAGAGGATCCCTGCATCAACATAATAAATTCTACATTTTCTTTGGCAGTGAGTACCGGAATGAGATTGTAGGCCTGAAAAACAAAGCCTATGTTGCGCAGCCTGAAATCAACCAGCTTATTTGACCTGAGCTGAGTTATGTCTGTATTGTTGATCATGACGTTACCGGATGTTGGTGTGTCGAGACCACCAATTGCGTTTAGAAAAGTAGTTTTACCGGACCCTGAAGGCCCTACTATGGAAGTAAACTCTCCTTGCTTAAAGCAAATAGATACATCATTGAGTGCTTTAACTTCGATCTCTCCTTGCTGGTAGATCTTAAACAGGTTGTTTGTTTCAATTACATTCATAATTCTGTATTTATAAGGCCCTGACCGCTTCAGCCGGATCGAGCTTAAGAGCTCTTCTTGCCGGGAGTAATGAAGATAAAAAGGTTACTACAAGTGTCATTACACAAATGTTCACATATAAGTTTGCGGGCAAATAGGTGTATACCCTTGAACCTATTCCGAAATTCTCCATTCCTTTCCCTACTACGGAAAGGTCGATTCCATGCTCTCCAAAATGAACAATTATCGCATATGACAGAGCAATTCCTATTGGCGCCGCAATTATTGAAATAAATAATGTTTCGAAAAGGATCATAACGAACACCTTTCTTTTGTTCATGCCTACAGACATGAGCATGCCCAGCTCCCTCTTCCTTTCCAGCACCGCCATTAGCATCGTATTGATGATTCCAAATGACAACGCGACAAGAATAATTCCCATAAAAATATAAATGAACGTGCTCATCATTTCGTCAGCATAACCCAGCTCTGGGGCAATTTCACTCCATGTTTCTATTTTATCCTTCGGAAACTCAGCCAACAACTGTGCTTTAACCTCGTCTGTTTGATTGATGGAATGACAAAGGATCGCGATCTCGTGCACTATTCCTTTATGGCCGATGGCTTTGGCTATATCCTCGCTTTTCATGAATATGTTTGCCTCATCATACATTGAGCTTGCCGTTTTATAGATCCCTTCCACTTTTAATTTGAGCCTTTGCTGATCCCCGTTCTCATCAACAAATGTGATATAAAGTTTCTTTTTAATGTCCAGCTTTAATTTTTCTGCAAGAGCCTGTCCGACAATCACAGGATTGCTTTTTATCTCAGTAAAATAAGTCCCCTTCTTAAGACTGCTGGAAATACTTGTCATTTCCGCTTCCTTTTCAGGGTCGACTCCAATGATCTGAATCCCTGCCGAACCATGAGCCGTAGATCCCATCCCACCCAAGATCGTTCTCGTCGTAGAGGCTTTTACAGATTTGTTTTTCTGTATCGTTGAGAGCAGCTCTTCGGGCATAGTTATAACATCTTTGATGTTATAATTTTCAAGAAACGCCGGGTGGTGTATTTGCACATGAGACAGGTAGGATTTAACAGCACCGTCCATCCTTTGCTCATTCAGGCCAAGCGTAAGCGCCATGGTAAAGAAACCGGCCCATAAACCAAGAACAATGGACAGAATAACCGTCATGCTCCTTAGCTTGTTTCTCCATACATTTCTCCACGCTATTTTGATCAGTGTTTTCATTTATCTCTTCATGGCTTTGATTGGTTTCAGGCGAAGAATTGTAATGGTTGGATATAAGCTGATCAGCAATGAGATACAAAAGATGATCAATCCATGGGTCAAGGGAATGTCGTAAGAGCTCATAAAGGGTATAATGGCCTCAAAACCGAACTCTTCCATTACTGCTGCCTGATCATCCGGGAATTCCATAGGGTTATAATGGTAATAAAGGATCAATGGCCTTGAAAGGGCTATTCCGAGAAGTACACCCAGGCTGGTTAGAAAGATGGTTTCATAGATCATGGTCATGATCAGCTTTGCTTTTTTCATCCCGATCGAAACAACAACACCAAATTCGTATTTTCTTTCTTGCGTCATCATTAAAACCGTACCGAAAATTCCAAAGGTGATGATCATGTAGAGTATGAAGACCATGATCAGTCCTCCCGCACTGTCAGCTTGAATCGTTTGTTCCAGTTCCGGGAGCATCTGTTGCCAGGTCATCACCTCAAAATCATCGCTTAGTACAGATGAAAGCTCCGTAGCCATTTCATGTTCGTCTTCGTATTCTCTTTTATCAATGATCATATGGGTAATCTGGTTTTGGGCAGACAGAAATTCCTGAGCAACCGGCAATGTCATGAACACGCTAATGTTGTTCAGCTTCGGGTTTTTCATGTCCAATATGCCACTTATGGGATAAGCCCCTACTGCTTGCATCCCGTGATATCCCTGACCAATGAAGATCAACGTGTCGCCTACGCTCATCTTAAAATAGTTCGCAATGCCTTTACCAATATTAACCCCTCTGCTTTCATCTGTAAGAAGCTCCCCATCCCTCAATCTCTTCTTCCAATCGGTCAGCAATATTTCATTTTCAGGTTCTATCCCCGAAACAAAAACAAATTTTGACAAGTCTCCGAAAGAAGCAAGAGATCCACTTTGAACTCTCTGAATGATGTTTTCAACACCATCAACTTTTCGCACTTTCTCGTTGATCTCTTCGTCTGATTCAAAAGCATTGTCAATGATCTGTTCACCCCAATAACCATTGCTGTGTACCTGAATATATCCGGAATAGGACCCGACCACATTTCCGATCATGTTGTCGTACATGCCCAGCTGCATAGATCGCATGAAAATAGACAGGAATACAGCAATTACAATAGCTGTAACAGTTATAAAGCTTCTCTTTCTATTTCTCCAGATATTTCTCCAGGCTAGCTTTGCGAGCATGTCCTTATTTTAACCGAGTTGTGTACTGAGTGGTGAAATAACTATCCGGAATGTCTACATCAAATTCCCAAACCGTGTATTCGATCACTGTCTTTTGTCCGGGATTATCAACTGGTATAAACTCGATTTTGGCAGGTAATTTTTTACCCCCAAAGGTTTTTACGTCAGATCCTTTCATCAGATTGATCAGCTCGTCGTCCTCATCATAGAACTCACTTTTAATCTGCATATAGTCTTGCTTGTCTACCCAGACGATCACTTTGCCCCAAACTACTGTAGCTTCCTCTTTAGGAGTTAATTCTAGCTTCCAGCAAGGAAGACCTTCTATCGTTTCGGACCCCGTCAGCTTATGTGTGTAATCAACCACGGTTGATGATTGCTTTACCAGATCGTCATTTGTCAGGTCCGTTCCCATCCAGCTCTGCATCATCATTGAAGGCGGCAATTTAATAGACCGTTCGAGAGAAGGAATGTAATTCCACACTTCATTTTTTCGCTTTAGAAAAACCGAACCTTTTTCTTTAGCAGGAGACATAACCAATGATACTGAAAGATCTGCGCCTTTACTCCAGCTTTTCATTGACATTTTCTTTTCCCACTTCGGCCGTACCGTGGTAATGGTCATCTCTGCGTAAGAAGACACTCCTCTTAGCTTGCTGTCTGCCTTTTCAATAATTTCCAACGCAGTCTGGGAGGGTGTTTGCATCACATAAAGCAGGGAAAGTGTAATCAAATAGACATTTTTCATGTTTGAGCGAATTTATTACTAATATAATTAGAATGGCCTTTGACCTTACGGGAACAATGTATATTCTAGCAATTAAATACCAGTTCTTCTATTAAATTTATTACAGTTAAATGCATTCTGCTTTAAATGGTTGGTTAAGAATATTAGATTACGACATTGTAATCTGATTAGGGATTCGGTCATTTCTGTTATTAGAGGTAACTTTGTGATAAGTTATGGTACAACTAGTTCATGAATAGTACGACAATAGAACAAAAACATAAGTTACTGAACACGAAATTATCTAGAACATCAGATGAACTGGCCAGACTTAGGTTGATCATCGTTTTCTGTCGGAACAATTACAACACAATTCACAAGGACACTTTACTCTATGTAAAAGCAGGACTTAAAATTGCTGACAAAAATAAACAGATGGTCGAAGCAGCGGTCTTAAAAACCTACCTTTCCTTCTATCTATTGCACCATGAAAAACGAAAAGAAGCAGCAAGTGTATGTAATTCCATTCTCCCGGGGTTATTGAAAACCCGACACTATAAAGAATATGGCTTAGCAATTATTATTTTAAGTCAGATACAATGGGCAAGAGGGGATTTTGAAAAAGCTTACAACTCAGTGTACAGGGCTTTTGATCAGCTTAAATACAAAAGAAATAAAAATAGCGCATTAATTCGTCTGCACTGGATACTTGGCGGGTTTTCTTTGGACCTGAATGAATTAGATGAATCTTACCGTCACTATTCCACAAGCAACAAGTTCTGTCAAGAAGAAACGGACCTGGGTATGGTATCCTATGTGAAGATCGGTTTGGCTAGCATCTATAAAAAGAAAAGAGATTACTCATTGGCTTTCGAACTTTTTCAGGAAGCCTTGTCAGCAAGTCAAAAAAACAACCTCTGGTTGGTTGAATCTAGAGCTTACTACGAGCTGGGAATGATCCATTTACTTAGAGAAAACACCAAAGAAGCACAAGCCCTCATTTTCAAAAGTTATACCATACGCAAAGAAAATAATGCCCTGCCAGCCCTTGTCTCAAGTCTTACTTCCCTGGCTGAAATCGATTTTGATAAGGGGGAACATGAAGAAGCAAAGAAAAAGCTAAAGGAAGCATATAGCATTTGTTCGGGGAAAAATCTAAAGTCCAAAATGGCCAAAGTTCTGCTACTATTGGCCAAGATCGCAGAGGTCAATAGCGAATTTGAATCAGCACTTGACTATTACAAAAAGCATACACAATTAAAAGCAGAACTTACTAAGGTCGAAACTGAGAACAAACATCAATATTTGAAATTGAATTACAAGGCTAAAAAAACAGAGCAGGACATTAGTATGGAGAGGGTAACGAATCGAAAACTAAAATCCGCCCTTGATAAGGAAAAGGATCTTAATGATTTAAAATCTCGATTCGTTAGTGTTACATCCCACCAATTCCGAACCCCAATGGCAATTATTCAATCCAACACCGACCTTGTCAATATGATAATCCAAAATAGTGAATCGAAACAAAAGGTTCAGTTAGAAAGAGCTAATCGAAGGATTCAAAAAGAGATCCATACAATGGTTAGCCTGATGGATGACATCTTGATTCTGGGCAAGATCAGTTCTGGAAAAGCAATGACCCTGAATCAAACTCCTATAAATGCTGAAAATTTCTGCCATGATATTATTAGTGGGTTCAATGAGTTGCAAAAAGACAACCGCAAATTAATACTGCAGAAATCCGGAAAAATGAAAATGATAATGGTTGATCGCAATCTGTTGAAACATATACTCAGAAACCTGGTATCTAATGCATTTAAATATTCCGCTGAGAGGAATCCAAAAATTGATCTTGTTTTCGAAAAAGACAATCTTGTTATCTCAGTTATCGACAAGGGTATTGGCATCCCCAAACAAGATTTGCCAAATCTTTTTGAGCCTTTTCACAGGGCCACTAATGTTGGTGAAATAAGCGGTACCGGATTAGGCCTTTCCATTGCAAAAGAGTACGTTGAATTACTGAATGGCAGATTGACAGTTCATAGTGTTTTAAACAAAGGGACGACTGCAGTGCTATCACTTCCTTACCAGTAACCCAAGGGTGTTCTGTCACTCTGCTAACCGGATCATTGTACCAGCGTTCATAACGTATTATCCGTGGTTATTTAATTAGGCGGAAGCGTTACAAGATAATCGGCCACCGCTAATTTATTAAATGATGTATGAGATAGATCATGGTCAGTATATTTCATTCTAACTCTTAGTCAAAAGTTTATAAATACACGGAACAACCAATACATTCAGAAAAGTAGCTGTGAGAAGCCCTCCCAGAATTACAATTGCCATCGGACTCTGAATTTCATTACCTGGCTCACTGCCATTAATAGCCAATGGAATTAATGCCAATGCTGTTGTTAAAGCGGTCATTAATATGGGGTTCAATCGATCAACTGACCCATTCAATATTCTCTTAACACTATCCGGTTCTTCTATTTTCAGAGCTTGATATCTTGATATCAGTAAAATTCCATTTCTTGTTGCTATTCCAAATAAGCTAATGAATCCAATAGTAGATGCAATAGACACAATTCCAGAAGTCCAATAAACAATAAAAATACCTCCGATCAGAGCCAAGGGCAGATTAATTAACACAATGGCAGACAGCTTAAGATCTTTGAATTCAAAGTAGAGTAAAATAAAAATAACAACAATGGCTAATATTGAAGTGGCCAGTAACATTCTTGATGCTTTTTGTTCACTTTCAAACTGACCCCCATATTCAATTCTGTATCCTTCCGGCAGGTTTATACCCTCATTTAATCGTTTTTGGATATCTGTTACCGCTCCTTTTAGGTCCCTACCGCTGACATTGGCCGAAACAACTACCTTTCGTTGAACGTTCTCCTTGTTAATTGTATGCGGATTACTGAGCGATTCTACCGAAGCTATTTGCTCCAATGAGATCGTTTTTCCATTTGGTAAATTCACTAGTGATTTTTTCACTTTCTCTATACTGCCTCTGAATTCCTGGGAATAACGAACAACGAGATCAAAGCTTCTCTGTTCTTCGTAAACTTCAGATACCTTTTCGCCGGCAAAAGCAACATCTATGAATTCAGCAAAATCTTTGATGGTCATTCCATACATCGCAAGCAATTCTCGCCTTGGTGTTATTTTCAGTTGTGGAACTTCGATCTGCTGTTCAACCGATACATCAGTAACTCCTTCTACCCTTTTCATTTCAGCCTTTACTTCGTTACCAATGGCAAAAAGTTTCGACAGGTCTTTTCCGAACAGCTTAACTGCAATATTGGCCCTGGTTCCGGAAATCATATGGTCAATACGATGGCCCATGGGCATCCCAACAATCACACTCACGCCTCCTATGGGTTCAAGTTTTTTTCGGAGATCCTTTACGAATTCCTCTTTCGTCCTGTCCTGAAGTGTAAAAGGAACTTCAATTTCGGATCCATTCACTCCCTGACCGTGTTCATCAAGTTCTCCTCGGCCTGTCCGTCTAGTCACAATGTCAATTTCGGGCATTGATAACAGCACTCTTTCAATTGCATTTCCTGATTTGTTTGACTCTTCCAGAGCCATCGACGGAGGGCCGGTTACCAAGAGCACCAGTGCCCCCTCATTGAACGGTGGTAAAAAACTTCTGCCCAGATCCGTCGCACACCAAACAGCTACCCCAAAAACTATAACGGTAACACTTACTGTAAGCTTCGGTATCTTCAAAACAAATCTCAAAATCCTCTCATAATGTACTCTGAGCTTTCGTTCTGCCCACGTGCCCCGAGCTTGCTTTAACAGTAATTTTTCCTTCTTAAGCAAATAGCTGCAAAGTACCGGGGTGATCGTTACAGCAACAAACAAAGACGTCATCACGGAAGTAATGAACGCTATTCCCAATGGTTTAAGAAGTCGGCCTTCCATTCCACCTAAAAAAAACAGAGGCACAAATGCAACAATTATAATGAGTGTTGCAATGATGATGGAGCTTCTTATTTCCATCGATGCTTTGAATACCACTTTGCGAACAGACAGCCGTTCCTGAATCGGTTTGGTTATGTTTTCTCTCAATCGCTTATATACGTTTTCTACATCGATAATTGCGTCATCAACCAATGCTCCTATTGCAATAGCCATTCCTCCCAGGCTCATGGTATTGATGGTGTACCCTAACAGATCCAGCACAATAAAGCTAACCAGTAATGAAAGTGGAATTGCAACCAAAGAAATTACAGTTGTTCTCCAATTCATCAGAAATACGAAGAGCACCAATACAACAAATAAGGCGCCTTCCAACAGAGTTTTCTGGAGATTGTTTACAGATGCTTCAATAAAATCGGATTGCCTGAAAACCTGATTATCTACATCAAGACCAACTGGTAGAGATGGCCTGAGGTTTTCGAGAGCGGCGTCTAATTGCTCAGCCAATTCCAATGTATTCGCGTCCGGTTGTTTGATGATTGTCAGCAGCACAGCTTCACTGGCATTTTTTGATCCATCGCCGATCTTGTCTTTTGCGCCAATGGCTATTGTTGCAACATCACCGATCATGACCGGGACATCACCATTCATTTTCACAAACGCATTTGCAATATGACCCAGGGAATACGCCCTTCCTTCCCCCTTGATCACATACTGATTACCATGCTGGTTCATTATCCCTCCATTGGCATTCTCATTGCATGCTTTCGCTGCGGCTAATAGCTCCTCCAATGTGACACCAAAATATTCCATCTTAAGAGGACGTACTTTTATCTGATATTGCTTATACTCTCCACCGACAACCACAACATTCGCGACACCTTCAACAGCTTTAAGTCTTGGTCTGATCTCCCAATCTGCAAAAGTCCGGATCTCCATTGGGGATAAATATGCGGAGTCTCCTTCGACCCTGTTAGTACTCACCGCCACTATCATAATTTCCCCCATAATGGATGAAATAGGGGCCATCGTCGGCTCTCCTACTTCTTTTGACAGCTTTTCCTTGATCTGGGGTATCTTCTCTGAAACAATCTGTCTGGCTTTATAGATCTCTGTTCCCCAATCGAATTCTACCCATACGGTAGAAATTCCTGCTTGTGAGGAAGACCTGATACGACGAACATTCGGCGACCCGTTCAATCCGGTTTCCACCCAAAATGTCACCTGTAATTCCACTTCTTCGGCATCCATTCCATGCGCCTCGGTAATAACCGTAACAGTTGGAGCCGTCAGGTCCGGGAACACATCTATTTTCATGTTTCGAGCAATGTAAAGCCCCGTCAGCATTAGAACTACTGACCCCAGTAGTATAACCAGGCGATTCTTCAGCGATTGTTCTAAAATAAAATTTAACATCCCTCTTGTATTTAGTGCACGTGAGCCGGAATCTTTCCGCTCATCTTTGCCATTTTCACCTGATAAGCCCCGTCCAGCACAATGCGTTCACCTGCTTCCACACCGCGAATAACTTGAACATAAATCCCGTCAGAAATACCAATCTCAACTGCTCTCAATTGAAATGTTTCTCCTGATGTTTGAACAACAATGGAAAAACGACCATAATCTTCAAGCAATGCACTTATAGGCACGACCACTTCGGCTTTACCGGGTCCGGTCTGAATATAAACTTCCACGAAACTTCCAACAATCAGATCGTCCAGGTTTTCCAGTTCAAAATAAACCGGAATTCTTGGTTCTTGAATGCTGACATTTTTCCCATATGAAACTAGTCTTCCATTGTACTCCCGTATCGAGCGAACCTCTCCGTTAAGATCAAAGTTGGCAGAAACAATCTGCGTTAGATTAGCTTGCTCATTTTGACTAACATGAGCCTTCAATAGTAGATTCTTATTCTCCGCGACGACGGTCAACGGATCTCCTACCTCAACAAAATCACCTTCCTTTTTGAAGAGGCTCTTCACAAAACCGGGTGTTTCGGTTTTAACAACTTTTCCTCCGCCGGCATATCCATCAGAAACGCTGTTGAATTCGGCCTGGGCCAGCTCATATTCCAATTTAGCTTCTTCCAGATCGGCTTTCGAGATCGCTTCAGAATTATACAAAGACCGCTTTCTCTCATAATTGCTTGTTGCTTTTTCGAGAGCTGATTTTGCTTTCAAGAAATGTGCTTGAAGGTTGTGATCGGCAATTCCTCCAGCAATAATGGTAAACAATGGTTTGCCGGCCGAAACCGGGCTCCCGACCACCATGTTCGAATTGTACACTAAAATTCCCGATGCAGTAGCCGAAACTGTCTTCTCATCTCCCAGAGATCCTGTGATCTCTCCGCCAGATCTAATGACGTTGTATATTGTATCAACTCTAGAGAAAACAGAGCTGAATTCAGTCGCCCACGCTTGTTCTTTTTCAAACTCCACTGAATTTGGATCAGTATGTTCTGCTACGTGTGCAGCTTCCTCTGCTTCACCCAATGAGGCAAAAACAACGATTTCTGACACCAGGACTTCGTCTTTAAACTCTCCATTGTTCAACATATATGAAATTGAACCGGAGCCGACAGGGAGCTCTTCCTTGTGCTCAAAAACTCCCGGACTCTTCAATGTTGCCGTTCCGGAACAGGCTTCCTGACCTGCTATTTCTATTTTATAGCTAAGCTCTCCCTGAAAAGGTGCGTACCCTTTCAATTCCGTTACCAAAGTTGTGAATTTCGCAGTGCTTCCGGTTGTAAGAGGCTTGTATTGGACATAAACCTCAGTGAGATCCGTCCATACTGTTTTGGATAATTGATGTACATGACCCCCGTGGGCAGAATGTCCTCCCGTCCCATGATCATGACCGGCATGAGGATCTGTTTCTTTGCAGCCATTAAATGCAAGAATAATGACTGAGATCAGTAATATCTTAAACGTCTTCATAGTTTGTATTTTACTAGTTGGGCAATGGTCAAATGATAGTCTTTTTCTATGTCAAGCATATCATCCTGAGCACTATAGAAATAGCCTAGCTCCATTGCATAAGTGATGTAATCTATCTCCCGAGAAAGCAACAATTGATTCAACAGATCTTCGTTGTCACTAGAGTTTAGTATTCGTTGAAAGGCTTCGAGGTTCGTTTTGAGATTCAGATACTGTTCGTATGATTGATTCAGGTGATGATGGTGTTCATTCATATGCTCCTCGATCAGGACCTTCCCCAGCTCCAGCTTGAATTGTTTTGCTTTTATCTTCTTCTTCTTCCAAAGTGGCACGGTCATACCTATGTGCCCCCCATTAAATGTTTGACCTAAAACAGTTTGATAATGGTATCCTGCCTCGAATTTTGGTAATGCCATGGTTTTGCTCAATGCAATTTCCGCCTGATATAAGTTCATTTGTGCATTTAAGATCTGTAACCTAAGGTCGTTAGCTTCAACAGAGTCTTTTATGATTTCAAGTGCATCCGGCACCTCATCTAACGGGTATTCAAGTGCCTCCAACAACAGGTCTTTTCCTCCGTTCATTTCCGTTAGGCGGTCGTTATTTATTCTGATCGTTGTTCTTAGTGACCTTAGCTCCGAGTCGATGCCTAACAGTTGAATTTTGGCTTTATTTAATTCCAGAACACTAATCTCCTGAGCCATATATTTCTTCTCATAGTCATTGGTAATTGCCTGGGTCCTATCTTTTCTTTCTGAATATACGCTCAGCCTTCTGTTCAAGAAAATGCCATTAATGCAGAGGATCTTCGCCTTCAATAACACCTCTCTACGAACCGCTTCAACGTCATAACCCAGGATCTGGCCTTCCGTTTCAGCTACTTGCTTCTTCTTAGCATAAGCGGTAGGGAAATCGAATCCTTGGGAAGCTGTAAATTCAAACTGATCGCCACCTGACACTGGCCTCCCGACAAGGTAATCAGCTTCCAGAACAGGATCATCAGGATTAAGCCCGGTTAATAACTCAAGCTTATCTGCTTCTAAATGAATTTGCGCCGCCTTAATGGTAGCATTATTCGATTCAATCTGCGTTAACAACTGTTCAATTGCATTCTGGCTAAATGACATGTTAACTGCTACAGTACATATGACTGCTGTTATTATCTTTCTCATATTAAAATTGATTAGCCCCTCTAGCTTAAGAGACGGTGTGAAACAATAGGCATGCTTCATTGCTTATACTATGGTACAAGCAAAAACAGAAATCGGTT
>Ga0206681_10000666_pt1 | contig 17729 bp, 33 predicted proteins | sample M150012015metaG_FD_161048 | JGI IMG/M metagenome (GOLD analysis project Ga0206681, IMG submission 161048) | Ammonia-oxidizing marine archaeal communities from Monterey Bay, California, United States - M1 500m 12015 | ecosystem: Environmental > Aquatic > Marine > Intertidal zone | place: USA...
TGCGAGGGTGTCCCTCAAGTTGTGCAACTTATCAGCCGCGGCGACTATAACTGCTTCAATCGGTGCATCTTTGATTCTATGTATATAAGAGACTTTCCTAGATTTCCAAGACTTGGTTCGTTCAATGCCTTTGATAGGAAATGTAGTGTCTTTCTCCGTCACATAATCAACTATGTTCATAACGTGTTTTCCGAATCTCTCACCAATATGCTTTAATGTAGTATCTGTATCTTCAACGACATCGTGGAGTATGCCACCGATAATCGTCTCTGGAGGAGATTTGACTGACTTCAGAATTTCAGCAACGGCCAGTGGATGAGTGATATATGGTATATCTTTTCCACCCTTACGTTTCTGGCCTTTGTGGGCCAGAGTTGCGAATTCTTCTGCTTTCTCAATCATTTTTATTGTCATTTTCTCACTCATACTACTATTATACTACATCCGTGGTCAATTGTCAACCAGTTTTTCTCGCTTATCAGAGACAATTCCTTTGTCTCTTTTTGGTGCGTGACTACTTCTAAGGTTCCACTTTAGTAGAGTTTTCAGTTTTTTAACCAAGTTTTTCTTCTTGGGAGTCGTTTTCATACCATCTAACTGTGCTAACTTCTCCTTGGTGTGTTTCAGAACGTACCGTTTCTTATTCGCTCTCGCGGTCTCCTTTTTCACGTATTCCTCCAATTAGTTGATTGAACTGGAACTGAGGTACTTCGGGACCCTCCTATCTGTAAGGTGTGATTTGTATTGTCATACGCTTAGTCGTACCGGTTGGACGATTCAACTCACGTAACGTGAACTGTTTTCCACCATACTCGTATGTGACGTTATAGTGGGAAATGCCGTGGCGAACTGTGTCATACACTGCATTATTACAGATGGTACGAGTAACCTGTGTGGTGTGCGTACCTTCATTAGAGTTTGCAATCGAACCACCAATGATAATCCCGGCGATAGTCGCGGCAGTATTGCCTGAACCTTTTCCGATTTGATTACCAATAACACCACCAATAATGCCTCCGAGCGCCTCGTTCAAAAGGTTTCCATCACCTTGATGCGTAACTGAACTGGTATGGTCGTGGCAGTCTGTGAGTCTCTTCGTGGTTGATTCTCTATATACTGCTTCTACGAAAACGATTGTAGCATAATCCACATAGTGTGCGGTATTACCCGAAATCGCTTTGTGCGTGGTATGGCCGTGGCTGGTATGTTGCTGAACAACTGTACCTGCACAGGCAGTCAATGGGAATAGTACAGCGACCGCTATACCAATCATAGTCATATATTTTTTCATATTATAGTCTCCTTCAAGTTTTGTACGTACTTTTCTCAACATACAATACATATTATACGCTAAAGTGACTAGGTTGTCAAGTCTTTTTTATACTATTTTTTGTTGTATTTTTGCAACACTTCTGACTTCCTGCCACGTCGGAAAATGGAGAATCCATTTAGTGTTTCTTGCAATTCGCTGGCCAGAGTAAATAACTCTTTCTCCGCGGCCTCGGCTCTTGCTTTTTCGTATTCATATTTCTCTTTATAATCTATCTTCGTCTTAAACATACCGAACAACATTTTCACTCCTTCTTCAATTCCGCTTTTATAAGCCCTTGGATAAAGGCTTGCGGTGTAATTTCTTCTCGAACTGCTTGAATAATAAACTCGTGTACTTGAATCTCCTTCTCCAAAAAGAACTTTTTATTTAATAATTCAGTTAACTGTGCCTCAAAATTTCGTAACTCTGCTTCTTTCCTGACCTTTTGCTCAATGATATCTGTAATAGATATTATGGTCTGGTCATCGCCAAGAGTCTTTACGATTTTACTCACTTCGTCTAAACGCTCGGTCAATCATTTTCTTTCCACAATAAATTAACGCTACTATTACTAGAACAATCATCGCATCACCATACCAAGGTAGGTCTGTATTAAGACTAACACCACCGATGTTTAATCCTGTCTCCGCTACCTCAGGCTGTGCTAATGTTTGTTCAATCATTACGGTATTATCATCCGTATTGACTGTAATAGATTTACTGTTGCTCGCCATCTTCCTTCTCCTTATCCTTGTCTTCCTCGAACCATCCCTTGTCTTTAATTATATCTGCTCCGATATTTCCAGCAAGAGAACCTGCGGCTGTCGTAATAAAAGCACAACCAGTACTGAACATTAACAATAAAATTAACAATCCAATCGTTTTCATCTGTGTACCCTTTCAATCTAATCATTTATAATTCATCCATTGTAAAATCTGTATCTTTACTGTTATCAATGGCCGCAATATAATTGACAGACTCGATTTCTTGAGGTGCCGATTTAACATTGCTTGAGTCGAGGTAGTTATCTACCCACGGTACAGGATTATAACTGCTCCCAGACAGTCCAATTTTCTTTGGGTTTAATCCTATATTCTTCATACGAACTCCAAAAATGTAGTCCATATATTCTTGTAATATTTGTGCATTCATACCAATAAGTGGCGAGCCTTTAGAGAAGAGATATTCAATCCATACTTTCTCTTCTTCGTATGCTTCTGCAAACATCTTATAGGTTTCTTCTTCTTGTTCCTTTGCTATCTCTTTAAAGCCCTCGGATTTATGAGTGTGCAACATATTAATAACTTTTTGGAATACATCGAGGTGAATCATTTCATCTCGTGCAATCAGTTTAAATATGTTGGAACTGCCCTGCATTAATTTAACAGGTTGTTCAGAGAACGACCAGTTGGCCACAAATGTAGCGAAAAATCTGATTCCCTCAAACATATTGACAACAAGGGCCGCTCTGTATATAGCAATCTTCAGCGTTTTTTCGTCTATTTCTGGAAATAATATCTTCTTGCTGTTGGCTTTGGCCACATTGTTTGCTTCGTTCTTCTCAAATACATCGTTGGAATAATCAAAATTCTTTAATATCGTCTTTGCTCGTGCTTGGATATGCTCGTCTTTTGTGATTGATTCGATGAAATCATCTACATCATTATAGATAGCACGGACCATTTCTGTGTATGATTCAGAATGGAGCAACTCATTATTCTGGTGATTCGTGATATACAATTCCCATTCAGGATTATTAGAGATACCACCGTTATTAAATAACTGTAGCATTCCTCTACCAGCACAAGAGTCTAATGTTATTGCGAATTTTAGGCCTGCTTCGTAGATATGGCGTCCTGCCTCCTCTAGTCCATCATAGTCCGTTTTCTCTTTGGACAGGTCTATTTCATTTTTGCTCCAGTTGCCTATGGCCCGGAGTTCTTCTGCAAAGTCTAAAATCCATTTATATTTTGGGTCGTGATATGTCTGGATATTTCGGTGGTCCGAATCAGGACCAAGAAACAATTTCGTTTTCTTTGAGTTGACTGTATCGCCTAATGAAAATATTTTGCTCATATATGTTCTCCGTTATATCGCACAAGCGCCACTTTCACAAGCCTCATCACCGTCTATAGGGATGTCCTCTTGCTCGTCAGTGAGTGGAATCAATTCGCTTGTATTCTCTCTGTCCTTAGAACGAATATAATACAAACTCTTTAGTCCATATTTATAAGCGGTCAGTATATCTCGCTTAACTCTATTGGCATCCAGTATCTTTCCTTCTATCTTCGTCAGGTCATACCACTGATTGACGCTCATTCCTTGGTCAATGAACTTCTGGAGAATCGCCATCAGTTTAATATACTCGGAAGATGAATTATCTGGCATCTCCCACGCTTTCATATAGTAACTTTCCTTGTCATAATCAGGCACTAGACTCCTTACGGTGTACACGGCTGATTCAAATGTATCGGTCACCGATTGAATCGGGTCGATACCTTGAGTTGAATTAGATACTAGACTACTACTCGCGGTTGGTGGAATTGCTGATAACGTAGTGTTACGCATTCCATACTTCTTAATTTCTTTTCGTAGGTGCTCCCAATCACACAACAATTTCATATCAGTGATTTGGTCTACATTCTTATTGTACGTATCGATAGGCATTTTGCCTTCTGAATACTTGGACAAATGGAAGGCTTCACAAGGGCCACGTTCTCTTGCTAACTTCATAGATGCTTTGATGAGTCCATATTGGAATCTCTCGGCCCATTTGTGTGATAGTTCGGCTGCCTTTACAGTTCCTAATCTCGCTTCATTCTTCGCAAGAAAGTGGGCGAAATCTGATATACCAATACCCAAGAATCTATATGCTCGTGTAGGGTATTCGGCCGCATCCAGTGGATATTCTTGTATATCAATCAGATTGTCTAAGAAGCGGACCATCAGGCTGGTCAACGAATCCAATCGTGTAATGTTCGCTAGTTTCCCAAAATTCACGCAACCAAGGATACATAGGCTAATCATACCATTATTGGGGTCGTAATCGTGTATGTTTTCTTTCTTCGTTTTCTTTAATCCCTCAAACATCATTGGTCTAGTGGGTAGGAATATCTCTGAACATAGATTGGTCTGTGTCACTGGCTCTGTAAACATACCTTGATTGTTGACATTATCAACAAAATGGATATAGATACGACCAGTTCCAACTCGTTCTTTCACAAGTTTATTGAAAAGTTCTACTGCTGGGACGGTTCTCTTTCTAATATTGCGCCTATTCTCATATTGCAAGTACGCTTCCTCAAACTTTTTACTGTCTCCATAATGCTCGAACAATTCAGGTACATCTTCAGAGGAAAATAAAGTAAAATCCTCTTTCTTCATCACTCTATCGATGAAGATGTTTGGAACACCGATTGAATAATCAATGAACCTCGCTCGTGTTGTATTGGAACCTTGGTTGTTCTTATACTCTAGAACATCCATAATCTCCCAATTAAAAATCGGATAGTTAACTACAGTAGCACCAGTCCTCAGTGAATTTTGTGTGAACTGTTTCGATACTGATTCAATTGCTTTAAGGATGGGTAGAGCACCAGTGTGCTTGACTGTGCCTTGTTTAACAGGCGCCAGGATACCACGCACCTCACCCATATCGATTCCAATACCCGCCCTCTGTGATGTCATCAATGACGTTGCGTATTCGGCCGCAAGAATAGATTCGGCACTATCGCCCATCTTAATCTTACAACAAGAACTGAACATTTTCAGTTGAGTACGCACACCAGAAATGATAGGTGTAGGGAGAGAAATTTCATCATTCTTTAATGCTGTGTAGAAATCAATAATCAATTGTTGTCTATTGTCAACTTCGTCTGCAAAGATAACCATAGGAATAATCATAAAAGTTTCCTGAGGCATCTCCAGAAGTAAGTCTTTATTTTTTGAATCTCGTATCAAGTATTTTGAGGACAACTGGACAACGGACGCATATCCACGATTCATATCATTCTGATAATCAAGGAAGGTTCCCAGTTGAATGATATCTGCTTCTGTATACTTGGTTAGGATATCCGCTGAATATAATTTGTTTGCTACGTGATTTTGGATATATGTCAAGAATGAAGTGGGTTTAATATCTTGATATACTTGCTTTCGCATATCCGTCATAAGCAAACGACCAGCAAAAATATCGTAGTCCGGTTCTATTGGAGAAATCTTTTCCGCGGCACTTTTGATGAGCGTTTGTTGAATATCTGCTGAAGAAATTTTATTTACAATTTTTATATGGGCATTAATTGCTGTCTCGGAAATGGATACATTTAAACCATTACTGCACCACTCTAACATCGTATGTATTTTATCGTAATCCAGTGGTTGCAGAGACCCATCTCTCTTGCGTACTAGATTATCTTTCGTTTCAACCATTTCAACTCCATTGCGTAATTAATCACCACATATTATATCTATATGAGACTTGTGGGGGTATTATACTTGATTTCTTCTTATTTGTCAAGAAGAATAAGTATTTATATTTTTGCGGGAACAGACACTCTATTGCCCTTCTTGTCGGTGTTTGTTAACACCAGACCGTAGTTATTGTCTCTTTTTGGGATGGGCTGGAGACCTTTCTTATATCTTAACTTGTTTTTCTTGAATGGATTGTAGTCACAAAAGTGGTGCCAACGGCCATATTTCCATACAATTCGACATACGTCTGGGTGCATATCTACCAGCATTTGAGACTTCTTGATTGTGCCATCCGTGTTATATCCAGTCTCTTCAAATTGCTCGTTATCAGTGCCCTCAACGTGGTAGAATTCTTCCGTATTACCACCCTTTACAGTTTGTGTCGCACATTTGCCCTGAAGGAAATGATTAAACTGTATTGTTACGTCTCCATCCTTCAAGATACGTAGCGATAAGTCTGTATCTTCGTTATAGCGGCCTCTCCATCGATGGATTCCTGAATTCTTGATAAGATTACAAGAATATATTCGAGTGTTTGCTACATAAGGCGGGTACTTCTGGTTAGGTGCTATGAAGAATCGATATTGGAGACCAGCCATTTGGATGTTCTCGTATCTGTCACAAAAATCTTCACACGACCTGAACAATGCTCCGTTCTCTACTCGATACCTAAAATTCTTATGCAGTCTATAGAAGTCTGCAATGTTATCATCCATTACCCAATGCCATTCGGTACCGAGTATGTCTTTTGCGTGGTCCCAACACCAGTTCCTTGCACGTCCTGGGCCATCGCCGTGATTACTAAAAGGTAAAAGCAAAAGCGTAGCATACGGCCGTAGTTTAAATTTATCAAGTGCTTCTTCATAAGGTCCTTCATCTTGTGGTTCAATAGCAATATAGTGGTGAATCTTCATCCGAGATAAACTCTTAGAAGTAATCATACTATCGGCACGGCCTTTGGATATCGTATACAAAGGATATTGCGGATAGTGTATGTCTGTACAAGGATTTTTTAAGGGCATTTGCTCTCCTGTTTAAGATGGGTTTCTTGTACATCCTCATATACAATAATTCCAGTTACAGACAATATCATACAAAAGGCAAAAATAATCATTAATTTCATATCACGTTTACTCATTATTTCTGTAGGGTTAAAGGGTCCGCGTTACCAATCCAATGCTTTGGGAATGACTGCTCCACGGTACCACATTTATAAAGTGCAAAACAGTATAACACAATTGTACCAATAATACTAGCCCATACTCTAAACATCCTGTCCTTCTTTCGTTGCGGCAAATTCAAAAATGCCTTGGTTTCTTTTATGGAATTCTTCTCCGAGAATTAACTCACATTCTTTATATAAGAGACTTCCCTTTGGTATTGAATTCCATAGTTCGTCAGAAATTACATCTGCGTTGTTCCACGCACTCTCGAAAAAATGTTGTACGCAGTATGAATTTTCTAATATCTCATCAATGGAGGGTAAGGTATGGCCGAAAATGTCTCGGTTACCAGTTAGTCGTGTTGGACTCTCCATACTGTAACAATTGCCTTCAGATAGCCACGTGGGCACTGGACAATTATATAGTGGTTCTAATATCTTTGCGGTAGTATCTTCATTCGCTATTGCTTTGACTGTCCACAGTACACTGTTCCACTCGTCACTACTGCCTTTAGGAGGCTTGGCGAGTTTCTTCATAATCGTATCTGCTAAGTCTGAAATTTTCTGTGAAGTAGTTGGTGCCACTTTTATAGGAAAAGCAGTAAGTTCTTTGCCATCCCAACTTCCATCGTGGACTGTCATTGGTGGTTTATCTTTGCCCCACTTGGGTGCATATACACCTGCCTTTTTGGCGGGCATTGTACTAAACCAACTGTCGTCTGTCGGAAAAGGCCTTAGACAAACTGCATCCATATCAAGAACGACACCGTTTATTTGACTCGCCCGCTTTAAGCGAACTGCATCTGAAATGTGTGCTATTGAATGGCCATTATTTAAACTCTCTAATGCTGATTCTCTTGGTATGAATGCGTCAGCATCTTTTATTGTGATGTTCTTATAGTTCCTAACAAAAGAATTAGGTTCTACGTATTGATGTGTCCACAATTCAACAGTATTGCCAACTCGTTGATGTGATTTAAATACTAATTCGTGAAACGGTGAGAATCTTAATTCGGCATCAAATCCTCTTGGATTTCCCCAGTATAAGACTATTGTAGGCATTATTCCTCCATCCAGCGGAGTAGAGAATTCGCTGTCACATCAAGGTGTGGATGCCAAGCAGATTTAGTTTTATCAGTCAGTCTCTGCCCGATTTTCTTCTGGAAATCTTCGTAGTCTTCCTTTGTTCTGAAAGACATAATGACTTGTGTGTATGGTTTATTATGTTCTTGAGTGTAAGACGGCATATTCTTCCAGTGCTTTCTCCACTCTTCGATATTAACCTCTTCGTTAATACCAGACTCACCATCTTCCATAAAAGAACCTAGGCTAGTCGGAAGATTTTCATCTTTGACTTCGCCTAGGTAGTTATCGTACTCGGCTGACTCTTTCACTTCAACTTCTCGCTTTTTGTTTTCGCTCATAATATACCTTCATTGATTTTAGTTGTTATTATACACCCTTTTAAGGTGTTTGTCAAGTCTTTATGCTACTATTTTAACAATGCCCATACTACATATGACCCATTCTCCCAGATTTCTTGTTCGTGTGCCCTGCGATTTATAAGTCCTTGATTGAACTTTCCGTCTGCACATACAAATCCGACTTTGGAATCGAATGCTTGGCGTTTGAATTCTTTTACGTCTCCTTTATTCAATGCTGTAAAGGCCGCTGAATTTCTGAAGGCATCTCTGCCTATGTTATATATCAGTGACACTAAAGCATCTCTTTGGTGTTCGTTTAACTTGAAGGTAACGTGCTTATCGATATAGCCATTGGCTTCGAGAAGTTTGTATACCATAATTCTGTATGCTTCTTTTGAATTCGACTCTTTATCTGTAAATAGATATGATTTGGTTCCATAACCTTTAGCGATATGGCCCACATCGTCATATTCTACTACTCCAATTTCTCCGTCTAGCAATGGTTTATTTTCCATTGTCATAATGAACATAGTCAGGTCCTCAGAGGGTCTCCAGTATTTGCTAGAAGTTTTTGGTTCGGGGTATTCTTTCCCTTCAATAGTAACTTTAGCGGCGACTGAATCTTGAGGTAAACAACCTGCTAGTGCCCAGACTAACATAATCAACAAGAGGGCGAATGAAAAAACTTTAATAATCATTCTAGTTCCTTATGCGAAATAATAATATATTAGTCCAATAGTTGATACGAGAGTAATCACGGAATTCGTGACAACGATGGACATTTTCTTCCAACGGGTTCCTACTAATACCCAGATAGCCCCACCCGCTATCATAAGATAGGGGCCTTCGGGATGATATCCGAGACTGTTTGCTAATGCACCGATAACAACAATTGCCGTACCAGTCCACTCTAAAAATTGTGTAAGCATCCTATTGTAAACCATCGCTTCAATTCGACTTAATTTTTTCATTACAAAACTCAAAATCAATCAACCTTTCCTTTCACTTAAAGAAGGGGTGCCGTGACACCCCCAAGATTTAAATATTATCAATTATCTTAGTCTCGTGTGAATAATTTCCAAATTAAAACTGCTGAAATTAAACCAACAAGACCAGCGGCGCCTAATTGACCAACAATACCGACAACGGTTCCGATAACGTCACCGCCTAAGAAAGGTACTGTACCACCGAATACAACTTGTAATACGATGGCTAGGGCAATCAAAGACACACCAACTTCTTGAGCGCCTTTGACGCCACCTAAGATTTTATCTAACATAAACATCTCCTATATTATCGTCTATCGCTTTTTATACTGGTCGTTTAGACAAACCCAGTTGTGTAATATTTATCTGAAGAGTCGAAAATTATTGACTCAATTTCTTCTGTTTTAGAGTTTTTTTGACTGCGGCTAGACTGTCCTCATTTGCTTGATAACGTATACCGATACCGCCATTCTTTTCCCATTCAGCGATGTTACTCGGTTTATCGTCAATCAGAATATTTGGTTTGCCATTGGAAGTGGCCCATTTTGCCTTATTACTGGTAAATACCAGATTCTTCTTTTTGGGAGGAGTGAAGTCATTTTCTTTCAGCCAGACTTCTTTCCAATATGCACTGTTACGTGCATCGCCGCGGAGAGGACTAGAACAAATTCCCCAATCATCACCAGCAACTTCTTTTACAAATTCAACCAATTCTTTAGATGTTGGATATTGCTCTAATGTATTGAAAAAATCGGTTTGCTGTAATTCGGTAATTTTGGCTTCAACATCATCGATTTCTTTCCAGTGGTTTACTCCGTTCTTCTTTGCGAATGCTTTAAAGAAGTTCGCAATAACTCCATCCATATCTAAATAAACTGTCATATTTTTCTCATATTCACCTTTCTTAATCTTTATCATACTACTATTATACATCATTTTCGTCAAAAGTCAACCCTTTTTTTCGTCTTTTTTCTTCTTCCAGAACTCCTTTATCTTCTTGATTCTAGTGACTTTCTTCACCATACCCTTTGGAATTTGATGTATCGTACCGACGGACCTGTCTGCCCGTACGGTATCTGTCAAATACATACACAAATCATCGTCAAGGAAATGAATCCCATAGGTCTCGAAAAAATCATTTTCAATAGGTAAATCACTTAATTCGTGCCAGCCATCGTTATAGGTACAAGCATCTAGCCACTCCACCTTAACAAGCCAAAGTGGTGGATGTTCGTGTTTCTTCTGATTGTCGCAACTCATATTCAGCCTTTTCCCCGATTTAATAGGTGAGTTCTTCGTCAAGTGTTTCACGTTGCTATGCAACTTTCCCATCAAGACTTTTCCTTGTAGTGGACTTCCCTCATTGCCCTTAACTATCTAACTCCTCAAGTAATCTGGTAAATCATTCGTCTGTCTGAATTCAGATTCCTTTTTGTCTGCGAACCAATCAATCGACCATTCTGCACTATTCACGTAATGTCCGACTCTGCCATCCTCGAGGTCTTTCTTCAAAGCCTTCACGATATCCATCGGGTCGTAGCCGAAGCCAGGAAACATATCAGACTTAAACTTTACTTTAAACGTAACTTCCCATTCTGGTGCAGGAATAATCGGCATCATCACCTTATTCATTTTCTTCTCCTCAAGCACTCAAAAAATCCATTAATTCCCGCTCTGTCGCGGCCTTCTTAACTGCCTCTTTATCAACTTTAGGGCGTTTCGATTCTATATCTTCTTTGGTAATATTTGCGGTATCGCTATCGACAAATACACCCTTTTTAGGATATGAGAAGAATCCAAATCCCAATTCTTTCTGTCGGAGTTTCGCATTGAATTTCACGAAATCACCAACCTTCACATCTGAATCTAAGAAGAATGCAGGGACTGTACCGAAAACTCGATATCCCTTGAAATCTTCTACTAGCATCTTATATGTATATGAGTTGGAGAAGTGGCTGTCGTACTGCTTAATTGAGACAACTTCACCGATAACTTCTCCCTTTCCATCGACCATTGGTACTACACGCTCAAGCCGAGCCTTATTCTTCTTGGAATAATCCTCATCTTGCTTGGCACATTTCACCACCGCGGCCATCTGTTTGGCCGTGGCCGAATTCCATTTCTTCACATTGAAGATAACGTCTTTTATGAAGGCATTTCCACCCTCATAAGTCTCTAAAATCTCCTTGAACTTTTCAACATCTACGCCGTCTAAATCGCCTTTGACTTTAAGTTCATCTGTCATCGAGTTCTCCATTATCGATATAAGGTTACGTAGTCACCGAAGTAGCCATCGAAAACCTCTACTAGGTTCTCGTAGTCACCAGCGGTCATCTCGGCATTTACTGCCGTGAAATCCAAATTCAGTTGATTTGCAAACCTCTTGGCATAGCCAAGAAGCACAAACGCATTACCCTCTGGACCAGTCAAATCGATGGTCAACTCGGCATTTTCTGGTTTCGCTTTTATCGTCATCTGTACCCCTTTATTTATCTCATTCAACAAGTTACTATTATACTGTACCTGACGGTGTTTGTCAACCCCTATTTATAGAAAGATTCCCAACTTCTGCCGTGCCAAAGGTGGCCCTCTGGATACGGTCGGAGTTCGGTGCCTCTTAGAGAACCTGGTGTTCGTCTTTCCAGTTCTAGGCACCATTTATAGTGGGGCCCACCTGGCGTTAGATGACCCTCTGGGCCAGTGATGAGTCTCGATGGTTCTTTGAAAAATTCCATCGAAAATAGACTTTCCATACTTGCTATGGGTATTTTCTTCTTTTCTGTTAACATATTTCTCCTCTTTTTACCGATTCATATATCATTATACAGTGGTTTTGAGGGTTTGTCAAGTCTTTTTCCATCTTTTTTTGTTGTATTTTTGCAACACTGGAACACTAATTCCAATGCGATTGACACTAGTTATAAAGCACATTGGAACTAGTTCCAATATAAATAGTTGTTAGATTATACAACACAGGAGCAGTAAAAATGTTAAAATGGATTCTGATAGCGGCCGGCGTGGCCGTTTTTATAACAGCGATGGTTATCGGTGTTGAGGCGCTGAAATGCACACCACCCTGCATATAAATTGTGAAAATAGACAAGAACGACCTGGAATATACGTATGCTCGTAGTACAATGTACTGGCGGTGGACTGCCCTTATCATATATCTACTCATATGTTTTTACGATTTTATGTTCGTCCCAATATGGTACGGGCTAAATCGGCCTGATATTAGTCAATTTATGGACATCATTAATGCAACAAACGAACCATTAGTCCAAATGGAATTAATGAAGAAACTTACTGGGCAACATAATCCCTTCACCTTAATGGGAGGTGGATTATTCCACTTAGCCTTTGGTGCTATTCTCACAGGTAGTGCATTCGGGTTAAATAAATAAAGATTGAAGGAGTACCTACAATGAAGTTTTTAAAAGAGTATTTTCCGCTCATCGTGAGCGTAATTGTAATAGCAGTAATAAGTTTTGTGGCACTTCCAGTAATGGCACAGTCGGAAGGCAGTGGCACTAAAACGCAGGAGTCCCCTATGCAAAAATGGCCCGCATTTTATGATTGTGGTCCAACTCCAATAATACAAGAACTAGTTAAACGAAATGAAGAATTGCCGATGGTAGAAAGTGTTGGTGTTCTTCAAATTCCAGGTGAGACGCCGAATCAACCACCTCGGATGATGCAGTCGCCAGTTACTCAATATTTTAATGGCAAAACTGGCACATATACAATTGTAGCCCAATTTAACAATGGATACTCGTGTATATTGCTTTTTGGTCACGGACTTAAACCTGCTGGTGGAGTGAAAACCAAAATGGACATAAAGCCCGATGTATGGAAGAAAAAGTTAGAAGTTCCAAAGGCTACCAATCCAGAAGATATTAAAGTGATTGATGACGACCAGGAATTTCTTGCACATTTAGTTCAATGGTGAGATGTTTTATCACGATTGAAGATACATTCATAATATTAAGGTGTACATTTTGAAACCTTTAGGAAATGAAAGACGGCATTCGCTGTCAAGAAAAGACGAAAAACGTCAACGGAAAGCGGTCAAAGCAAAAGGTCGCCAGGCTGCCAGAAAAGAATTGAGAGTATACCCAGCCATTAGGCACAATATGTATGAAGATGGATTTGACTGGGCACACGAAACAAAAAAAGACCCCAATTAAGGGGTCTTTTTCCAAAGTGTGAATCAAACTTAGAATGAATATCTAAATCCGACAGTGTACACGTTTGAATCACTGGTATCATTAATATGTTTACCATTGACATAAGCACTAGCCGCGGAACTAAACGAATGTTCTGCTTCTGCTAGATATGAGTCAGCACCACCCTCGATGGTTTGATAACCACCTTTGAGAGTAACACTTCCAACATCCATAGAAGCAACACCAGTTAGAGAATCCGTAGAAGTACCAGCAGAATTTTTATCCCGCTCATATATACCTCCAACAGTTACCGGACCAATGTCGGTAGTTGCCCCACCTAACATAGTTCTAGTACCTGTATTTTCATCTTTTGCGTAGACCGATACGAGATTAACACCTAATAGAGTGTGAGAATAACCAATCTCCCACGAATCCATTCCTGATTGACCATTAGAGCCGTCTACAACTGTACTCGCCGCTAGATTTATATCTTCACTAAGCGAAAAGGATAATTTCGCAGTATTTGAATTGCGAGTCGAATTTCTACTCAACAAATCTGTACCTTCACCGAAAATACCTACAGTGGCTTCACTAATAGTCTCTTGTAAATTTCGCATACGGCCTAAGGATAGACTTACAGGACCTGTTCCAATACCTACAAAGGCATCTCTAGTAGTGAGTGCATTTGGTCCGCTTGGGTCAACGTCTGCCGAAATCGTACCGAATACACGAGGGCCACTCGCCTCTTCAGTAGCAGTCCCTATATCGGTGTTAAATTTAGCACCAATAATAGTTCCCTTTGCTACGATTTTCGATGTGCCATTGTCTGACACCTGAAGTCCTTGCTCGATAGACCCGAAAACAGTTGTGTCTGCTTGAAGGGCCGTTGTTGTCATAAAGACAATGCCCATCATTAGGGCGATTTGGATTTTTTTCATAATACCTTTCCGTTCATTATTTACATTAAAAAAACATCAATCATCTGATGCCGTGTCGTCTCCGAATGGAGACATAGGAGGTCGAGGCGGATGGCGAGGGCCATTCTTCTCCACTCCAATTCTTTCTTCAGACTTTCCAAACAGTCTGATATATTCCGAATCCTGGGTCCAGTCTATACGGTCGGACCTGGTTACAATTTCACGCAACTCGTCTATAGTCATTAATTCTCTCCTGCTATTTTATTTATACTGATTTTTTCTCGGTGGGTACTTATGTTACTGGATGGTAATCCTACGTGGGTCCACAAGTGCTTAATAATATCATAATCAAGAGAATAATTACAGTGGTTTTAAAGTACATTACTCATTTGCTAGGCCCCTATTTTCTAGCCAACCCTCACCATAACTGACTGTTAATTCTTCTCCTTTTTCAATGTCTCTTATTGCAGTGAACGACATTCGGTTGTCATTCGGGTACAATTGATGGTCAACATTGGCCGTCTTTGAATGATTGTATAAACTTCCATAACCTAAACACAAAGCATAACAATGGTCATCCAAGACAAAGACATAATTCATTAACTCTCCTACAACTTCTTCTTGATAAACGGCGAGAAAAGGTGCATCTTCGACAATGCTTCCTTTTGGTATAGGCTTCCTCGCAAATACACCCCTTCCGCCCTTTTTAGAATTTTGTATCTCAACATTATCTATACTGAACGGACCAGTCCTAATAGCAAAATCTTCGCCATTGTTTGGTGGTGCATTAAGATATGTTCCGAACCAATCCATTATAAATGAAACCCATAATCTTCTTCGGCAAACGATGTATGAGTAACGTGGAATTTTTGTCTTTTAAAATAAGACTCACTATTTACACTCTTGTCACAAATATACAAGTCAAAATGGGGCTTATCCCCTACCAATAAATCGTGGAATTTTGCACCCCAATCTTCTAGTTGCATCAGCGTGTTGTTTCTCCAATCAAATCCCGTAGAACCGCCTCTGCCTGTCCAATACGTGATAATGTGTCCATCATCGTATAACTTGTTTATCTCTTTGATTCTCTCTGGGTAAGGCTTTGCTTCAAGATAGTTATGGTCATCAGATTGCGTACATATGGTGCCATCAATATCAACAAAAATCGACTGCCGTTTATTGTTCATTGTACCTCCCTGTGGCCTCATTTCTGGTTTGCTTGAGTCTCGTCAAAACGGTTCCACATACAACAACACCTTCGCCAAGTTTTTCTAATCTCTCAACAATATCAGCAACTTTATCGGGGTCGACCACCATAATCATCCCGATACCATCGTTAAAGACTCGAACCATTTCTTGGTCCGATATCTCACCCTTCTCTTGTATGAACTGAAACTCTTCTGGTCTAGTCCAATTGTTATTCCAGTTTGGCCGTAAATTTAAACCTTCCCCTAAAAGCCGAAGAAGATTATCACGCCCTCCACCAGTAATATGACATATACCGTTAACATACGGTGCAAATTCCCTTAAAATAGTCAACACCGTATTAACATAGAGCCGTGTCGGAGTTAATAATCGATGTAACATTGCAAGTCTATCTTCGCAACGATACGATTGGTGTTTCCATACTTCGTTAATAAGTGTGTATCCATTAGAATGAAAACCTGATGACCTTAAGCCGAGCATCACATTTCCTTCTACTATTTTCTTGCCATCTATATAATTCGCTTTCGGACAAGCCCCTACACCAAATCCTGCGATGTCGAAAGTTTTTGGATTTTTATCTAAATATTTATGTATCGCGGTCTCACCACTAATCAGTGGTGGTTTCCCTTCAAGTCCTTTGAGAGCGTCATTAATACCATCTACTAATTCTAGATACGTATCATTGATGGACCCTACTGCTAGATAATCGTTCATAAACAACGGCGTTGCACCGCTACAAACTATATCATTGAACACCATTGCTACAAGGTCTTGCCCCAAATTCTTGATGGACACACCTTCTTTGTCTTTATTGTCTAGATATAATTGAATCTTTGAACCTATTCCGTCACAACCTGATACTAGATAATCACCACCTACATCGAATGCTCCAGAATGGCCGCCTAACCACGGCATTTTTGTCGCCAGTTTGGCGTTAAACATATCTTGGTCTTGGAGGCTTACCCCTACCGATTCATAATCCATTTACCACCTTCCGTCAGGACATTTGCTAGATGCTAGTCTCGTCTTTGCTTTGAGCATACACCCACATATATCACAATAATTAATCCACCCTCGTGAGAATAAGTCCTTTGAATGAGGACATTTCTTACAAATTTCTAGTCGCTCATCCGAAAGTTTCTTTGCTTCATCAGTATTTATATTCACTACAGATTTTCCTACGGCCGTCCAGTCGGCGGCCTCTTCTTTACAGGTAGGACAATGCTTGACAGTATACGTCTTTAGGGTCCAGGGATTTATGCCTTTCTTACTCATTAGACCGTCACATCAACCTTGTACTTTGGATGTTCTTTGCCCTTAACTACGATAAAGGGGAATGGCTTTGCAGGCTTATCTTTAACGCCTTTGTACTTCTTATTGTACTTCTCCCAAACCTTTTCAGACAGTTTATTACGCTCATCTTTGGCGTCCATCTTGTTATCAAAGCCCACTTTAACAACCTTCTTGGTTGCTACATTCTTAACATTGTAAATGTCTCTATCTGCGGTTATTCGCATCTGCTTATTCCTCTCGTTTAAGTTTTTCTCTACGTTCTTTGGCGACCCTTCTGATACCTTCCTTCTTTTTTCTTGCACGTTTTGCCGATGGCTTTTCAAAAAATCTTCGCATTCTTAGTTCTCTGAATAATCCATCTTTTTGTAATTTCTTCTTTAACGCTCTAAAAGCCTTTGTCACATTACCGTGACGAACAACAACTTCCATCTACATCCTTCCTTAATCTCGCCATCCCTCACCCTTTATTAGGTGTTGCCAGCGATGTTTCAATATCGTAAACCATAAGTCCCATAGTGAATCTTCCTCGTATACACCGACATCTCTTACCATTAATTTGTATTGTCGATTGCTGGTATCACTAGGAGCCTGTAATTCTTTAAGAATTCTTGGTGGTATCATTTCACGTTATCTGCTTCCGTTTTATCTAATCTTAGTTCTTGAAATATTGGTAAAAACAACGACCAGTTGCCTGTGGCCTTATCTTTTATTTTCTCGTTGTACTTAACTGATACTATCTTACCTATGAAATCTTTGAAAGGCATCTTTCGTTGTTCATCACTTAGGCCCGAA
>Ga0206681_10000668_pt1 | contig 17663 bp, 19 predicted proteins | sample M150012015metaG_FD_161048 | JGI IMG/M metagenome (GOLD analysis project Ga0206681, IMG submission 161048) | Ammonia-oxidizing marine archaeal communities from Monterey Bay, California, United States - M1 500m 12015 | ecosystem: Environmental > Aquatic > Marine > Intertidal zone | place: USA...
CGCCTCCGGATCACCGACCTCCACGCCCACCACTCCACGGATCAGGAGCACCTCCGCCACGGCCTCACCGAGGAGCGCCGCGCCCGCCGGGCAGAGGTGACCGTCGTCCTCCCCGTTGCGGACCTTTCGAACCTGTTGAACGGTGCCGTCGACGGCGATATTGGTGCGGGTGAACTCACCCCGGGCATCGCCCAGTAGGGATCCGTCGATGTATGCGACGTTCCGATGCCTCCCCGCAACCGAGGAGATCACGTCGTTGACCAGGATCAGGTGCTCCCTGGCATCCTCTTCGGGCGGGGTCGGAGGCAGCCCCAGCCACACGAGGAACGTGCCGGTGTCGATGATCCGACGGGTCACCTCGTCGACCCTCGCCCGATAGGACTCCGGATCGGCCATTGCCTTGTCGGAATCCCAACCTCCGAGCATGAGGGTCACCACGTCGGGCTGCGTGTCGAGGATTTCGGCGAGATAGTCGTCGAAGCCGGGACGCAGCAGACCGATTCCGCCGAATGAACGGGTTTCGACCTCGACGCCCGACCCGACTCCGGTCGTGATCGCCTCGAGCGCCGCCCGGATGCCGGGATCGGCGTCATAGGCGACGCTGTCGCCGAGCGTGACCACCCGGAGGCCGTCCTCCGAACCGGATCCACACGCTGCACCGAGGAGGGCAAGGGCCAGCAGGACCGCCGGCGTCACGGAACGGGGAGCCACGCTGCGGAGGCTACTCCGGGACCCGGGACCGGGAGGGAGCCACGAGTAGGCTCAACCGCCGATGGACCGACGTCGCCTCCTGGCCGCCCTGGGCCCGCTCCTCGTCCTCCTGGGCCTCTGGATCGCGGTCATGCCGTTCAGCCGACCCCTGCCGGGCGGCGCCCACTTCGACCTCGGGTCCACTCCACGGATCGGCTGTCGCTCGCCGGTGATCGGTACGTTCGCCGACGACCGTCCGACGGGCACCGTCTTCACCACGCCACGCCCCATGGAGGGGGACCCCACCGACGAGGTCGAGGTGCCGTGCGGGGGACGAGCCCGATTCCGCCTGGGTCTCGGAATCGTGCTCCTCGCCGGCGGGATCGTCGTGCGGCGAAGGACCGCTTCGACGGGGACGACGACATGAGCAGCGACATGACCGACCTGGCGGCGACCGCCGACCTGTTGAACGACGTCTTCGCCCCCGATCCCCCCCTCCAGCCCGACGAGTTGTCCTGGTACTACGACGAGAACCCGGAGGGCCGTGCCGCAGTGGGGCGGGTCCTCGACGATGGCCGGCAACTTGGCAACTACGCACTCGTGCCACTGCGCTTCGACGGCGTCGACGGGTCGATCGTCCGCCTTGGACTCGGTGTGGACCTGGCGGTGCGCCCGGACTCCCGGGGAACCGGTGCCTTCCGGCGGACCGTCGAGGACAGCTATGCGGAGGGGCGCTCCGCCGGCCTCGATGGCATCCTCGGAATCGCCAACCTCGAGTCAGCCCCGCGGATGGTCGAGGCGATGGGTTGGCGACGACTCGACCCCCTGCCCCTCCGGCTCCTGTTCGCTACTCCCTGGTCGGGCTGCCATGAGCACCACACCGTCACCGGGGACCTGCTGGCTGGCGGACGCCTGGAGGAGTGGCTCCCGGACCGCTCGCTCCCGGGCGCCTTCGGACATGCCGCCACCTGGTCGGCCGAGCAGTTGCGCTGGCGCCTGGGAAGGCGACGAGCGCAGTATGTGCTCCATGTCCTCGACGACGCCATCCTCGTCAGCACGCGAACCCGGATGGCCGGGGTCCGCCTCGCCGTACTACTGAAGGTGATCCCCCGGCGGCCCCTCGATGCGCCCCTGCGGGGCGGGCCACTTGCCGCCGCCGTGGGCGAACACCACCGCACGCCGTTCGTGGTCCACTGGGGCAACAACCACGACGTCCGGTTCCGCGGCATGTCGCTCCCCCGCCGGTTCATGCCGAGTCCGCTGGAGATCGTCCTGTTCGGCTTCCACGACGGCTTCGACGCGTCGGCGTTCGAACTGAGCTGCTTCGAGTTCCTCGACTTCGACGCCTTCTAGGCACCCACTCCGAGGTGGGTGCCGTCCCGGTCGACAGGCCGGTCGGATCACTCCGATACCGTGGCGGTGTGCGCACCGCCGTCGTGATGCCCGCATTCAACGAGGCTGAGGCCCTGCCCGGCGTGCTCGCCGAGTTGGCGGAGGCCGTCCCCGACCATGAGGTCATCGTCGTCGACGACGGCTCCTCGGACGACACCGCCGGAGTCGCCGCTGCAGCCGGGGTGACCTGCCTGCGCCTTCCCTTCAACCTCGGTATCGGTGGCGCCCTGCGCCTCGGTTTCCGCTACGCCGCCGACGAGGGCTTCGACCGGGCCTACCAGTTCGATGCCGACGGACAGCACGACCCGTCCCAGATCGCGACCCTCCTCGCCGGCCTCGAGCACGCCGACATGGTCGTGGGCACACGATTCGGTGCAAGAGGTGCCGACGACCCGGGAAGCGGTGAGGGCGCCTACCGCGTGGGCCGGGGCCGCAACCTCGCCATGGGCCTCCTCCGGTGGCTGGTCCGACGGGCCACCGGCCGCCGCTTCACTGACACCTCGTCGGGGTTCCGGGCCCTCCAACGACCGGTCCTCGAGTTGTTCGCCACCGACTATCCGGTCGAGTACATGGACTCCGTCGAGGCCCTCCTCCTCGCCGTCCGCCATGGCTTCACGGTCATCGAGGTTCCGGTGCGCATGCGTGAGCGTCGGGGTGGGCGACCATCGAACCGGAACCTTCGGCTGGCCTATCACTTTGTCCGAGTGCTGATCGTCCTCACGTCCGGCCTGGGGCGTCGTAACCGACTCGGTGTTGCAGCATGACCGGCACCGCACACCTGGCCTTCGCTGTCCTGGCCCTCCTGGCGTTGGTACTGATCATCAACCTGGTGCGCCTACAGGCGCTGAAGGCCAAGTACTCCGTGCTCTGGCTCACCGTCGGGGCCCTGCTGGCCGTTGCCGCTGCGGTGCCCGGGGTACTCGACTGGGTCGCCGACAAGGTCGGCGTCACCTACCAGCCGGCACTGTTCCTGCTCCTGGGCTTCGGGTTCCTGCTGCTGCTGGCGATGCACTTCTCCTACGAGCTCTCCCGCCTGGAGACGAGGGTCCGAACACTCGCCGAAGAGCTCGCCCTCCTGCGCCACGAACTCGACGAGAACGAAGGCTGACCCGACCCCGAGCGCCCACCGGACCCCTTCTCCAAAGCACGGAGTGGGGATACCTGTTTCTGGAAGGGGCCCACCGGTGGTGGTGACCCCCGGCCAGAAGCAGAGCTCAGCGGGCCAGAAGCCAACCGTCAGCCACCAGTTGCTCTTCCAACTGCTTGGCCAACAGGTCAGCGCCGATCTCGAGGAAGTGGACTCCGTGCTCCTTGCGGAGGGGAACGATGCTCCCGTCCTCGTTGACGATCTCGTCCCGATACCGACCTTCCTCGTCGCCGAGTACCTCCATGGAGTCGAGCACCGACCCGGCCGGCGCCCATGCACCCATCGTGTCTTCCCAGACAACGTTGAGGTCATCAACCGCAGAGAACCGAGAGTCCCGCATCAGTGGCGTCGTCCACCAGTAGACGTGACCACCACCGGCCAGCCAGTGGGCGACGGCCTCGTCCGCCCGCTCGACCAGGACCTCCCGCCAGCGATCGCTCCCTGCCGGGAGCGCCTCTCCCTCGACGACGTAGCCCTCGAACTCGTTTGCACCGATCATCATCAGAATCACCTCGGGTCGGGCCTGCGCCACCGAGAGGTCGTAGTCCGTGAGGACGTCCTCGTCCCAGTCCCAGTGGGGAACGGTGAAACCGAAGCCGAGGGCTCCCTTGCCGGTCAGGAGGACGTCATCGCGCGCTCCAAGGACCCGCGCGAGTCCGTACTGGAGGTCGAGCATCCGCGGGTCACCCAGGGCGAGGATCCGGAGCGGCTCCTCCGGGGAGGCGACACGGGGGGCGAGGGTCGTCGTCGGCGCCGGCGGGACGGAGGGCGGAGGGGTGGTGGTGGTCGTGGTGGTGGCCGTGGTGGTGGCCGTGGTGGTGGTGCTGGTCGTGGTGGTGGCCGTGGTGGTGCTGGTCGTGGTGGTGGCCGTGGTCGACGGTCCCTCGCTGGAACTCGAGGTCGCCCCGGAAGTGGTGGGTGGTGGCCGGCTGGTCGTCGAGGTCGGGGGTGTGGTTGTCGTCGGCACGATCAAGGTCGTGGTCGGTCGGGTCGCCGGCGGCAGGGTCGTGCCGGGAAGGCCACGGTCAGCGGTGTCGAGTGCATCCGACGTTGCGGTCAGGGGCCGATCGACACCCAGGGAGCGGCTCAGGCGTCCCACGGGGTCGGCCCAGGCCGTGGCCAGGCTCCGACGCCAACCGTCCGGTTGGGTGTCCGCCCAGGTTTGGACGGAGTCCGGGGCAAGGAGGCTGCCACCCAGCAGCACCAGGAGGCTGACGGCGAGGATTCGGACGGCCTGGCGGCGAGGAGCGTCCATCAGATGGCGAGCGTATCCGCACGACCGGATTCCGTCCGACCGCACACGGTGGTCACAGAACCACTGGATCTCAGATGGTCCCTCATCGGCCTATCGGAGCCGACAATCCTTTGGAAAGACAGTTACGCCATTCAGACATAGATGTCCGGGTGGCGACTGCCAACCAAAGGGGATTTACCAATGATGTCAACCATTCTCACCCTCATGGTGATGGGAATGATCTTCCAGGGGGTAATCGCCGTCCTGGATTCCATTCTCGACACGGTCGGAGTCAACGCAATGCTGCGGGGACTGCCGATCGTGGGTGCGAACCTGACCTTGATCTGGGCATTCCTGTTCGTCACGATCAGCGAAGTCGGTGGATTCGGCTATGCCGCCTCCTCCGACGTGCTGGGCCTCGGCGACATCGGAGTCGACATCGGGACCGCAATCGCGATCCTGGCGTTCATTCCGGTCAAGGATGCTGCGATCAGTGCACTGGGCAAGGGCCTCGCCCGCTGACCAGGTTTCACGAAACGCCCCGCTGCCTCCGGGCGGCGGGGCGTTTCGCCGTTTTGGGGCGGACTGCGGATGACTCGACCCTGCTTGCTACCTTCGGCCGGCACCGACAGGAGCCGGAAGGAACACGATGACACGATTCGACGGAAGGGTGGCCGCCCTCACAGGTGCCGCCTCAGGCATCGGCCGGGCGACGGCGATCCGACTGGCCGCCGAGGGTGCCACGGTCGTCGGCCTCGACATCGACGAGGCCGGACTCGCCGGGACCACCGAGGCCGCCGGGTCGATGGACGCGATCGTCTGTGACGTGGCCGACAGGGCGGCCTGCCATGCCGCCGTGGAGCAGGTGGTCGCCGACCACGGACGCCTCGACGTCTTCGGCAACATCGCCGGCATCGCCAGGAGCCAGCACGTTCCCGACGTCACCGAGCAGGACTGGGACCAGATGGTCGCCGTGAACCTGTCGGGCGTCTTCTGGTGCGCCCAGGCCGCCATTCCCCACCTCCTCAAGGTCGACGGCGTCCTCATCAACATCGCCTCGAATGCAGGCCTCATGGGTCAGGCCTACACAGTCCCCTACTGCGCCACCAAGGGTGCGGTCGTCAACATGACCCGTGCCCTCGCCATGGAGTACGCCAAGACCGGATTGCGGGTGAACGCCATCGCTCCCGGAGCCGTCCAGACGCCGCTGGTCGACAACTACCAACTCCCCGAGGAGATCGACTTCTCGCTCATGGCGGGCTACATCGGCCTCCGCGAGATGTCCCGGCCCGAGGACATCGCTGCCTTCTTCGCCTTCCTGGCCTCCGACGAGGCCCGACAGGTCCACGGGGCGATCCTCTCCGTCGACGCCGGCCTGACCGCCGGCTGACCGGTCGCGGGCGGGCCACTACCGTGCTGGGAATGGAAGGTCCCTATGTCCTCGGCGTGGACCTCGACGGCGTCTGTGGCGACTACACGAGCGCTTTTCGCTCCGTCGTCGCCGACGAGTTGGGCATCGAGGAGGAGCAACTCCCACTCGAGCGGTCCTGGGACTTCACGGAATGGAACCTCACCCCGGAGGACTTCGAGCGACTGCACCTCATCGCCGTGGCCGACCACCGGATCCTCCGCACGATGCCCGTCATCGAGGACGCCGCCGAAGCGCTCTGGCGCCTGTCCGACGCGGGGGTCTGGATCCGGATCATCACGCACCGGCTCTACGTGAACTGGAGCCACGCCATCGCCATCGCCGACACGGTCGAGTGGCTGGACCAGCACCGGATTCCGTACCGCGACATCTGCTTCCTCGGGGCCAAGCCCGAGGTCGAGGCCGACCTCTACATCGATGACGGTCCCCACAACGTTGAGGCGCTACGGGCCACCGGCAACCGGGTGGTCGTCTTCGACGCTCCCTACAACCGCGACCTCGGGGGACCCAGGGCAAGCGACTGGTCGGAGTGCGAGCACCTCGTGCTGCTCGATGCCGCCCAACACGGCTACCCGCTCCAGACACAGCTTCCGGGCTTCGAGCCGGGAACCGACCGCCTCCCCGACTGAGCCTCGGTTCCCCGCCTGCTCAACGGCGCTCGTACCCGGGCGTGCGCTTCTGCGAGAAGGCCTTCGGGCCCTCCTTGGCGTCCCTCGAGTTGAACACGGCCATCCCATAGGACTGCTCATGGGCGAAGGCGTCCTCCTCGGTCATCCCCGAGGTCTCCCGGAGGGTCCGGAGCACCGCCTCGACGGCCAGGGGGCCGTTGGCGGCAACGGTGTCGGCGACCTCCCTGGCGGCGGCGAGGGCATCACCGTCCGGCACGACCCGGCCGATGAGGCCGAGTTGCTTCGCCTCGGCGGCGTCGACGTGGCGTCCGGTGAGGAGGATGTCGGCGGCCTCGGTGAAGGGGATCTGTCGGGCGAGGCGGACCGCCGAGCCGCCCATCGGGTACAACGACCAGCGGACCTCCGAGACCCCGAAGGTGGCGCCCTCCCCGGCGATCCTGATGTCCGTGCCCTGGAGGATCTCCGTGCCCCCGGCGACGGCATTGCCCTCGACCGCTGCAATGACCGGCACCCTGGGGTGTCGGGTCTTGAGGAGTCCGTCGTAGATGAAGCCGGAGCCCTCACGCTCCATGCGGCCCTTCACGTCGTAGTCGTCCGTCACCTCGGCGTCTCCAGCCATGGAGCGTAGGTCCATGCCCGCCGAGAAGTTCCCGTCGGCGCCGGTGAGGATGATTGCCCGGATGTCGAGGTCCTCCTCCACGAGGTCCCAGGCGTCGGCCAGCCTGGCAAACATTGCGAGCGTCATGGCGTTGCGACGCTGCGGCCGATTCAGGGTGACCGTCAGAACGTGGCCGTCCTTCTCGACGAGACAGTCGGGCATGGTGGCTCCTCAGGTTTCGGCCAGGGCAGTGCGGGCGGTCTCAAGGTCTTCGCGGCTCGTGATGCCGATCCAGGGCTCCTCGGTCCCCACGACGTCGATGGGCAGCAGACCCTCGGCCCGTTGCTGGTCGAGTGCCTCGGGGAGCAGGAACTCGGCGGAGGGATCATCGCTGTGCACGGCATGGAAGGCGGCCCACTGTCCAGGCAGGCGGGCGAGCGCCGCCTCGGGCAGCCCCCAGAGGTTCATCGACACCGGGGCATCGTCGGGGAGCTGCCCTGACGGGTCGTCGGCGACGATCCGGCCGTGCTCCCGTCGGATGCCGTGGGTCTCGACCAGTTCGACGAGGACATCGCCGGCGATCCGGCAAACGCCCCGGGAGACCGATCCGGAACTCGAAAGGGTGCGTCCCAGTTCGAAGGCGAGGATGACCCCCCGGCTACCACCGCCCGCCAGGAGCGCCTCGACCGTGCGTCGGACGCCGGTCGGGCCGTAGTGGTCATCGGCGTTGAGGACGACGACGGGACCAGGGCATGCGGAGGCGGCGCTCAGCACCGCATGACCCGTGCCCCAGGGCTTGCGCCGGTCCGGCCCGTGCGTGTCCTGGTGGACGATCGTGAGCGGGAGGTCCGGCCCGTGCTGGCGTGCGAGGTGATCCCGGAGCAGGGCATCGAGGTCGGTCCGGGCCACGACGACGACGCTGCCGATGCCCGCTGCCAGGGCGTCCCGGATCGCGTAGTCGAGGAACGTCTCGCCGTTCGGGCCGACGTCGACAAGCTGCTTGTCGCCTCCGAACCGGGAGCCCAGCCCGCCCGCCATCACGAGGAGCGTGACATCGGAGGGGGTCACGCCGAGGGCGCCTCGCCGCCCCGTTCGCCCTGCAGGAAGGCCTCGCGGGCGGTGTCACCGATCCCGCGCAGGTTCAACTCGTAGGTGAAGCCCTGCTCGTAGCGATAGCTGCGCCGTACGTCGATGGGATCGATGCCGTTGAGGCTGGCCTTCGCTGCACGGATGGTGGCGGCGTCCTTGCCGGCAATGACAGCGGCCACCTCGGTGGCGCGGGCCAGGAGCTCGGCGGCAGGCACGATGTCGAGGACCGAGCCGTAGGCCAGGAGCTCGGCTGCCGTGGCGGTCTCGCAGCTGTAGAGCATCCAGCGGGCGCGCTGGGCTGGAACCAGGCGCATCAGGTGGGTGGCGGCACCGAGTGCCCCGTTGTCGACTTCGGGCAGTCCGAAGACGGCATCGGTGGCGGCGATCACCACGTCAGCGTTACCGGCCAGGCCGATGCCTGATCCGAGGCAGTGGCCCTGGACCGCTGCGACCACCGGCACGGCACATTCGTAGACGGCTCGGAACGCCTCGAAGCACGAGCGGTTGGCCTCGAGGATCCCCTCGTTGCCCGGGAGGGACTGCATCTCCTTGATGTCGACCCCGGCGCAGAACCCCTGGCCCTCGGCACACAGGACCACGGCCCGCACGTCTGGGTTCCGCCGGTACCCGTCGAGCAGGTCGGCCATGGCGTAGCCGTCGGCGATATCGAGTGCGTTGACCGGAGGCTTCGCCATCACCACCGTGGCAATGCCGTCTGCGATCGTCTCGTGGAGGGCCATGATCGGACCTTAGCGGCGGAGCAGGACGGAAGATCCGTTACCGAAGAGGCCCTGGTTGGCCGTGACTCCGACCCTCGCCCCCTCGACCTGGCGCTTCCCGGCCCGTCCGGACAACTGCCAGGTGAGCTCGCAGACCTGCGCGATCGCCTGGGCCGGTACGGCCTCACCGAAGGCACCCAGCCCACCGCTGGCGTTGACGGGGATGCGTCCGCCGATGCTGGTGGCCCCCGAGCGCAGGAGCGACTCTGCCTCCCCGACCTCGCAGAGGCCCAGGTGTTCATACCAGTCCAGTTCGAGTGCTGAGGAGAGGTCGTAGACCTCAGCCAGATCGACATCTTCGGGGCCGATGCCCGCCTCCTCGTAGACCCGTGCGCCGATCGATTCCTTGAAGCTCAGGTCGGGGGGCTCGGCGGCGGCGGCCGAGTCGGTGGCCAGGTACGGAAGGTCGATCACTGTGTCGGGGTAGGTGGGCGTCACCAGCGAGATGCCCGCCACCCGCACCGGATCTGTCACACCGAGGCGACGCGCATAGTCCATCGAGGCGACCACCACGGCAGCACCGCCGTCGCTGGTTGCGCAGATCTCGAGGAGGCGCAGCGGGTCGGACACGACTGGCGAGTTGGCCACGTCCTCGACGCTGAACTCCTTCGCAAAGCGGGCATTCGGGTTATGTACCCCGTGGCGGCTGTTCTTGGCCTTGACGGCGGCGAAGTCGGCGGGAGTGGCGCCGTGGAGCGCCATGCGGCGACGTGCGTGTAGGGCGAAGTAGACGGGATTGGTGGCTCCGAGCAGGTGGAACCGCAGCCAGTCGGTGTCATCGGTGCGCCTGCCCTCGTTCGGTGCGAGGAATCCCTTGGGGGTCGTGTCGGCGCCCACGACGAGCGCCACCTCACAGGCGCCCGAGAGGATCTGCCCGCGGGCCACCGAAAGTGCGGTCGCCCCGGATGCGCAGGCGGAATAGGAACTGGCCACCTGGGCACCGGTGAATCCGAGCGCCCGGGCGAAAGTGCTCCCTGCCACATAGCCCGGATAGCCACAGCGCACCGTGATTGCCCCCGAGACGAAGCCCACGTCGCGCCACTCGACCCCGGCGTCGGCAATCGCTTCTCGCGCTGCGTGCACGCCATAGTCGACGAAGTTCCGGCCCCACTTCCCCCAGGGATGCATGCCGACCCCGAGAACGGCGATCTCGTCCATCAGGATCCTTCCGCGGCAGGTACCGGCCGCCACTGCCAGGTCAGGTACTCGTGGTCGTCGTCCTCGTACAGTGTCCCGAGGACCAGTTCGACGGCCATGCCGACCTCGAGGTCCGCAACGCTCCAGTCCGGGTGGACCTGCCCGAGGACGACCATGCGCTCTTCCTCGAGTTCGACAGCGGCGACTGTCACAGGCTCGTAGGGCTCGTTGATGACGAACGGCTGCGGCGGCGGATAGGCGCTGTTCGTGAAGGACCAGATGAGACCGGTGCGCGACAGGAGGACCTCGTCGACCTCGCCTCCCGAGGCCGCCGGGTCGGATCCCCCGAGGTCCTTCGGAAAGCAGTAGCCGCCGGTTTCGGACAACCGGCCACCGATGAGGTGCGGAGGGTCGTCCATGGTGAAGAGGCCCTCGACAGCAGGCACGCGGGCCTTCGTTGGCGCAGTATCGGTCATTGACTCCCTGTTCTCCACAGTGTTGTCTGTCCGCCGAGTGTAGGAGACAGGCTCCCCCTGGGCCGAAGCCGCGTCAATGCAGGATCCCGCCGCCGTCGACGACGATCGACTGCCCGTTGATGCGGCGGGCGGCGTCTGAGCACAGCCACACGGCGGCGGCGGCGACCTCCGTTGGGTCGAGCAGTTCGCCGGTCGGCGAGAACTTCCGGAGGCCCTCGCGGGCCCGGTCCGTGAGATCTTCCCCGCCGCCACGCAGCATCGGCGTATCGGTGATGCCGGGAAGGATGGCGTTGCAGCGAATCTCGTTACGAAGGTATTCCCGGGCGACCAAGCGGGTGAGTCCGAGGACACCGTGCTTCGCCGCCGTGTAGTGGGGTTGCCCGGGAGCGGGAACCAGACCGGCGCCGGACGACGTGTTGACGATCGCCCCGCCCGTGCCCTGGGCGACCAGGTGGCGGAGTTCGTGCTTGAGGCAGAGGAAGACCGACGTCAGGTTGACGGCGATCACCTCCTCGAAGGCCTCACGCTCCATCTCGTGCAGGGGTGTGCTGGGCTGGCTGATGCCGGCGTTGTTGAAGGCGCAGTCGATTCGTCCGTGTGCGGCGGCCACACCGTCCACCCATGCGGCGACGGCCGCCTCGTCCGTCACGTCGAAGGCATGGGCCGACGCCGATCCACCGGAATCCCGGACGACACCTGCGGACGCCTCGAGACGGTCGGCGTCCCGGTCCGCGAGTGCGACATGGGCCGCCCCCTCGGTGGCGAACAGGAGCGCTGCGGCCGCTCCGATCCCGCCGGCGGCACCGGTGACCAGCACCACCTTCCCCTGAATGCTCCCCACGGATCGACCTCCCGAGCCTCGACGGCACCACAGACTGGCCCCTCGAGCCCCCGACGACAAGGACCACTCTCGCGCCCATCGACTTCGGCCACCACGAATCACCGTCACCCGCTTCCCGTCATCACTCCCAACGCCCGATCCCCGGCCGACACGGGTCGCCCGGTACGGTCAGCGCCATGGATACCCAGATCGACGACACCGAACTGGGCGACGTCGAAGTGGCGGACTTCCGACGCCGTGTGGCCCAGTTCCTCGAGGCCAACTGCTCGCGTGCCGGCGACCGGTCCGGAACCGTCGGCGACGAAGACCCGGAGGGCGTCGCCACGGCGAGGGCCTTCCAGGGAGCCATGGTCGATGCCGGACTGGGCGGCCTGACGTTCCCGACCGAGTTCGGCGGAGCGGGCCTCACGAAACGGCACCAGGAACTGTTCAACCAGGAGGTCCAGGGCTGGTACCTGCCCAACATGCCCCTGTCCATCTCCCACGGCATGTGCCTGCCGATGCTGGACCAGTTCGGCACTCCGGAGCAGAAGGCCCGGTTCATGCCCGACAACATCAGCGGTGCCAGCATCTGGTGCCAGATGTTCTCCGAACCGGGCGCCGGCTCCGACGTTGCCGGACTGTCCACCCGGGCGACCCGGGACGGCGACGAATGGATCCTCGAGGGCCAGAAGGTGTGGACCTCGGGCGCCCACTACTGCGACTACGGCGTCGTCGTCGCCCGAACCGACGCCACGCTGCCCAAGCACCAGGGCCTGACCATGTTCATCGTCGACATGGCACAGCCGGGCATCGAGGTGCGTCCGCTGCGCCAGATCTCCGGTGGGAGCGGCTTCAACGAGGTTTTCTTCACCGAGGCCAGGGTTCCCGTCGACTACCAACTGGGGGACCTCGGCCAGGGCTGGAACCTGGCGGTTGCCATGTTGATGTTCGAGCGGGTCTCGATCGGCGCCGGGGGCGGGAGCGGCCTCAACGCCGACCGGTCGCCCGGGCTCATCGTCGCAGCGCAGGCCCTGGGGCTCGGCGACGACCCCGTCCTGCGGCAGGGGCTCGCCGACCTCTGGATCCGCGAACAGATCAAGGGCTACATCAGCCAGCGCATCCGGGCGGCCGTGACATCGGGACGCGTGCCGGGGCCGGAGGGGTCCCTCGCCAAGTTGTACGGCTCCCTCCTCGCTCGCCGGGTGCGCGACGTCTCGATGACGATCGCCGGCAGCGCCGCACAGGCCTGGGATGCCGAGGACTCGGAAGGCAGTCGGTGGGCGACCGCTTGCCTCGCCACCGCCGGCATCAGCATCGCAGGCGGCACGGACGAGGTACAGCGCAACATCATCGGCGAACGGGTCCTCGGCCTCCCCAAGGAGCCCGACCCGTACAAGGGCGCCGCCTGGGAATCAATCCCCCGAAGTTGAGGTTTCCGTCTCCGTGTTCATCGACCTAACCCACGACCAGAAGGCCCTCCAGGCCGAGTTGCGCGGGTACTTCTCGAACCTGATGACCGACGAGGTCCGGGAGCGGATCGCATCCGCCGAGTTCGCCGAGAACCTCGAGTACAAGGAGCTGATCCGCCAGATCGGGCGGGACGGCTGGCTGGGCGTGGGCTGGCCGATCGAGTACGGAGGAAAAGGCTTCACACCGGTCGAGCAGTACATCTTCTTCAACGAGTCACAGGCCGCCGGGTGTCCGATCCCCTTCCTGACAACCAATACCGTCGGACCCACCATCCGCCGCTTCGGCACCGAGGAGCAGAAAGAACAATTCCTTACCAGGGTCCTCGCCGGTGAGGTCCACTTCGCGATCGGATACTCCGAACCCGAGGCCGGCACCGACCTTGCGTCGCTGCGCACCCGGGCAGTCCGGGACGGCGACGAATGGGTGGTCAACGGCCAGAAGTTGTTCACCAGCCTCGCCTACAACGCCGACTACGTGTGGCTGGCGGCCCGCACCGATCCTGATGCCCCCGGCCATAAGGGCATCACGATGTTCCTGGTCGACACCTCCGATCCGGGGTTCTCGATCCAGCCGTTCGTGACCTTCGGGCAGACGCACACCACGGCGACCTTCTACGACGACGTCCGAGTCCCCGACTCGATGCGCGTCGGAGAGGTCAACGGCGGGTGGGGGCTCATCACCAACCAACTCAACCACGAGCGCGTTTCCCTGTTCCCCGCCGCACGCCTGACTCGCCTCGTCGACGACGCCGTCACCTGGGCCCGCTCCACGCATCTCGCCGACGGACGCCGGGTCATCGACCAGGAGTGGGTGCAGGTCAAGTTGGCCGAGGGCCGGGCCCTCGCCCGCCACCTCGACCTCCTCAACTGGTACGTAGCGGACGAGAACACCCACGGCCGCATGAACCCCGCTGACTCGTCATCGGTCAAGGTGCACGGGTCTGAGAGCATGCACCGCATCTACACGCTCCTCACCGAGGTGATCGGGGCGACCGGACACCTCAAGGAGGGCTCACCCGGAGCCGAGCTCTCGGCCGGCATCGAGTCCGCCTACCGCTCCGTCTGGGTCCTGACCTTCGGGGGCGGCACCAACGAGATCCAGCGCGACATCATCGGTGCGGCCGGCCTCGGCCTGCCCCGCGAGAAGCGCCGCAAGGCCTGAGGGAGGAGAACGCGCACCGTGGACTTCGCTCTCGACGAGGCCCAACAGGCCGTTGCCGACCTGGCCGACCAGATCCTGGCCGACCGCCTCGACATGGAACTCCTCCTCGGCATCGAGGAGCGTGGCGCCTGGTTCGACGCCGACCTCTGGGCATCGCTGGCGACGGCGGGCCTGCTCGGAATCACCCTCGGCGAGGATGTCGGTGGCAGCGGCCTCGACGCCGTGGCACTGGCGATCCTGCTGCGAGCACAGGGCAACCACGTGGCGCCGCTGCCGCTGCTCCCCCACGGGGTCGCCTCCCTCGCCGTGGAGCGGTTCGGGAGCGGGGAGCAGCGAAGGCACCTGCTCCCCGGATGTGCCGACGGCAGCATCGTCCTCACCGTCGCCGTCCAGGAGTACCTCGATGACCGGACCCGGGAGCCGGCTGTCCGGGTCGCCGAGGGAGGCCTCCATGGCACCAAGATCGTCGTCGAGGCCGCCGACCTGGCCGGACACGCAGTGGTCACGGCCATCGGCGAGGACGGACCGGGACTCTTCCTCGTCGACCTCTCGGCCAACGGCATCACGCGCACCGAGGGCCGATCAACTCGGCTGGAGCCGCTCTGGGAACTCGAGTTCGACGGCACACCGGCCAATCCCCTCGGAGCGGGTGGCTCGACATCGGTCGACTGGCTGGTCGACCACCTCCTCATGGGGATCTGCGCCACCCAGTTGGGGGTGACCGAGCAGGCCCTCCGGATGACCGCCGGATACACCAGCGAACGCGAGCAGTTCGGGCGACCCCTCGCCACCTTCCAGGCCGTGACACAGCGGCTTGCCGACCAGTTCGTGAACGTCGGGGGCATCCGCCTCGCCACCCTCTCCGCGGCCTGGCGCCTGGCGCAGGGACTCGATGCCCGCGAGGACCTCCTCATCGCCAAGTGGTGGGCGTCCGAGCGAGCCACCGAGGTCGCCCATGCCACCCAGCACTGCCACGGCGGCATGGGTGTGGCGAAGGACTATCCGCTCCACCGCTACACGCTCTGGAACAAGCACCTCACAACCTCGCTTGGCGCCGGCACCCAGTCGCTGCGCTCGCTCGGCGGCCTGTTGGCGGAGGCCTGAACCCGCCATGCCCCACCATGACCTCCTGATCATCGGTGCGGGCTCCGGCAACTCGGTCATCGGCCCGGAGCACGACGACTGGGACATCGCCATCGCCGAGCCCTGGTTGTTCGGCGGCACCTGCATGAACCGGGGATGCATTCCCTCCAAGATGCTGGTGCACGCTGCCGACCTCGCCATGGCGGCACGACATGCACCGGCCCTCGGAGTGCACACCACCTTCGAGCGGGCCGACTGGCCGGCCATCCGGGACCGCATCTTCGGGCGCATCGACCCGATCGCCGTGGCGGGACTGGAGTACCGCCACGGCCTCGACAACGTCACCGTCTACGGGACCGAAGCCCGATTCACCGGGGATCGCTCCTTCGAAATCGGTGCGCATCCGGTCACGGCCGACCGGGTCGTGCTCGCCGCCGGTGCCCGGTCCGTGGTGCCGGACCTCCCGGGCCTGGCCGACACGCCCTTCCACACCTCCGACTCGATCATGCGCATCGACGACCTGCCCGACCACCTGGTCATCCTGGGAGGCGGCTTCATCGCCCTCGAGATGGCCCACATCTTCCACGGACTCGGGAGTCGGGTGACGATCCTGTACCGGGGCGACCTGTTGCTGCGACGGGCCGACGAGGACATCCGTCGACGGATCACCGACGTCTACGCCGATCGCCTCGACCTGCGCCTCCAGACTGAGGTGGAACGGGTGCAACACGACGGTGCATTCCGGTTCGAACTGTCCGACGGCTCCACCCTCGAGGCCGACGCGCTCCTCGTGGCCACTGGCCGGCAGCCGAACAGCGACCGCCTCGACGTGGCCGCCGGAGGGGTCGACGTCGACCATGGCGGTTACGTCACGACCGACGAGTTCCTGCACACCTCCGCCGAAGGCGTCTGGGCCCTGGGCGACATCACCAACCCGGCCCAACTCAAGCACACCGCCAACGCAGAGGCCAGGGTCGTCGCCCGCAACATGGTCGCGCCGGACGACCCCCTTCCGATCAACCGGTCCCTGACGCCCGCAGCCGTCTTCTGCCATCCCCAGATCGGCTCGGTCGGACCCACGGAGGCGGAACTACTGGCCGACGGGCGCCCCTTCCTGCGGTCCGTACGCAACTACGCCGACACCGCCTACGGCTGGGCCATGGAGGACACCACCGGGTTCGTGAAGCTGCTGGCCGACCCGGAGACCCGCCTCCTGCTGGGCGCCCACCTGATCGGCCCGCAGGCGCCCACGCTGGTCCAGCAGCTCATCCAGGGCATGGCCCACGGCCTCACCGTCGACCAGATGGCCCTCGGCCAGCTCTATATCCATCCGGCAATGCCCGAAGTGCTCGAGCAGGCCTTGCTCGAGCTCTGAGGACCAAAGAGGAGAGACAGACCATGCAGGAACTGAACGGGAAGGTCGCCGTCATCACCGGTGGCGCATCAGGGATGGGCCGGGCATTTGCCGACCGCTTCGCAGCCGAGGGCATGCGCATAGCGATCGCCGACATCGAGGAGCCGGTGCTCGACCAGGCGGTCGCCGAGCTCGAGGCGGCAGGCGCCGAAGTGCTCGGCATGCGCTGCGACGTGTCCGACCATGGCTCGGTGCAGGACTTCGGGACGGCGGTGGAGGAGGCCTTCGGAACTGCCCATGTGGTCTGCCTGAATGCCGGCGTGGCGTCGGGAGGCCTCATCGCCGAGCAGTCCCTGAAGTCCTGGCAGTGGGTACTGGGCGTGAACCTCTTCGGGATCGTCCACGGCATGGACGTCTTCCTGCCGGGCCTCATCGAACAGGACGAGGGACACGTGGTGATGACGGCCTCGATCGCCGGCCACACCTCGTTCGCGGGCCTCGGCCCCTACAACGCCTCGAAGCACGCCACGGTCACGATCGCCGAGACCCTCCACGCCGAACTCCGCGAGGTGGGCTCACAGGTGGGCGTGTCCTGCCTCTGTCCGGGATTCGTCGCCACCAACATCTTCTCTGCGGTTCGCAACCGCCCAGAGTCCCTCCAGGATGCACCCGGCGATCCGCTCGACGATGAAGAGCAACTGGGCCGGGAGGCGCTCCTCGAATGGATGGCCGCCAACGCCCTGCAGCCCGCTGCGGTCGCCGACATGGTCCACGACGCCGTCACCTCCGACACGTTCTGGATCTTCACCGACGAGGACCACCTGATCCAGATCGCCGAGCGCCACGAGCGCATCCGCACCCGCCAGGACCCCAACGCCAGGCGCATCAGCGACGACCTCTTCGACTGACCGGGCACCCCACTCGGCAGCCACCGGCCCCTGGACCAACTTCCCCACAAGCCGGGCGAAGAGGACGAAGTCAATGTGGTCCCATTGAAGGGACCGACGTTTCGCTTCCCTCGATCCGAGTCCACCCGGGAGGTCGCCGGGTCGGTGCCGGCGACGAGCGGACGCGAGCGTCAAGCCGGAGTGAACGGCGGTGCCGGCCCGGCGACCGGAGAAGGACAAGAAACCTCCCAAGAGGGAACAGACAAGCACCGTATGCTCGCCGCA
>Ga0206681_10000671_pt1 | contig 17630 bp, 18 predicted proteins | sample M150012015metaG_FD_161048 | JGI IMG/M metagenome (GOLD analysis project Ga0206681, IMG submission 161048) | Ammonia-oxidizing marine archaeal communities from Monterey Bay, California, United States - M1 500m 12015 | ecosystem: Environmental > Aquatic > Marine > Intertidal zone | place: USA...
AAAAGGTATATTGAAAGAACCAGTAAGCGCAGAAGATTTCTCTAACTACCTTACAACAGCCAGTATTCCTGACCCCGAACTAATGATTAGAACAAGTGGCGAACACAGAATAAGTAACTTTTTAATGTGGCAATTGGCTTATGCTGAATTGTACTTTACAGATACGCTTTGGCCAGATTTCAGGAAACCTGATTTACATAATGCAATTCTCGATTACCAAAATAGAGAACGTAGATTTGGTCTAACTGCCGAACAAATTACCACTAAGTCTTGATTACTAGGAATTTAGGACATCTATTCATTTTGCTATGTACTGTTACATCAGTAAATGCTCAAATTGCCGTTGGCGATAAATCAATAGCTGTGGATTACGCAAATCCGATTACCTATACTGTTGCTGAAATAACGGTTTCTGGAACTGAGCAATTAGATAAACAAGCACTAATTCTTCTTTCTGGTTTATCGACTGAAGATAAAATATCTGTGCCAGGAGATGCAATTGCAATGGCAATTCGTAATCTCTGGGCCCAGGAATTATTTGACGATGTTCAATTATCTGCAACCAAAGTTGTTGGGAATCAAATTTATTTAAACATTCACGTGAGCGAACTTCCAAGACTCCGCAAGTATCGGTTTACAGGAATAAACAAAACTGATGCTGATAATATCAGAGAAGAGATTCGTTTTCATACAGGAAAAATAATGAATGAAAACCTGCTAAATGTTGCTGTTAATACGATTGAAGATTATTACATAGACAAAGGTTTCTTTGATGTAGAAATTAACGTGGACAAGATTAAAGACACGCTTTCTGTAAATCAAATCATTGTTGTCTTCAATGTTATCAAACACAAAAAAGTAAAAATTGATAAAATTTTGATTCACGACAATACTGCCCTAGAAGATTGGCAGATTCGAATGGCGATGAAAGAAACTAAACGTAAAACGAATTTCAAACCATTTGTTGAATTTGATACCATTCTTTTATCGAGTTTTAAGAACATTATAAAAAGAGATCTTGTAACGCTTAGAAATAACTTCATTACCTACACTGGAGAAAATCTCAGAATTAGTGTTATGAAATCTTCCAAATATTTAGAGGAAAATTACAATACCGATAAAAAGACTATAGTCGCCAAGTATAACGAAAAAGGTTATCGTGATGCGCGCGTAAAATTCGATACATTATACAGAAATGGAGGAGATTTAAGTATTGAAATGACGATTCACGAGGGACCTCAATATTACTTTGGAGACATTATCTGGTCTGGGAATGCAAAATACAGCACTAAGCAACTAAATGATGTTCTCGGAATAAAAAAAGGAGAAATTTACGATAGAGGTTTGCTAGATACAAGGTTATTCATGAATCCTAGCGGTAGAGATATTAGTTCAATTTATATGGACGATGGCTATTTATTCTTTCAAATAGACCCAATAGAAACTAGTATTACGGAAGATTTAATTAACCTCGAAATGAGAATATATGAGGGTAAGCAAGCAAGGATTAATCGAGTATCAATAGTGGGTAATTCTAAAACTAACGACCATGTTGTAATGAGAGAAATTCGAACACAACCTGGCCAATTATTCAGAAGGTCTGATATTATCAGAACACAACGGGAATTGGCTCAACTGGGCTATTTCAATCCAGAAACGTTAAACGTTATTCCAAAACCTAACCCATCAGACGGAACAGTTGATATTGAATATATTGTTGAAGAAAAATCCTCTGACCAAATCGAACTTTCTGGTGGATGGGGCGGTGGCCGAGTGGTTGGAACATTAGGTGTTTCTTTTAGTAATTTTTCTGCACGTAATATTTTCAAAAAAGGTACATGGTCTCCATTACCTTCAGGTGATGGACAAAAATTGAGCATAAGGGCTCAATCTAACGGATTGTATTATCAGTCTTACAACTTCTCTTTTACCGAGCCTTGGTTGGGGGGGCGTAGACCAAACGCATTTACATTTACAGCATACCATTCAATACAAAGTAATGGTGAGAGCAAATGGCTTAAAGAAGATAATATTTTTGTACGAGACGTACTTTCTGAAGAAAAAATTGTCAACCCCATAAGAGCGTCTGTTATTATTTCGGGAGGATCAATAGGTTTAGGCAGAAGACTCTCATGGCCTGATGACTACTTCACGTTATACCAAGAAGTTACTTATCAGCATTATATCATGGACAAGTGGAACCAATTTATCTTTAGAGATGGTATTGCCAACAACTTGTTTTACAGAATTAATATTTCAAGAAATTCAATAGATCAACCGATATACCCTAGAAGCGGCTCACAGGTTTCTTTGAGTATACAAGCGACTCCGCCTTATTCTTTATTAGATGCAGAGAATCCAAATTACAACGACATGTCTGATCAAGATAAATATCGATGGATTGAATATCATAAATGGAAATTTACTACATCTTGGTTCACCAAAATAGTTGGAGATTTGGTGCTAAATACAAGAGTTGGATTCGGCTTCTTAGGTTCATATAACTCTGCACTTGGCAGTGCTCCTTTAGAACGTTTCTACTTAGGAGGAAGTGGTCTCACAGGGTTCTCATTAGACGGACGAGAAATAATCGCCCTCAGAGGTTATGATGATAATACTTTATCTCCTGTTGGCGGAGCAAGTATTATCAATAAATATGCCTTAGAACTTCGTTATCCGCTATCATTAAACCCGTCTGCCACTATCTATGGCCTCGGCTTTATTGAAGCAGGTAACACTTGGAGTTCGTTTGGCGATTACAACCCATTTAACGTATATCGTTCTGGTGGTGTTGGAGTTCGCGTATTCTTACCAATGTTTGGGTTACTTGGGCTAGATTACGCTTGGCGAATAGACGATGTTCCTGATTTCCCTAATATGCAAAAAGGACAATTACATTTCACAATTGGCGCTAACCTTGGAGAGTTATAGATTGGCATCAATTTTGATAATACCGGAAGGAATTAAATTTAGACCATGAAAAAAACAGCTGCTTTACTTGTATTCCTTATTGGATTATCAACATTTTCTTTTGCTCAAAAATTTGCCTACGTTGACACGGATTACATTCTTAAAAATATTCCAGAATACCAAACTGCTCAAAAACAATTGGATGAACTTTCTGTAAAATGGCAAAAACAAATTGAAGCAAAATATGCTGAGATAGACCGACTTTATAAAGCATATCAAGCGGAACAAATCTTGCTAAACGAAGACATGAAAGCTAAACGAGAAAATGAAATAGTTCGGAAAGAGCAGGAAGTAAAAGACTTTCAAAAAGCTAAATTTGGTGTAGAAGGAGTACTTTTTAAAAAAAGGCAAGAACTTGTGCAGCCTATCCAAGATCAGATATATAACGCAATAAAAGAAATTGCTGAAGCTGGTTCATACTCAGTTATTTTAGATCGTGCTGGTCAATCCAATATATTATATGCAAACACTCGATACGATAAAAGTGATGATGTACTGAAAAAATTAGGATATTCAACTGGAAGTAAATAAGTTTGCACACCTTAAAAAAAAACAAATGAAAAATATTTTAAAAAGTACTCTATTAACTCTTCTTATAGCTGTATCTGTATCTGCATATTCTCAAAAGGGAAAATTCGCACACATAGATTCTAACGAACTGCTTGCTGCCATGCCAGAACGAGCTGAATTAGAAAAAAAACTTCAAGGCGAATACCAAACTCTTGAATCTAGTCTTCAGCAAATGTCGCAAGAATATCAAAGAAAAGTTGCTGAATATCAAGAGATGGAGGCTTCTGGCACAGCGAGTGATTTAATCCTTCAAACAAAAATTTCTGAAATTCAGGATTTAGAAACTAGAATTCAGCAATTTCAAACTTCTGCTCAAGAAGCAATTCAACAAAGAGAAGTAGAATTAATGGAAGGTCTTGTAGAAATAGCGAAAAAAGCAATTTCTGAAGTCGCTGCTGAAAATGGATACAATTATGTATTTGATGCTGCGGTTCTACTGCACAAACCGGATGGTGATAACATTCTCCCTTTGGTAAAAAAGAAACTAGGAATAACAACCGCAGCTGCTATTCCAGTTAAATAAGAAAATTTTAATTTAAAAAATCCCGAATAATTCGGGATTTTTTTTGACCTAATTTGAATAAAAATCCAATAGGCATATTCGATTCTGGAGTTGGAGGTCTTTCGATTTGGAAAGATATTAATCAACTTTTACCCAACGAGTCAACCATATATATTGCGGACAGCAGTAACGCTCCTTATGGCGAAAAGTCAAAAGAAAAAATTACGAAACTTAGTATCAAGAATACAGAGTTGTTGCTTGCCCAAAACTGTAAATTAATTGTTGTTGCTTGTAATACCGCTACGACCAATTCGATCGAGAAACTTAGAGAAACTTATGCTATACCTTTTATTGGTATTGAGCCTGCAACTAAACATGCTGCAATCAATACTAAAACAGGTAAAATTGGAATACTAGCAACCAAGGGAACTTTAGCTAGCGAACTATTTCTAAATACATCCGAAAAATACAGAGGAGATGTTGAAATAATCGAAACTATTGGAACGGGTTTAGTTGCCATAATAGAATCAGGAAATCTTGATAATGCTGAACCATTGCTGCGCGAGTATCTTCAACCAATGATTGATAAAAATGTAGACAATATCGTTTTAGGTTGCTCGCATTACCCTTTTCTTAATTCTGTAATTAAAAGAATTATTCCACCCGGGGTAACAATTATAGATTCTGGAGAGGCTGTGGCTAAGCAAACTGAAAACATCTTAAAAGACTCTGACCTACTAAACTCGACAGAATCTCCTGCTGAGCATTTATTTTACACAAATGCGAAGCACGATATATTAGAAATGTTTTTAAAAAAAATACGCGCAGCAAACTATGCTATTCAGAGTCTTTGAACCACCCCGAATACATCGTGTAATTATCAGCAATTCTTGTAATTTCTCCTTTAAATAATTTAGGGCTGACTTCCTTTACCTTCTTCGCAGGAACACCCGCATAAATACTTCCTGACTCAACTACAGTATTTTCTAGTACTACAGCACCAGCAGCTATTATCGAGTTTTCTTCTATTACAACACCATCCATAACAATAGCCCCCATACCTATTAAAACGTTGTCACGAACGGTACAGCCATGAACCATGGCATTGTGCCCAACTGAAACATTATTCCCTAAAGTTGTTGCTGCCTTTTCGTAAGTGCAATGAACTATCGCTCCGTCTTGAATATTTACTTTATTTCCCATAATAATGGAGTTAACATCACCACGAATTACGGCATTAAACCAAACGCTGCATTGGTTTCCCATGGTTACATTACCAATAATCGTAGAATTTTCGGCTAAGTAGCAGTCCTCGCCAAATTGGGGCTTTTTACCTCTGCAAATTTTAATTAAAGCCATTATTGATCTTTTGGCTTCTTACAACAATTTGGCAGGTTATCGTATGCATCCTTCGAAGGTTCTATATCATCAGCTGAATAACCAATCTCTGATATTGCCTGTCGTAATTCATCTTCCGATGTTTTTACTCCATTGTAAATAACAGTTAGTTCTTGTGTTTCTAGACTTAGATCTATTTTCTTGACGCCCTTGCGCATGCTAAGTTCACTAACGATTCTTTCCTTACACATTTCGCATTGGGCCGAGGTATTAATAACTACTACAGTATTTTTGTCATTTATTTTTTGAGTCATTCCCAGATAAGCTAGACTTATAAGCAACAACACTAACAATAGACTTTTGGCTTTCATATGATTTCTTTTTTAAGTACGACAGTAAAAGTACGTCATGCCTACCTTATTTTGCCGTAATTTTGTAATAAATTCAATTTAAGAATCGATGGAGCCAAAAACCATACCAGCAACAGTATACGCAGAATTATCTCCTAATCCGGCAACCATGAAATTTGTAGTAAACAAATTGTTACTAGAGGGCGCAGCTACGGTTGAATATGCTGATTCTGAAGAGACCTCTAATTCTCCGTTGGCTGCTCGGCTTTTTAATTTCCCTTTTGTTACTGGAATTTTCATTTCGCAAAACTTCATTACTATTACGAAAAATGAAATCATCGAATGGGATGATGTTGTTTTAGAATTGCGAGAGTACATTCAAGAATTTTTAAATGGCGACAATTCTGTTTTTACAACTCCAATTTCGGAAAACAGCAGTGACGATGACTTAACTAAAACCGAAGGTAGCTACAAGCCTCAAGAGCCAAGTACAGAATTGGAAAAGAAAATTGTTGAAATATTAGAAGAGTATATCACTCCGGCTGTTGCTAGAGACGGAGGCGCTATACATTTTCATGCTTTTGTTGATGGTCAATTGTCTGTCGTATTAAAAGGCGCTTGCAGCGGTTGTCCTTCTTCTACAATGACACTTAAGAATGGTATTGAAAGCCTTATGACCAGAATGATGCCTGAAGTGAAGGAAGTTGTTGCGCACGAAGGCTAATTAATTGTCCCGATTTCGATTCCAAACATAAATCGAGGGAATTCCGGAATCGCATATCTTGAAATAAACATATCCGAAATTCTATATTTCGCAACCAGTGCTACACTTTTATAACCTAATTTAATGGATGTTCCATAATTAAAATTGTGTGTGGTAACTAGCCCAATGTTTGTTACTTTTTTTGCTTTTGACAATACTCCTGATAAATTCTTATCCTTTGTGCTGTATTTCGTTAAGAACACCCAATCTATATAACCAACTATATCAATGTAAGATCCAATAACATTGCCCCTTCGCTTATCAAAATTTATTCTTGCGAATATATCTACACCAAGGTTGTTAAAAGTGAACCGCTCTTTATCGTGTAACACCTTATCGGGATATATTTTCGATGAATCTTGTTTCAAAGGAAAAAAACTAGTAGAATAATTCATCCCTAAACCCAACGAAAAAACATCATTCAATCGACTCTTATATTTACCACCCAAGATGACCTCACCAGCGCTTCCATATTTTGCTGGAATACCCGATTTTTCTGATTTGCCAGCCAAGAAACCATAGCCGACAGTTGTATATAGATAGTGTTGTAAATTAGGGCCATAGTTTTCCTGCGTAGTGTCTTCATCAACATGCTGTTCTAACAAAACCGTTTGCGCGTATCCAAGACGAACAAAACCCATTATGCAAATTACCCCTATTAATCTCGTTCTCATCCTTTAAAAATAATAGCTCCCTGTGTAACCCTTATAATGAACCCTCACAAGCTGTCCATCCTTAAACTCATCTAAATTCAACCGTATTGGATATTCTTCATCAACCGAAACTACATAGTACCTATCTAAATACCCTTTTGTATTCTCTACGTGATAATAAATAATAGTCTTCCCAAGAAGCGAAGAGTCCTGCGGAACCTTAATACTAAGCATAATTCTTCCCTTTTCGAATTCGAAAGTTGGAGATGTGTCTGCTTGTAATGTATCTAAAAAATAACCGGCGTTGGGTATTCCAAAACCGTGAGCATAATCATAATAAGGGTATAAATGGCCTGATTTTTCGACCTCTGCATATAAATCCATCACTTTTAATGTGCTGTCGTTTTCAAGAACACATGCGGCAAACCCAGCAACCAAAGGTGCTGCAAACGAAGTTCCTTGGGAGATAGTTAAACCAGACTTTCCATACACGGCCACCTCACCAAATGCAGTCACATTAGGTTTCATTCGCTTGTCAGATGTTGGACCATACGAACTAAAATCGATATGATAATCTGTATTCGGATCAACACCACCTACAGTTAAAGCGCTATCGGCATCACCAGGAGTACCTATATACTTCCAAGACTTATCACCATCATTACCAGCAGCACTTACCACTAGAATTCCTTTTGACGCTGCAATATTTGCAGCCTTTGCCACCAAACTTTCATGGCCATTCATTTCCCAATTAAAATATCTACTATACGTATAAGCCAATGAACTATTAATTATGTCCGCCCCATTTTTATCTGCCCACTCAACTGCTTTAAGCCAGTTTTGCTCTTCAGAAAATGGTTCTCGATGCGCGTTTTCTGTCCGGGCCAATAGAAAATCTGCGCCCGTTGCCATGCCAATTCGTTTTCCGTCCTTTTTACCTCCAATTCCAGACAATACACTTGTCCCGTGCGAATTGAATGCATAAACATTCTCCTTATTCTTAACAAAATCGTAGGTTGCAACAATTCCATCTCGTCTTCTGATGTGTTCAAAAGCGACACTCGTATTAACTGTTGGGAAACCCGCATCAAACACAGCTATTGTAATATCTTTACCTGTGAGTCCCTCCCTTTTAAAATATTTTACTCCCATACGTTCTAATTGCTTTCGAAGTAGTTCTTCAGTGAAGGATTTTTCAATTAGTGTATCAAACTGCGCTAGTCCATGCTTATATATGAGCATGGATCGAACGCTCTTAACAAATGGCAACTCGGTTATCGAATTAAGGTGATCCTCGGAACAATATACCAAAACTCCATTCAACCATCTAGTTGCATATCCCAAAGAATCTGAAAATGGCGTAATTTGATTTATATAATTCTCACAAATTGGTAAATCACGAGTATCATATAGCGGCAAATCATGCTTAATTCTTCTTTGAATGGCATTTTCGTTAAAATATAGATAAGGATTAAATTCCGTGGCACATTTATCTTCGAAGAATACCCAATACGCATTTTGTCCCTTGGTATTTATACATACCGCTAACAGTAAATAGATAATTATTAGATGGAATTTTATATTTTGGGCAACCATTAGAATCAAAAGTACATTATTCGATTAATAGATTGATATGAAGATAGACCTAAGGAGTGATACCGTTACAAAGCCCTCAAAAGAAATGCTAGACGCAATGTACTTAGCACCCGTTGGTGATGATGTTTTTGAAGAAGATCCAACTGTTATTGAGCTGGAAAATACTTCAGCAAATATTTTTGGTAAAGAAGCAGGTATTTTTTGCCCTTCTGGTACAATGTCAAATCAAATTGCTATTCGTTTGCACACTCAACCAGGAAGTGAGGTCGTTTGTGATAAGCTATCACACATATACAATTATGAAGGCGGTGGTATTGCAGTGAATTCACTTTCTTCAGTAAAGCTTTTAGCTGGAGCTGGTGGTCGATTTACCGCTGATGATGTGCTAAAAAGCATTCAACCGGATGATATTCATGCACCCATTACATCTTTAGTTTCAATTGAAAATACAAGCAATAAAGGCGGAGGTTGCTGTTATGATTTGAAAGAAATTGAAAAAATAGCTGCCGTTTGTAAAGACAAGAATTTACCTCTTCATTTAGATGGTGCAAGAATTTTCAATGCGCTTATTGCTAAAAACGAAAGTGGCACTGAACATGGAAAGCATTTAGATACTATCTCAATTTGTTTATCTAAAGGATTGGGCGCACCAATTGGGTCTGTTCTTTTAGGAAGTAAAGAACATATTCATAAAGCCAGAAGAATACGTAAAGTTCTAGGTGGCGGAATGAGACAAGTCGGTGGCATAGCTGCTGCTGGACTCTATGCTTTAAAAAATAACGTAGACCGTATAGTCGAAGACCATAATAGAGCGAAAGAACTTGCTAACGTACTGAAAACATGCTCATTTGTAAAAGGTTTATTACCCGTGGAAACTAATATTTTAGTATTCGATTTAAATGATGATGTAAAGCAAGTCGACTTCCTTCAAAAATTAAAAGAAAAAGAAATATTAGCTGTAGGTTTCGGACCTCAACGTGTCCGTTTTGTAACACACCTAGATTTTGAAGATTCTCAAATGGATAAATTAACAAGGGTGTTGAAAGAATACTAATCTAGCACCTCCGAAATAGGCTTACCTATGTTTCCATTAGGAAAAGAAATGTCTAGCATAATACTAACTGTAGATGCAATATCTGTAATGTACATTTCACGAGTTGTACTCCCTTTTTTAATTCCTGCACCGTACCAAAGCATTGGCACGTGCGTGTCATAAGTATACGCGGAACCATGAGTAGTTCCTGTTGGGCCGTAATATATCCATCCTGGTTCCAACACAATAGCAACATTTCCTGATCGCTTCTGGTTATACCCTAATTGAATTAAAGACATTGGTTTCCCTCCTTTTCCTGTAATTAAGTCATTTGACGTATATGCATTCGACACTCCTTTAATAGTCATGGCATACCGACCCAATTCACGTTCTACTGATTCGATATCGATACCTTTTTCTAATAGTAATTCTGTATTTAAAAAGAACTGATAATTATTAAACGCTTTTATCCAATTACCTCCTCCATGCAATGCTGATAAGTAATTATTAGTATTATTCAGCACAGCGATTCCATTAAAGTAACCCGCTGGAATATTATTATCAAGTAATAAATTTGGAACACGCACTGCCCCATGGTCAGCAGTTAAGAATACGACATAGTTATCTTCCCCTACTTGATTATCCAATTCAGTAAGTAAAGACGCAATGTCTTGATCGAGCCGTAAATAAGTATCTTGGTGCTCAACGGCTTGTGGACCAAATGTGTGACCAACGTAGTCAGTTGCGGAAAAACTAACAGCTAGAATATCTGTGTTGTTATCCTTTCCAAGCAGCTCCGCTTTCAACGCTTCTTTAGCTAACTCCATTGTGATGGTGTTTCCAAACGGGGTATTTCTAATTAAATTCCAATTTTGTGTCGTGCTAAAAAGAGAATTAAGATCGTGAGGAAAAACTGCCTTTTGTTCTCCAAGCAGCACCCCTTCATAGTTACTTATATCTGGTTCACTAAACGTGTATTTTTCTATATCCAAAAGCGTAGTCCACTGACCTGATAGGTATTCTTTCGCTTTTTCCGACTCATTGTATTTTATTACCCAACTTGGTAATTTTGAAACAAAAGCAGAACTTGAAATCCATTTTCCTGTTGCATCATCAAACCAATAAGACCCATTTGGCATGTGACCGCCTGGTAAAACTGCACCTCTATCTTTTAAAGCTATTGAAATTACTTTCGACTCCATGTTTGTTAGCTTTAATTCATCTGTAAATGTTGTTGTCAAATTTAAATGAGACGATTTTTTACCATTAATAGAAGTACTTCCAATTGTTGTTTGAGAGCTATCATCAACACAATAAATTAACGTACCAGATTCTTTATCGAACCAATTATTAGAAATTATTCCATTAGTAGATGGTGTAGTTCCTGTATAAATCGCAGCATGGCCAGGCCCCGTGTATGTTGGCACATAATTATAGTGCATGTTTTTACAGTTATATCCATCATTAACTAAGCGTTTAAAGCCATCTTCTCCAAAATTATCCCAGTATTGATTAAGGTAATCATATCGCATTTGGTCTACCACAATGCCAACAACTAATTTTGGTTTTTGAGCCATGGAGTCTATGCTTACCATCATCACTAAACCTATCATTATTGCTTTTATTCTATACATGCCTTGCAATTAAAGTTAGTACTCCGAGGCAAAGTAAAATGCTTACCGCAATATTTAAACCAGCGAAAACAAGGTTCCCTGTTTTTATAAGTTGTAACGTTTCTATACTAAATGTAGAAAACGTACTAAAGCCCCCGCAGAATCCAATTACCATAAAAGGTTTTAACCAATCATTCCCTTCAAGTTTTGGCAAAATCACAGCAAGGGTAACACCTAATACAATACAACTAAAAATGTTCGATAATAGCGTTGCCACAGGAAAAATAGTTTGTCCGAAGGTTACAACAAACTTTGAAATACCATAACGACAAATACTTCCTAAGCCTCCACCAATAAAAATGGCCATCCAACTATTCATATGCAGCAAATTTAACAAACACTCTATAACATAAGAATCCAATAAGCGTTCCGAATGCTGCGCCTCCAAAAATATCTGCTGGATAATGAACTCCCAAATAAATTCTTGAATACCCAACAATAGTGGCCCACATGAAAAGCTGAATTACGATGCTCCTATCTTTCAATAATAAGGATAAAAGCATCGCTATTCCGAAAACATTTGCAGCATGTGAAGAAACAAAGCCGTGCAGCCCACCACATTTATCCACAACATGAACAAGGCTTTGAATCTCTAGGTTGTGACATGGTCTATAACGCTGAATCGTTTCTTTAACAAGGTGAAAGGAAATTAAATCTGTTATTGCAACACATGTGCCCAAGGCAACAATTGCCCACACGAACTGCTTTCTAGAAAGTGCTCTGTACAAGTAATAAATGAGCCATCCGTAAAAGGGAATCCAGAGAATATTACCAGACAACCAAGGCATAAGGTTATCGAAAAATGGAGAATGAAAACCATTAAGTAAAAGGAAAAACTTGGTGTCTATATACTCTAACCAATCGAGCATTACTGTTTATTCAGTTGTTCCCAAATAAGATCTTTTAATTCAGCAATGCCTTGATTAACAATTGATGAGAAAAACACGCTCGGCACATCAGGCAATGAAGCCTTAATTTCTTCAATTAATTCTTCATCTAGCATTTCGCATTTAGAGATAGCTAGAATTCTTCTTTTGTCTAACAATTCTGGATTGAACTTCTCTAGCTCTCCAAGTAATATTTCATATTCCTTTTTAATGTCATCTGCATCGGCTGGAACCATAAAAAGCAGAGCCGAATTACGCTCTATATGCCTCAAAAAACGCAGCCCTAACCCTTTTCCATCAGCTGCTCCTTCAATAATTCCCGGAATATCGGCCATCACAAAAGATCTATGATCTCTGTACGAAACAATACCAAGATTAGGGGTTAACGTGGTAAATGCATAATCAGCAATCTCTGGTTTAGCAGCGCTAACAACAGACAGTAAAGTTGATTTTCCTGCGTTTGGAAAACCCACCAAACCAATGTCTGCAAGTAATTTAAGTTCTAGAATTTTCCACCCTTCACTGCCTTCTTCTCCAGGTTGTGCATAACGCGGTGTTTGCAGTGTAGATGTTTTAAAATGCCAGTTACCCAATCCCCCTCGACCACCTTTCACTACTATTTTCTCCTCACCATCATGGTTAATCTCAAATAATTGATCTCCCGTATCTGGGTCACGTACAATAGTTCCTAAAGGCACATCAAGAATCACATCATTACCATCTGCACCAGTACTTTTCTGTTTACTGCCGTTGACTCCGTGATCGGCCTTTACGTGCTTGCGGTACTTTAAATTCAATAGCGTCCACAATTGCTTGTTTCCTCTTAGGATTACATGCCCACCGCGACCCCCATCGCCACCATCAGGACCACCTTTTGGGACAAATTTCTCCCTTCTCATGTGGGCAGAACCAGAACCCCCATTACCCGATTTGCAGTTGATCTTTACGTAATCTACAAAATTTGATGAAGCCATTTATTAGTTCAATGGGTTAAGTTAAAAGTAACAAGGTTTAGTCTTGTAATTGCTCTATTGCAATACATAGACTATCAAAAATTGCATCAACGGAACCAACGCCTTCGATTTCGAAAAGTTTGTCTTGCGATTTATAAAACCCTGCCACAGGTGCCGTGTCCTTGTTATAATTCTTAATTCTATTTTCAATAATGCCAATATCAGCATCATCTTTTCTTCCTGAAACTTCTGCTCGCGAAAGAAGTCTTTGCTTCAGTTCATCTTCCGAAACAACCAAAGACAACATCATGGTGACTCCGGTTCCTTTTCCCTGTAAAAAAACATCTAACGCTTCTGCTTGAGCTGTTGTTCTTGGAAAACCATCGTAAACAACTCCTTTTGCCTTAGGATGTTTACTTACTTCCGATTCTAATATTTTAATGGTGATCTCGTCTGGCACAAGATTACCAGCATCGGAGTAGCTTTTTGCCAACTTGGCTAAATCTGATTCGGGATCTAACCCTCTGAATACATCTCCTGTCGAAATATGAACTAGCCCATATTTTTCAACTAATTTCTCCGATTGAGTCCCTTTTCCTGCCCCTGGAGGTCCAAATAATACGATGTTTAACATAGTTATCGATTTATGTAATTGTGTTTTGCTTATTAATCTACTATATAAATATCTTCAAGATTCCTTCCAAATCCGTCATAGTCGAGCCCATATCCTACTAAAAACTCATTACCAACTTCCATAGCCACGTAGTCTATTGGGGCATCTTTAGTATATGCTTTTGGCTTAAATAATAGAGTTGCGATTTTGATCTGTGAAGGACTTTGCCGATTTAATTGATCCAAAAGTGCTACTATGGTCTCGCCAGTGTCAACTATATCTTCAATAATAACCACCTCTCGATTGTTAATGTTATGATTTAAACCTATTAGAGATTTTACACTTCCTGTTGATTTAGTTCCTTCATACGAAGCCACTTTAACAAAAGCAATTTCGCAATCTACATTTACCTTCTTTAGCAAATCTGAAGCGAACATAAAAGCCCCATTAAGAACAACAACGAATACTGGATTTTTCTTCTTATAGTCTTCATTAATTCTACCTGCCACTTTCAGTACCTTCTCGTGAATGGCATCGAATAAAATGTGTTTTCTAAAACTTTTATCCTTAATCTGCACTTTATCCATTTTTACGCCCTTTGCGCGAATTTACTAATAACCTACCAACAGGGCATAGTGTTTTACAAAAAGTCGAGAATTAAATTTGCGGAATGAATTTCTTGCGTTTATTTTTGCACCAAAGAATGAATATTATGAAGCCACTTGTTAGCATTATTATGGGAAGTACATCGGATTATCCGGTGATGGAGAAGACAGCTAAATTTTTAGATGAAATGGAAATTCCATTTGAGATTAATGCGCTCTCAGCCCATCGCACACCTGAAAAGGTAGAGGCTTTTGCAAAAAGCGCTGCTGACAACGGAATCAAAGTAATAATTGCTGCTGCAGGAATGGCCGCTCATTTGCCCGGTGTTATCGCTGCAATGACTCCTCTCCCTGTTATTGGTGTGCCGATTAAAGCTAGCTTGGATGGACTTGATGCTTTGTTAGCAATCGTTCAAATGCCTCCTGGAATACCCGTTGCAACAGTTGGAATTAATGGTTCTCTAAATGCGGGGATTCTTGCTGCGCAGATAATTTCTGCAGGCGATGAAGCTTTGTTTAGTAAAACAATTGCCTATAAAGAGAACTTAAAAACTAAGATTGTAAAAGCTAATGAAGAATTAGCTCAGCATGAATTTAAGTATAGAGTGGTTTAAATATAGATAGTATTTAAGAAAAATATTCTGATCTTTATAACAACACGCTAGAATGATAAGAAGAACGGGTTAAATTATAGAGCACTAAAATTCAAGTCTATAACTAATATTTGGGAAAAAACTTGAGGAAGGAATCGTTACTTCTTGATCTAAAACAGAATCGTATTCACGATATATTGCATTCCCATTAGCAAAAATATTTTTAAGTTGCAACGACCAAAGCGCACTCCGTTTCTTTTTATTGGTTTTATATGTAATTGTCAAATCTAGAAACACGAGCGGATTGTCTCGGTCCGAGTATGCAACGGATTCGTTTAGCACAGTTTCTTGATTTAACCTTGATTCAACTAAGTTGATGGGAGTATAGGGCTGCCCGCCGATAAGAGCTAAATTAGTATTCCAGCCTAGGTAATTATGTGCGCTTTTACCTACTTCGTATTCCTTCCCTAGTAAAAATTTAATGGTGTAACCTAAATCATATTCCGTACTTCGTACTATTTCATCTCCAGTAGTATAAAATGAACGTACAAAACTCGAGTTAATCATATAATATAATCCGTTTTCTTCAAAGCGTTCAATACCGAAATCAAGGCCATAGTTAGTTCCAGTTCCTTTATTTTCGAGCTCTCTCATATCATCCAATTCATTTAAGTTAATAGTGGAAAACGTACCCCCAACTTCAACTGGCACATCTTTTAGTGATTGGTAATACGCCTCTAATGTTAGTCTATGATTCTTGAACAACTTCGATTTAAAACTTCCTATAAAGTGGTCTGCTGTAATCAATTTCAGGTCCTTGTTTGGATAAATTGTACTCCCGTCAACTTCACTAAGTTGATACAAGTAAGTGGCGAAATGATCCGCTTGGCTATGCTTTCCGTAGGCAAATGAAATCTTATTTTTTTCATTAATTTGATATTGAACCCCGGCTCTAGGTTCAATCTTATAATCATTGTTTACACTATAATACATACTATGAAGGCCTAGATTAACAACCCACTTTTCCGACAAAGTGAAATTGGAATTGGTAAACGCTTTTAAAGTAATTGAACTGCCCGAACCAAAAACTAAAGTATCTAACTGACTAGTTCGTTGGTTCTGTTTTATGGCCCTCCAATCGTGAGTTGAATAATTTAGAGATGCCCCTGTTTTATTACTGTGGCTCTTCCCGAATTTATGCTTAAAAGATGTGGCAAACGTGACTGGCACAGACTTGTAACCGTTTATTTCTCTGGTTTGTAAAGTGAGGTTGTTTTGCAAATAATCTTTGTTGTCAAACTGATTCACAACCCCAGCCAATAGCGTTGCACTGTAGACCGACTTATTACCAACTAACGTTTTGTAGTTAGTTCCTATCGTTGCCATTTTGCTGCCTAAGTTAAGCTGGTTTCTATCTAAATCTTGCTCCCATTTAGCAGAATCACTAACTGCGATTCTTGCCCTATCGCTCATGCCTGCCATGCTAAACACTTTGAAGTTTCCTTTTTTCGAAACAGGGAAATTGAGATTAAAAGATAGATCTGAATATGTTGGCTGGGTTGGATACCCAATCAAACGAGCCAGCCCCACAACGGCATATCTGTAGTTTACTATATAAGACGAGCCCTTATTTTTATTTATTGGCCCTTCGGTGGCTATATCGATACCTAGCGTCCCAATTTTAACCGTATGCGACCTCTCTTTTGTTGAACCTTCTCTAAAATTTACATCTAAAACTCCTGCCGTTGCATTACCATATTCAGCTGGAAATGCCCCAGTAAAAAAATCGCTTTTATCCATTACTTGCATACTGAAAATAGTAAACGTGCCACCAGAGCTTCCTATTCGAGAAAAATGAGTTGGATTGGGCAGCTCAACACCTTCCATTTGGTATTTAAACCCTCTGGGAGAATTACCGCGGATAGAAATAAAATTAGCTGAAAACCCTGCGTAAGAAGTTACACCTGGAAGTAAACCAGCAACACGAGCTGGATCATCGAGCGAGCCTGCCAGCTTTCTTGCATCATCTGCATCAATAGAATAAGAACTAAGCAAAGCCATTTTATTATTCGCTGTACCTCTATCTTTTTCAGGAAGTATTTCCAGCTCTTTCATTTGAATGAACGAAAAATCGAGATTACCCTTAATTACAGTCGGTTTACTCGCCGTAACCTCAATACTAGGTAAAGTATAGGGTATGTAGGATAAATGTGAAAATGAAATTTCATATTGACCTATTTCTACATCGCTAAAAATGAAATTTCCTAAACTATCTGTTGTTGTTTGAGTAACAGATTGATTATGTTTAACCAAGGTTACATGTACATCTGCCACAGGTTTTTCAGTGAAATTTTCAAGCACTTTACCATAAATATCTTGCTTTTGAGCAAGGCCAAAAAAGCCGCATAAAACAAAAATAAATGTTGTCGTGTTGCGCACTATGCAAAAGTGAATCTTGCTAAGTTTTAGTTTGTCACAGGATTGTCATAAAGGAAATGATAAGAATTACCCAATCCTTGTTTAAAATTTGG
>Ga0206681_10000673_pt1 | contig 17616 bp, 31 predicted proteins | sample M150012015metaG_FD_161048 | JGI IMG/M metagenome (GOLD analysis project Ga0206681, IMG submission 161048) | Ammonia-oxidizing marine archaeal communities from Monterey Bay, California, United States - M1 500m 12015 | ecosystem: Environmental > Aquatic > Marine > Intertidal zone | place: USA...
GTGCCAATTGTACTTCTTGTCCAACTGCTTCCATGAAGTCACCAGCTTTTTCAAAGTTTGTTGTATATATCATCACTTATCCTTTTAACTTATTATCTTTTAACCAGCCTAAAAGCCAGGAGTATATATTCGTAGGGCATTCCATCACTAAAATATATCTCAATGCCTCTTCCGTTGAGCAACCTTCGCCCAACATACCCCAAAAAATTGTAGACCACTCAAGTTGTTCAGTTGTCACTATTATTCTCCGGTTCTTTAATTTATAAGTATATTATACGCACTTTTAGGCAGATTGTCAAGAACTAAAAAAGTATTTCACTTTCTATTTTTTGACGTTTTCTTTCTCTTGCTACTGCTGCTGCCTTTCTTTTCTGTCTTCTAATGCTACTTTTCTCATGATACTGTTTTTCTTTATACTGAAACAGTACACCACTATCATTAACCTTACGTCTGAATAAACGTAGTGCACCCTCAACATTTGTTCCTCTAACCTTAACTCTCATTATTAATCCCAACTATCATAAAATATGTGTTCATTTATCTGTACCGTTTTTCTTAGTTTTTTAGCCCATACAGGCTTAGTATAATCTGCATGATACCACAATGCCCCATCTACTATATCAAACTTTCCATTATCTGTTAGTATAAAAGCTGCTTCTTGCAGAGCTTCATACCACCTTTCTTTGTTTTTAGGTGTATCTGACTTACCATCACAATACCAACTAAATTGACAAACCTTTCTCTCTCCAACCCATCTGTATTGTTTTATTACCTTACATAAGGTTGAAGGAAAATTTGGTGAGTTTCTCCTGTTCAGAGCTACCTGAGCCACAGCTAACCTACCCACCAAAGGTTGGTTCCTGCTTTCAAAATAAATGTTTTTTGCCAGACAGATCACTTCTATTTCAGCTTGTGCGTCAGCAGAAAATAGTAATAATACTAATAGAAAAAATTTCATTATCCCCTCCTATTTAAATCTATAACCTCTTTTTTTCAAATAAGATACTTGATTGCGTATTGCCTGCATACTTCTATCAGGAATCAAGCTCATAATCTCATCTATGGGGGTATGGAAATAACGAGCAGCCAGCATCTTTCGTTCAGCATCTGACCACGGTTTGTTTTTATATTTTTTCATGAGAATATTATAACGAAAACGGGATTGAATGTCAAGATATTTTTTTCAGTTGTAATAGAACTAACAAAAAATTTTTCTTGACAGTGAACCTGAATTGCAGTATAATTCCTCAAATAAAGAATCAAAAAATACTCGCAGAAAAACTTATTTAGTTCTTGACAGAATGCTCAAATTGTTGTATAATAGTTTTTCGGAATGAAAAAACAAGGAAAAAATTATGTACGCAGAAATAGCTTTGTTCTTCTTTTGTATAATAGGTTGTGGACTAACGTGCCATGCCCTAGGTAAAAGAGAGGGAATGGAAACAACTATAGAACACCTGGTATCGCAAGGATTATTACATTTAGATGAAGAATAGATTATTAATAACAGAATGTGAACCTCATATTAGAGAAGCAATGCCCCGTAGAAAAGCAGTGCTATATAAAGTACATGATAACTCAACTGTGTTCTTATTAACACATAGTCCTCAAGTGGCTGAGTATGTATACGAACAACTTAAATTAGATCATAAAAAGGAATTAGAAGATGTCAGCAAAATTTAGAAAATCGGCTACAGTTTGTATAGACCGTAAAAATAAGGTATATAAGAGAGTACATTATCTTATGTCCGCTACAAAAACTTCAGAGCTTGTAGCAGCTATGGATAGAGCAAGCCCTAAACAAAAACAAAAAATTCGCAAAGAATTAATCAAAAGGAATGCACTAGCCGCATGAAGAATATAGTAATTTGGAGCAAAAAAGGTTGCACATATTGTGAGGCAGCTATTAATCTTGCAAAATTTAAAGGATTAAACGTCAAAATATTAAAATTAGATGTTGACTATGAAGTAGAGGATTTCAATACTCATTTTCCTTATGCAGAAACCGTTCCTCAAATTATATTGGATGGAAAGCACATAGGCGGCTATCAGGAATTCAGAGAGTTGGTAAACTAGTCTCACCTTAAAGTAGACTGAAAAAGGTCTATAAGGCCAAGAGAGTGGAGAAATAAGTGATAGAAAAGACAAAAATCGCATCGTGCTATTTTTGTAACGCGGCTACAGCCATAGGCTGTTTAGCACTACCGTTAGTAATGATATACGTAGCAGCAGCATAGGAAATAAAACATGAATAGAGAACAAGTACAAAAACAATTAGCAATAGATGAAGGTATAAAGTATGAAATTTACTTAGATCATTTAGGTTATCATACTTTTGGAATAGGACATCTTATAGTAGAGGGAGATTTTGAACATAATCTTGCTGTAGGTAATCCTGTGACTGAAGAAAGAGTAACAGAAGCATTTCAACAGGACTTAGATATTGCTATATCTGAGTGCAAAATTCTTTATGATGATATGTGGGATACTTACCCAGGGGAAGTCCAAGAAATACTCGTCAATATGATGTTTAATCTTGGACGTCCTCGATTAAGTAAGTTTAAGAATATGACATATCATTTAAACTGCAGAAACTGGAATACCGCAGCAGTGGAAGGCAGAGATTCAAGATGGCATAAACAAGTAGGTAATCGAGCAGAAAGATTAATGAAAAGATTGGAAAACGTGGAAGTCTAAAATGTCACAAATACTAATGGGGATTATAGCCGCAATGGGTATAGCCGGATATCTGTACTATCAAGGCGCAGTATTGCCCATGAGAAATAAGCTAGAAGAACAGGCAAATGTTATTTTGGCACAGGATTTAAGAGATCAGGAACAAAAAGCTGCAATAGCTGCAATTCAGGATAACTTAGAGACTACCTCTAAAGCATTGTCAGGAATGCAGTTAAAAAATCAACAATATGAAACACAAATGTCTGAATATCTTGATATATTTAGAAGACATAATATGGCAAAACTAGCCAGCGCAAAACCAGGTATGATACAAAAAAGAGCTAATACAAGAACGAAGGAGGTGTTTAATGCTATTGAAGAATCTAGTAAGCATATCAGCTCTCTTAACGATTAGTAGTTGTTCTTTTTTTCAGAAACCTCTTCCACCTAGAGAGGTGGAGATAATCACAAAACCTGTAGTAATAGAAATAGTTCAACCCGTTTTACCTAGACCTATAAGTTTAAAAGAACCAAAGTGGTATGTAGTATCTGATGCTAAAATAATTGAACCTTGTCTTAAAAACGCAGAAACAGGTGAACGTGATTGTAAATTAGGAAAGGAAGATTTATACCCAGAAGGTTATACATATTTAGATAAGTTTTTTGATGATATTAAAAAGAAGCATGGTGGTGATTTAGTATTTGTAGCAATGAGTGTAGGTGATTATGAATTAATGTCTTACAACGTTCAAGAAATAAAACGATATATTGGACAGTTAGGCGAAGTAATAGTATACTATAGAAATGTAACTATAACCGACAAAGAAGATAAAGAAACTAATGAATAGACCTAGTAATACAATGTTAGAAGAAATAAAAGAAACCTTTAACGCACGTAAAATTTATCAAGTTAGGTGGGTTTGGTACCATACTATTATGGTTTTTGAACTGTTATTAATTATATTTTTATTAGCAGGAATACTAATAAAAATATGAATAGTGCCATAATTAATGAAAGACAGCCAAAAGATAATACAGATTGGCGCTTTCATACTTTTGTGTCAGGAAATAAAGAAGTATATGTTAAATTCACTAACGAGCTCATGTCCTTTCTCAACCTAGAAGAATATGATCAGATTGATCTTATAGATAATGATGATGGGACTTTAACGATAAGGAAAGAAAATGAAACCTAATTATATAGCAGTAAGAATCGAACAACTAAAAGAAGAACTGGATAAAATGAGTGACCATCAGTGGTCTGAAGACATGGTTCCTGATAAAACATGGTATAATAGAATTATTCAGGAACTAACTTGGGCAAAAGAAATGCAGGAAGGTAAAGTAACTAGAAATTGTTTCATGGAAGAGGCCATATAAATGAATGCACTTCTTAAAAGAGCTATAAGCCGAAGAAAAACTCAATTAATGCAACGACAAACAAAGGAAACCCCACCCATGGCAGATGTAAAACTTATATCGTCATCCTCCTCTGATCTACTACATGACATTGCTTATGCAGCAAGAGTCTCAAATCCGAACAATCAAAATAATGGAAAAACTTCTGAAAAACTAATACGTTATTTGATCAAACATAAACATTGGTCTCCCTTTGAAATGGCTAATGTTTGTTTAGAGATCAATACAACCAGAGATATTAGTAAGCAAATACTACGTCATCGTAGCTTTTCTTTTCAAGAATTTAGTCAAAGATATGCAGATGTTAGTGATATAGGTGTTTTTCAATTCAAAGAGTGTAGACTACAAGATCCCAGTAACAGACAGAATTCTGTAAGAGCACCTGATGGAGCTATACATCTTCAGTGGTTAGAAAAACAACAAGCAGTATCAGATGCTGCGCTGGAAGCTTATAGATGGGCTCTTGCTAAAGGCATTGCAAAAGAGCAGGCTAGAGCAGTACTTCCAGAGGGCATGACGCCTTCGCGTCTATATATGAACGGCACAGTCAGATCCTGGATGCATTACATTAATGTTCGCACAGCTAATGGTACTCAAAGAGAGCATATCGAGGTTGCTAAAGCATGTGCTAAAGCGATCTCTCCTGTATTTCCAATGATTGAGGGGTTTGTGGATAATTCCGCATGTCTGACATCAGTCTAACATCTATAGCGGCAGAACACTCTTTAAAATATCTGGAAAAAAGAGGAAAAGGAATAGGCATAAGAATAGGTATAAAAACAACAGGGTGCTCAGGTTTAATGTATGTTATTGAACCTGTTGATATACCCGAGGTAGAAGATATTAAGTATGAATGTGAGGGGGTACAAATATATGTTGACCCCAAAAGTTTAGTTTATGTTAAAGGAACTCAAATGGATTATGTTAAAAAAGAACTTAACGAGGGTTTTGAGTTTAAAAATCCCAACACTAAAGGAGAATGTGGCTGTGGAGAAAGTTTTACGGTATAGCATGACAAAAGTTAAAAGAATTTTAGTAATAATAGGCTCAGAAATAGAAGCAGTCTGTGTAGACTTAATAGATATAATAAAGGACAAATATGAAGAAATTACAGGGAAGTACACAACTAGAGAAACTCCAAAAGTTAGCAGACCGAACAGATTGGACTAAGGATCCAAAACATCCAATTTATACAGGTAGGTTTTGGATACGCAATAAAAGAAGGTTTGGATCCTACGAAGAGTGGAAGTATGCAGAGTCTACCCCAATGTGGGATCACTACTGTAAGGCTGAACGCAGCCCTATGTCTGTAGGTAAAGGTGAAGAATGCAATTGGTGTGGAGCAGTAGAATAATGAAAAAAATAGAGGATATGACAGATCAGGAACAGTACGATGAACTTAGCAAAATGTTTAAGCACTTACCGGATTACGATCAGCATCCTATACAATTTGCCTGGCATGTGAAACTGTATAAGTTTTACAAAGCTAGGGAAGCAAAATATGGAAAGTCACTATCTCAAGAGATAATAAAGGAGGATCATGGTAAATCAAGTACTGGCGGATGAGTTTGCAAATTATTTAGGCTTCTCAGGTTATGGTGGAGAAGTAAGAATGGCAGGAAGAACTCTTGTTATGACCACAGACGGGGTAGGAACAAAGTTATTAGTAGCAGAACATTTTGGTAAATTTGACACTATAGGTATAGACTTAGTAGCTATGTGTGCAAATGATTTACTTTGTTGCGGCGCAGAACCTCTTGCTTTCATGGATTATTATGCTACAGGGGATTTAGACTTAAATAAAAGTAAAGAAATATTATCAGGCATAAATAAAGGATGCGAAATAGCAGGAGCTACGTTAGTAGGTGGAGAAACTGCTCAGATAAATCCCATGTTTAAAAAGAAGTATTGGTTTGATTTAGCAGGGTTTATGATTGGAATACAGAAAAAAGCACCTACTCCACATTATATTAATACTGGCGATTATTTAGTAGGTATTCCCAGTAGTGGTGTTCACAGTAATGGATTTACCCAGTTAAGGATGGGAACTATATCTTGGGATATGGATTGGATGGTTCCCACTAGAATCTATACTAAAGAAATACTTGATAATATACAGCACATTAAGACTTGTGCCCATATTACGGGTGGTGGAGTACACGGGAACTTACCCAGAGTTCTAGGAGGAAAGAAGTACGATATTGATTTAACACTTAGTCCTTGGTGGAAAGAATTGAGAGCTATACTAGGAATGACAATAGAAGAATTTGAAGCTGTATTTAACTGCGGTTGGGGAATGATAATAGTAACTTCTCAACCTAATAAGCTAAATATAGAAGATGCAAAGGTGATAGGAAGAATAATGTGAAACGTATGTGGACAGTATGGAAGTTTGCAATCGGATCATTTAGTGATGAACAAACAGAAGAGTATGATAATATAGTAGCAGTTATACGAACAGTCATAGTAGGTGCAAACCTGCTTACTTGTTTAGTAATAGTGCTAAATATATTTTATAACTGGGGGATATTATGACAAAGTGTTATAAAACAGTTCAAGCCGAACTAACTGATCTTAATTGGGATGGAGACCATGAACCTCCTTCTTTAAAAGAGAAGAGTGAAGAATATCTAAAAAATATTATTCATTATAGTCAATTATTATTGGATTTACAGTATGAAAAGAGTAAAGAAAAAGGAACACGAGAACCTAACCTCGACAAATATAGAAAAAGTGAAAAGTCTTTTAAACCCTTGTCCGACTTCTACCACGAACAAGCCTATAACAAAGAAGGAAGCCTGTGATATATTAAATATAGCCTATAATACTAATAGACTAAATAGTATTATCGAAGAGCATGACGAGCAAAAAGCATATACTAAAAAACGTAAAGCAGGTTTAAGAGGTCGTCCTGCAAGTAATGAAGAAATTGCTGTAGCAGTCACAGGCTTTTTAGAGGGTGATAATTTTACTGATATATCAAAAAGACTTTTCCGTTCAGTTGGTTTTGTGCGTGCAATTCTTGAAAAAGTTGGAGTACCAGAAAGACCTGCGAACAAGGGAGAGAGAAGTATTCATCATTACTTTCCTGATGAATGTGTATCTATGGATTTTAAACCAGGAGAAATTGCGTGGTCATCCATATATCACAGCACAGTTACAGTTATAAAACAATTTACTAACATTGATTATGAGAGTATCTACGGGTGCCCTTGTTATAGTGTATATGTGACTCAAAAATTAGATGATGAAGATGCATTATTTTCTCGAACAGGTGGGTTTTACGCAGGTACTCCCGCCTATGAGTTAGGAAAGCTAGAACACTTAACCAAATATGGAGTAGTTTTAGAAAGGTTGTAAAAAATGTGTCGATAGAGTCGACATATAATCAGAATATGTTTAAAAATTAGAGATATTTGAGCAAATAAAAAAAATGTTTCTTAAAATGTACAATGTAAATTATATGAAACAAAAAAATAAGCATCGGAAAAATACTTCTTGACGCATAGCTCAAAATTGCGTATAATAATTGTATAAAAACTAACAAAAGGAAAAGAAAATGGCTTGGACAGATGAGTCAAAAGATGAAGCAATAGCAATGTATGAAGAAATGCAACCAACTCCTGAAAATAGCATGGAGTGTGTTAAGCAAATCGCAGATGAACTAAGTGAATCCCCTAATGGTGTTCGTATGATTTTAACCAAAGCGGGTGTTTACATTAAAAAAGCAGTAACAAAATCACCTTCCACAAGTACAGGTGGAAGTACTCGTGTTTCTAAAGCGGCCTCTCAAGAAGCTCTTATCGCTGCAATTACTGATGCAGGAAAAGTAGTAGATGAAGAGATTATAGCTAAGTTAACAGGTAAAGCTGCACAATATTTTACGAGCCTTCTTTCCGAAGAAGCATAGTAACCATACCCTACTAGGCTAGCTTAGTGGGGTATTTTTGTACCCACAAAAAACACCTTGTATTAGTAGCATCACAATAAAGATTGCTGAAATACTAACCAAGGAGTAAATAGTGAAAAAGCAAGAACTGGCACAGTTAGTGCATGACTATGGGGATGCCATAATCACTTATAGAAGTGAGCATTCTAAAAAGTTAAAATATAACGTATGTACTCTGGATTTTAGTACCCCTTATATTCAAGGAAAAAAGAATCGAGCAAAAGAAAGTAAAGATACTTTACTGTTCTTCTGTTGGGATACTGATTCTTATAGGTTATTAAGACCAATGAATGTGTCCAGTGTAGTTCCTCTATCTTCCGTACTAAAAAATGATAGGAGACAATAATGGATCTACATAATGCTCCAGAAGCTTACTCGCGTGTAATTCACTATGATGAAATAAAAGAAACACAAGTACGACTCACTATCAATACGTTTAAAGGAATAGAATATATACACATTAGAAAGTATTACATGGATTTTGATGAAGAGTGGAGACCTACTCCGGAAGGAATAGCAATGCCATTAGACCTAAGTAACTCCAAAGAACTTTTCGTGGGTTTATTAGAGATACTATCATTAGCTGAATCAAAGGATATGATAGAGGAACATTTTTCAGATCTTATTAAGGATTTGTATAAATAGTTCTTGACTGCGATCTGATTTTATGAGATAATATTATTTAGAAATTGAGAAAAGAATTTTTAATTTCTAGGGCAATTTTGCCCAAAAAACAGGAGAACGACAAATGGCCTTTTTAGCCGAATATGTCGAGTCCTTACGACAGTCCTTACAACAAGGGACTGATAAGGCTCGATTGAAGTATGATGTTATAAATGAAACTAATAGCAGAAATGCATTCATTGTAGCAAAATCCCAATTAAGCCCTCAGCAGTATGGGGCAGCCCTTGAATCCCATTTTAAAACTAAATTTGGTTGGGGTGGACAGACAGACAATAAATCTGGAGACGCCACTACACCCAAAGGGTCTAAGATAGAAATAAAAGTTTCTGTTGAAGATGCAAAAGGTGGTTTTAATTATGTGCAAATACGACCTAATCATTCTGTAGACTACTATCTGTTAGCAAACTATTCTATTTCGACAGACGAAGTAATACTTCTTCGTTGTCCGAAAGAAGAATTTATTTCTACTGTAGCAGATCACGGACAGCTTGCTCATGGTACGAAAGATGCAGACTTTGAGTATAAAGAGTTTGCCTATCGCCCAAAAATGCATGGCAAGAAAGGGTCAAAAGGTAGAAAATTGTGGGATGCGATAGCTACATGGAGGGTTTCTGAAAAGGAGCTGCATGGCACTTGATCAATTCTACACTAAACCAGAGATCGCAAAAAAATGTTGCGATCTTATGGATTTCAATCAATACTCTTCAATATTAGAACCTTCAGCGGGGACGGGAGTCTTCTTAGACTTCCTTCCGCCTGAAAAAACTAAAGGGATAGACCTCGATCCTAAAAGGGACGATATTGAACAGTGTGATTATTTTAAGTATAAAGGAACTGCATCCTTGGTCATAGGGAATCCGCCTTTTGGGCGGGTTTCTTCTATGGCTATAAAGTTTTTTAATTATTCCGCAACCTTTGCTGATACAATAGCCTTTATTATACCTCGCACTTTTAGAAGAGTATCTATTCAAAATAAGTTAAGTTTAGATTTTCACTTGGTGAAAGATGTAGAAATACCTATGGGCAGTTTTGAGCCTCTTAGTATGAAAGCTAAGTGTTGTTTTCAAGTATGGGAACGAAGAGATAAGCCAAGAGAAAAAATAGAGTTAGAAATGACTCACCCAGATTTTGAAGTAGTAAGTTATATAACTGTTGATGGAAAAGTAGCTGCTCCTTCAAATATAGACTTTGCTGTAAGAGCTTATGGAGGAAATATTGGGCAAGTATCCTTAGATATAGATGAACTCGCCCCAAAAAGCTGGCATTTTATTAGAAGTCCTATAGCAGAGGATCTTATTGATCGTTTTGAAAAACTAGACTACTACCCCTTAGCAAGTTGGACAGCAAGACAAGATAGTATTGGTAAGGGAGATTTAATTTACCTTTACAATAAAAAGTTCTTGACAATCTTGTAAAAAGCGCGTATAATAGTTCTAAATTAATGAGAAATCAATATGCGTGAATTTTTAACAAAGGCTGCAAAAGCTTACTACGAAGGAACCCCTATTATATCTGATGCAGAGTTCGATATTTTAGCAAAAGAAACAGGGTTTAATGAAGTAGGTTACACAGACTTAGAGTATGAATTTAAACACTTATATCCTATGTATAGTTTGCAAAAAGCTTTTATAGGAGAAAACTTTTCCCCTCTACCCGCTACTATTTCAGATACAATAGTTACTCCTAAACTGGATGGTGCCGCAGTATCCCTAGGGTACTACGATGGAGAATTAGTATTAGCCCTTACCAGGGGAGATGGAAAGAAGGGTAGAAATATTGCTAGTAAGATGCAGCATTTAATACCTACACGAATTCCTAACAAAGGAATAGTGCAAATTACAGGAGAAGTAGTTGCTAAAAAATCTATTCCCAATGCTAGAAACTATGCTGCGGGTGCTCTGAATTTAAAATCTCAAGAGGATTTTAAACAAAGAGAAGTTAGATTTATAGCTTACGATGTTCAGCCAAAAACAACAGAGTATTGGTCTACAAGTTTGGCTGAATTAGTTTATTTCGATACTGTTTTAGATTCAAAGTGGGAAGAGTATCCTCAAGACGGAGTAGTTTTTCGAGTTGATTCTGTAGCAGAGTTCGAGGAGCTAGGATATACCGCACACCATCCCCGTGGTGCTTTCGCTTTAAAAGAAAGGGCAGAGGGGGTAGAAACCACTCTTTTAGATGTTGTTTGGCAAACAGGAAAGAGTGGAGTAATCAGCCCTGTAGCAATCCTAGATCCAATTAAAATTGGTGAAGCGGTTATTACTAGAGCAACATTACACAATATAGAATATATAAGAGAATTAAATTTGGAAATAGGGTGTCGCGTAGAGGTTATACGTTCTGGAGAGATTATACCTCGCGTTGTAAAGCGTGTAAGTTAATTCCTACCTATAGAAAAATAGTTCTTGACAATAAGCCCAAATCTGCGTATAATACTTATTCAATTTCAGAGGAATTTAAATGACTATAATCGAAGCTCCGACAAACTGCCCTTCGTGCGGTTCGGTCTTAGAAGAAGTCAATTACCTTCTGTATTGCAGAAACGCTTCCTGTGGAGGCAAGGTATCAAAACGGATAGAGCATTTTGCAAAAACTCTAAAGATTAAGGGTCTAGGGCCAGCTACTATAGCTAAACTAGATATTACTTCTTTAGAAGATCTTTATGCTTTATCATGTGAAGAAGTATCAGTTTGTCTTAATTCAGATCGCTTAGCGATAAAATTAATGGATGAATTGAAGAAATCTAAAGATGCATCACTAAATGTACTATTACCAGCTTTTAGTATTCCGTTAATAGGCAAGACAGCTTCAGCAAAATTATCAAAGGTCTGTATGAATATTGAAGAAATAGACTACGATACTTGCAGAGAAGCAGGTCTAGGAGACAAAGCCTCTAAAAACCTATGTAGTTGGATAGAGGTGGAATTTTATCAACTGAGTGTATTACCATTTAGTTTCAAGTTTGAGCGACCTCAGACACCCATAGAAACTACCCTTGGAGTTGTTTGTATAAGTGGTAAACTTACTTCTTATAAGAATAAGTCCGAGGCTACACAAGTTCTACTAGGGCTTGGATATGGGGTTAAGCCGAGCTTAACAAAGGATGTCACAATCCTGGTAAACGAAAGCGGTATAGAATCCGCTAAAACTAAGAAAGCCAGAGATTCTGGCGTTCAAATCATAACTAACCTATTAGAATTAACTGGAGAATAAAACTATGTCCTTACCTAAATGGACTGATGAGCGTACAGCTCATCTAACTGATTTTGTCGGTGACGAAAGTCCCGTATCTCAAGCTACTGTAGCTGATGCTGCAGAAAACCTTGAAACCTCTACTCGTTCCATCTCAAGCAAATTGCGAAAGATGGGCTATGATGTAGAATTAGCTTCTGCTAATAACACCCGAGCATTTAGCGATGCTCAAGAAGCAACTCTTGCAGCTTTTGTCTCTGACAATAGCGGTCAATATACTTATGCTGAAATTGCAGGTCACTTTGAAAGTGGCGCTTTCTCTCCTAAGTCTATTCAAGGCAAGATTTTATCTATGGAATTAACTGGCCATGTTAAGCCTGCCCCTAAAGTAGAAGCTGTACGCACGTACTCTCCTGCTGAAGAAGTCACTTTTGTATCTATGGTACATGCTGGTGCTTTCGTTGAGGCTATTGCTGAAAAACTTGGACGAACTGTTAATTCAATTCGTGGTAAAGCTCTTAGCTTGTTACGTTCTGGTGACATTGATGCGATTCCGCGTCAAGAAACAACTAAAGGAGCTTCAAAAGAAGATCCTTTGGCAGAAATGTCTAACATTGGCGACCTGACTGTTGAAGCGATTGCTGAGTCAATCGGTAAAACACCACGTGGCGTTAAAACTATGCTTACTCGCAGAGGTTTAACTGCTGCTGACTATGATGGTGCAGCTAAAAGTGCAAAAGCTTCCGCTTCTGTCTAAAATAACTATTTAGTTATTTACAAAAACAGGCTCTTCGGGGTCTGTTTTATTATTCATGGATCGGGAGAATCTTAGTGAACATCGCTAGTGCGTTAATAAAGCAAGTGCTTTCACACCAAGACTTTGAAACTTGGAGTGTTACGTATAAGCATTATTTGCCAAGTGAATATCACAGTCTTTACAATGTTATTGATAAACACTGTGAATCTCACCACAAGATGCCAACGATTGATGAATTAAAATTTGAGATTCGTGATTCAAGTACAAGAGAAAAATTATATGCTGTAGAGTCTCTTGAGGTTACTACAGATGCAAATATGCTTCTTGAGTACTTGAAAAATGAATATGCTCAAAAAGAGATTCTGGACTCGTTAGAAGATTATGTTGAAAACTCTGTTGCATTTGAAAATGCACAAGAGTCAGTAGACCACCTACACCAAATCGTCTTAGACGTGGAGGATAGGGTTGATCTTGATGACCCACAGGAAAGTATGCAACGTATTGACCTGTTCGAGCCAGAGGAAGATATAGCCAAGTACATACCACTTGGTCTCAACACGGATTATGACCGCGATATTCAATTCTCTCCTAGAGATTTGGTTATGGTTGGTGGTAAACGAGGGGCCGGTAAGTCGGTTATATGTGCAAACATTGCTAACAATGTTTACGCTTCTGGGAAGTCTGCTATTTATTTCACCATTGAGATGGATAGCAGGTCTGTCCTACAGCGTTGTTGTTCTATAGCCACCGATGTTTCTTTTTCACGTCTTCGTACTAAAAACCTTGGTATAGGAGAGTGGGAGAAAGTAGCAGGTTGGTGGGCTAATCGTTTTGTTGCGGGACAAGACCGCTTGAAAGAGTATAAAAAACACCGTGATTTTGAGAAGTTTCATGGAGAATTGAGAACTGGAGAGCTCCTCCCGACTCAACAGTTGGATGTTGTTTATGATCCTTCTCTTACCTTATCCAAAATTCGTGCAGAGCTTGATAAAAAGGTTAAGCCCTTGAATATTGGAGTTATCATTGTGGATTATATAAATCAAGTAAAGCGGTCAAGTCTTCCTAATAGAGGGGGTCAGTATGACTGGACAGAACAGATAGAAGTTTCTAAAGCATTGAAGTCAATGGCACAAGAGTTTGATTGTACTGTATTCTCACCCTATCAAACAGACGCTACAGGTGAGGCTCGTTTTGCAAAAGGTATTTTAGATGCGGCCGATGCTGCATATACACTTGAAACCTATGACCATGAGGATGGTTGTATCACTCTTAATTGTGTTAAAATGCGTTCAGCAGCTATGCGATCTTTCACATCCACAGTAGACTGGGAGTCATTAAAAGTAGGCCCCGAGACTGCGTTAACACCTCAAGAGAAAGAGGATTCTGCCCATAAAACAGGTGAGGATATAAATGATATCTAAAAATAGTTCTTGATTTTTGAGGCCAGTTGTAGTATAATAATGTTGTATAAATAAAAGAAGTAAATAAAAGTGACCGTAGAAGAGCTATTAAGACAGAGAGAATTATACTTTATACCAAAAGGTGCTGACTTTTTAGTTAGCTGTCTTAATCCCGAACATGAGGATAAAAACCCCAGTATGAGGATTGATCAAATTACGGGTATTTATCAGTGTTTTTCTTGTGAATTTAAAGGCAATATATTTACATATTTTGGGGAAAAGGCAAATCAATTACAGCTAAGACGAGAATTTCTAAAACGAAAAATTAGAGAAAAGAGGTCTGAAAGCATTGGTTTGTCTTTTCCCCAGAGTACTATTCCTTATATTGGAAATTGGAGAGAAATTAAACCCGAAACATATAAAAAGTTTGAAGCATTTCAATCAGTAGAAAGCAACTTTATAGGACGAATTAACTTTCCTATAAGAGATATATCAGGACGTATAGTAGCGTTTAACGGTCGTCATACTACAGGAGGAACTCCTAAGTATATGATATCGCCCACGGGTGCAAAGCTACCTCTATTTCCTTTAGTAAAACCTATACAAGGTAAAGTAATCTTAGTAGAAGGTATATATGATATGCTTAACTTACAGGATAAGGGATTAACAAATGCAGTTTGTACTTTTGGAACAAAGAATATTAATGAAGATAAGTTAAAAATGCTTTCTATACAAGGAGTTGATAGTATAGATGTATTTTTTGATGGAGATGATGCAGGTCAGACTGCTGCAATGAAAATAAAGGAGATGTGCAAGCAAGTAGGTTTGTTACATCGAAACATTTGTCTCAAGAACACAGATCCTGGGGCATTAAAACAACAAGCAATAGAAACTTTAAAGAGAAAATTATATGGCTAAGGTTGCCCTAATAGAAACCAAACCGAGTAGAACCAATTTTAAAAAAGAATTCGATAATCAGATAGAGTTTGATCAGTATCAGCTATGTTCTGATAGAAATCTAAAAAAAGTATTAAAACGCGATTGTGACATTGAGATTGACACAAGTGCATATGACTGGCTAATTCTAGTAGGTAGTGATGCATTGAAGTATTTTACTAAAATCAATTCAGTTACAGAATATTCAGGTAAAAGAGTAGAAGAAAAGTTTTTACCTATCATTAATCCCGCTATGCTTACTTTCAAGCCCGAGGCACAACGAACTTGGGATGAATCTAAGAAAAGTGTGTTAGAGTATATAAACGATAATAAACAAGACACAATTATCACAGAAGAAAATGTTAAAGGTATACAAGATACTAAAGAATGTAATGATTACATTAGAGCAGCTATAGCATCTTCTTCTCCTTATGTAGCCCTTGACTCAGAAACTACAGGTTTATATCCTAGAGATGGATATATTCTCGGAGCCTCTTTATCTTATGAAAGAGATCGCGGGGTTTATATAGATACAGAGTGTTTCGATGAAACCACAGAAGAATTATTACAACAGTTATGGAATGAAAAGATAGTAGTATTTCACAATGCTAAATTTGATATAGCTTTCTTTGAATATCATTTTAACTTTAAATTCCCCCGATTTGAAGATACCATGTTACTACATTATCTTATTGATGAGAATCCAGGTACTCATGGATTAAAACAGTTAGCTATGAAGTATACTGTTTATGGAGATTATGAAAAGCCTCAAAATGATTGGATGGCGCAGTATAGAAAAGAACATGGTATAAGAAAAGATGATTTTACATGGGATTTAATTCCTTTTGATATTATGAAAACGTATGCAGCTATGGATGCTGTAGTGACTTTCTTACTTTATGAAAAATTTATAAAAATTAAAAGTAATAAAAGATTGGCTAAAGTATATGATAACATACTTATACCAGGATGCCGATTTTTAACAGACATACAGGACAATGGCGTACCTTTTGATAAAGATAGGTTAGTCAAGTCCCAAGAACTTATGCAAGTAGAGATTGATAATGCAGTTGCAGAACTGTATAAGCATCCTGCGATTGGTAAGTTTGAGAAAATAAATGGAAAAGATTTTAATCCAAATTCTACTGTGCAGCTTCGTAGTTTATTGTTCGACTTCATTGGGCTTAATCCTACTGGAAAGAAAACTGGCACTGGCGCAAATAGCACAGATGCGGAAGTTCTTGAAAAGTTGGCACAGCAATCCGAGGTCCCCCAACTTATCCTTACTATCCGACAAAAGTCTAAAATTAAAAATACTTATCTGGACAAAATCATACCTCAGTTGGACGGGGATAATAGATTACGTACGGGTTTCAACTTACATAGTACAACTAGTGGTAGGCTTAGCTCTTCTGGCAAGCTTAATATGCAACAATTGCCTAGGGATAATCCAATAGTTAAAGGGTGTATTAAAGCAGCTCCTGGACATAAAATTATTTCAATGGATTTAACTACAGCAGAAGTATATGTTGCTGCAGTTTTAGCAGATGATACGGCACTCATGGATGTGTTTCGTTCAGGAGGCAATTTTCACTCACAGATTGCAAAAAAAGTATTTAAACTACCTTGTGAAGCCAGCGAAGTAGCAGAGCTATATGGCATGCGACGACAAGCCGCAAAGGCAGTAACCTTTGGCATTATGTATGGTGCTGGTCCTAAAAAGATCAGTGAACAAGTTACTAAAGATAGTGGTACAGTTTTCACTGTAAATGAAGCTAAAAGAGTTATTGATGATTACTTTGCCGAATTTCACAAATTAAAAACATGGATCGAAAATAACCAGAATTTTATTAAACAAAACGGGTTTATTTATAGCTACTTCGGTCGTAAAAGGAGATTACCTAATGTCAAATCGACAGACAAAGTTATCCAGAGCCATAGCGTTAGGTCTGGTCTTAACTTTTTGGTGCAGTCTGCTGCTTCTGACATTAATCTTTTAGGAGCAATAGATATGGATTCATGGATTAAAGCGAGCGGAAAAAAAGCCCGCATATTTGCTTTAGTACATGACTCAATTCTAGCAGAAGTACCTGAAGATGAAATAGAAGAATATAAACAAAAATTAACAGGATTTATTCAAATGAATAGAGGTATTTCTATTCCTGGAACTCCTGTAGGTTGTGATTTTGAAATTGTACACGATGACTACTCAGGTGGTAAGTTCGAGAAGCTTTATGGTGATAACCTATAAACAATTTCATACATTAAGATTTCCTATCTTTATGTTACACAGTGAAACATGGGAAATTGTTGATGGGCTTTTCTTTTGTGAAGGACAGTTAGTAGATGATACAAATATGACAGGTGATAGTTTAGGGGCGCGTAGAATACAAACGCCTTTCTCTAAACTATTTCCTTTGAAGAAAGCAATCATGGCCCCCAACGGTTTATTAAAACAAAACACAAAATATTTTGTAGATAGTAATGGTATGCCCTTTATCTACGAAAAGACAAAATTTATGAGCTTGAAATACTTAAAAATACAGAAGGTAACCTTGAAAGATACTGCATCACTCTTAACAATAAAAGGGATACATACTCCT
>Ga0206681_10000674_pt1 | contig 17611 bp, 11 predicted proteins | sample M150012015metaG_FD_161048 | JGI IMG/M metagenome (GOLD analysis project Ga0206681, IMG submission 161048) | Ammonia-oxidizing marine archaeal communities from Monterey Bay, California, United States - M1 500m 12015 | ecosystem: Environmental > Aquatic > Marine > Intertidal zone | place: USA...
AGTACAATGTATACCTCAGGATGTCCAAGGAACCAAAACAAGTGTTGAAACAGGATCGGACTACCGCCTGTTTGATCCAGCGCATGACCGTCAATAAAAATGTCAGAGATGTAGAAACTAGTTCCGAAGCCCCTATCCATAATTAGCAAGACCGCACAAGAAAGAAGTACTGGGAAAGATAGAACTCCTAATACCGCTGTGACAAAGAACGCCCATATTGTGAGCGGCATTCTGGTCATCTTCATTCCTTTTGTTCTAAGGTTCAGAATTGTAACAATATAGTTTAACGATCCCAAAAGTGAAGACGCAATGAATATAGCCATTGATACCAACCACAATGTCATTCCAAGCCCGGAACCAGGTACAGATTCTTCTAATACAGAGATCGGCGGATAAATTGTCCATCCAGCCATTGCGGGTCCGCTTTCCACAAAAAGTGAAACAAGCATGGTAATACTTGACAGACAGAAAAACCAGTAAGAGAACATATTCAAGAAGCCTGAGGCCATATCCCTTGCTCCTAGCTGCAGTGGGATCAGTAAATTAGAGAAAGTCCCGGATAATCCACCAGTAAGCACAAAGAAGACCATGATCGTGCCATGAATGGTGACCAGCCCTAAATACATGTTACTGTTCATCACTCCCCCAGGTGCCCAGTCTCCAAGAAAAATACTGTTCATTATGTTTGGTCCCGGCCATCCCAACTGAATACGGAATAGTGTGGATAAAAACACCCCAACAATACCCATGATGATAGCAGTAAACAAGAACTGCTTAGAGATCATCTTGTGATCCTGCGAAAAGATGTATTTGGTTATAAAACTCTCTTTATGATGATGAGCATGTGCGTGAGCTCCCATAACTATCTTGTTAAATTCTTAATTTTATATCTCTACTTCAGGTTACTTTCCTTAAGCTGTTGTTCAAATGTTTTTTGTTCTGCAAACCAAGCGTCATATTCCTCCTGAGTCTCAACGACAATACTGATCCACATTTTAGAGTGGGATAACCCACATATCTTATTACACAAAAGAATATATCCTGGTTCTACCTGAGGCTTTCCGTCCTTCTCTCTGGCATTATTTATTCCTTCGTATTTTGCGATGATCTCCGGGTGTTCTTTAAATTCCTTCGAGGTCATTGTAGGCGTAATTTTCATCTGTGTCGCCATACCAGGCACACAATTCATCTGAGCTCTGAAATGAGGGAAATAGGCGGAGTGAATGACATCCTGAGCCTTGAACTGGAACTCATAGGGCTGCCCCACTACCAAATGCATGTCTCCCTTTAAAATAACATCATCGTAAACTCTGGAATTGACATTGATCTTTTCCATTTCACTGAGGTCCATTTCATTTGCTATGGTCGATTGAATTCTCTGCTTCTTCCTTTTCAGCCTTTCCATTTCTTCAGTCATTTCGGCCAGCTTCTCATCTGTAGTGTAATTGGCATCTTCACTACTTAAATATTCGTTAATGTGTTCTACTCTTTGATCAATTCTTTTATAGTGAAGGGAAATTGTTTCTGAAGAGATCAGCCCAAGAGGATTTAAAAATGAATTTGTATCTCCCCAGCTATTGTAATCTATCAGCTTAAAATTGGCATCTCCCAATTCATTGTCTTTTCCCGCATAACGCATTGTCCAATCAAATTGCTTGGAGTAAATCTCAATGTGTTTTTGTTCTTTTAATTCCGTGAAAGTTCCCACGCTGTCATCAACCATTGCCAACAATGCCATATTTCTGGTTGAGTATTTCTTAAGCTCTGTGATAACCAAAGCACTGTCTCCCTGCTGCTCGTAGGTCTGAATTACCCATGCACCATCCTTTTCAACCAGCACATTTTTTGCGTCGCCATCCAATGAACTAAGGTGCAATCCTGCCTCTGCCATGGTTTGAAATGCAGTTTTAACCTCAAAACTAGACCTGACAGTAGATTCACCTTCAGCTAATGGAAGCAGACTATGTTCTTGCACTACATAATCTCCGGAAAGATCTGTGATCTCGTTCCAGGTTTGCAGACCTAATACAATGATCACTGCAAGAACAATAGCCGGAACAACAGTCCATATCATCTCAAGTTTGTTGTTATGAGAATAGTAGTATGCTTTTCTGTCTTTGTCATAAGCATATTTGAATGCAAAATAAAAGAGCACTGCATTGCAGAGAAAAAATACCGGAATAATAATACCAAAGTTCAAGCCGATCAGCCAATCGGTTGCCTGACCCTGAACAGAGGCCGCTGGGCCTTTACCGCCCATTCCGAATTCCCACATCTGCCATATAACAAATATGAAAAACGCAATACAGAATACGAGCATCAGGTACGCATTCATGTTGTTATCCCGTTTTGTGGTTGCCGCATCACTTCGGCCTCTCACTTTTGTAGAAAGTTCATAGACCCTCATCATCTGTGCAATTGCCAAGACAAGGAGAACTAAAACCACTATCAACAATACTTTACCCATGACCAGTCTTTATATCTAGTTACTTTAAATTCTTTATTCTAAAAATCATGATGCATAGATTCATCCAGCATCGGGTGATTTTTCTTCATTAAAGGTGCCTTCGTCAAATTTCTCAACAGCAAGAGAATGAACACTCCAAGGAATAGCAGAAACATTCCTACCTCCAAGGCTCCAATTTGATAATTGTTCATAATCGTACCGGGCATTATCATGAGATACACATCCATCCAGTGTCCGACAAATATGATTGAACTAATTATTACCAATATGCTCCAGGTTCTCTTTGCATCTCTTGACATCAAAAGGACCATTGGAAGAATGAAGTTAATTGCAAAAGTGCCAAAGAAAAGGAATTTGTAATCCATAATCCTCTGCTGAAAGTAGACAACTTCTTCACCAATGTTAGAATACCAGATCAACATAAACTGCGAGAACCAAAGGTAGCTCCATAAAAAGCTTATCGCAAAGATCCATTTTCCAAGATCATGAATGTGCGATTGATTAATCTGTGGCAGATGACCTCTTGACTTCAGGTACAAAGCGGTCATCAAGATCATTATCATTGCCGAGATCCAAATTCCGGAGAACACGTACCATCCGAACAGTGTAGAGAACCAGTGTGCATCGATGGACATGAGCCAATCCCATGCAAGCATGGATGAGAACACTGCGAAGAACACCAAAAACAAAGCCCCTCGACGGTATTGTAGGAAGTGCAATTTGAGACCGCCTTCTTCATCTTCTCTCTTGGACCACTTTCTGAAGGAGTACGCAAATAGCATAAACACCCCAATGTAAATCAATGTTCGTATCCAGAAAAACGGCTCATTCAAGTACCCAGATTTTTGATACAGTAGCTTGTCAAAGCTTTCTCCTAAAACCAGTTTTGAATCATCCATCCACATATAGATGTGGTTCCAGTCAAAAGTACCAGCAAGGAACACCACAATTAAAACTGCAGCGCCAAATGGCAGTACCATCATTACCCCTTCAAATATTCTGAGTATAACTGCTCCCCATCCTGATTCCGTTGCATAATGCAATGCCAGATAGAACAATGCTCCTAAAGAGATACCAAAGAAGAAGAACCCATTGATAAGCAAGTTCGACCAGAACCTGTTGTGCTGATGATCCGGCATTCCCACCTTGTGATCATCAACAAGTGCTTGTACTGTAGGTAACACCTGATCTTCGTGATGGTGCCATGTCTCCATACCTTCTTTAGTATGGATGATGTGAGCACTAATTGTCCAGGTCGGATCAAGTCTGTGGCCATGATGTTCTCCGTGATCCTCCGTATGTTCAGCGTGTTCGCCGTGAGCTTCTACTCCATGATCAACATGTCCGTGACCGTGTGCCCCGGGCTCAATAATTTCAATATGGCGACTGAGCGCTGCGGTTGTCAGATCAGCTTTAAACTTCTCCCATTCCTCATCCGTGTTTTCTCCATTATTATGCGTCGGGTAGGACATTGTAAGTTGAGTTCCATCCTTACTCATTTTTGTGTGAATGTAGGATTGCTCGGTAAACACTCCCCATATCATAGCAAGAACACCTACAATAATAAGGGTGAATGTTACTTTTTTCGCTCTCGATGAAATCTTAAATTCCATTTGTCTTATCAATTAATTGTCTTAATGTCCTTCTTCATTGTTTCCCGGTTCTACGAGTGTTTCCGCAGGTTCTACCACGGGATCAACTTGAGTAGAATCCACATTGGTTTCAACTTCCATATCGGGGTGCGCTCCTCCATTCTGTAGCGCCTGCACATGCTGGATTACCTGCCATCTTTCCATCTTAGAAAGCTGAGATGCATGCGATCCCATCATTCCTTTACCATAGGTTAGCGTGTGAAACATTTTTCCAACCGAAAGGTCCTTCAACGCCACGTCATAAGCACTCGGAGGAGCATGTCCGCCTTTTTCCACTACGGCCCCGTCACCTTTGCCTTTTTCACCATGGCAGTGGACACACATAAAGCTGTAGATCCTTGCCCCTTCATCAATGTTCTCCTTTGTCACTGCAATTGGGCTTTTTACACTGTCTGATGCCTCGTAATCCTTTATCGGGTCTTTCAACGCATAAGGCATCGCTATTGCCGCTGACGCAGAGTCCGCCACAAAGGGGATAGTGCCAGTTACAGGTAGTCTGGCTGATTGGGTTTCGGTCAAACTATCTACTTGATAATCCTTAATGATACCGTAATCTACATATGCCTCGATCGCTGGAGATCTATACATGTCCGGAGTGTATTCATAACCTGCGCTGTCCTCACTTTTAGTACAAGAGGATATCAATGCAATTACCAAGACAGCCAATGCTATTGTTCTACTCATTTTTATTAATCTAAAATTACTCACAGCTCACTCTTATTATATGTTATCGATAACCTGCACTATAATTCTCTCTCCTCAATTTCAATGATGCCAGTTTCCTTAATCATTGCTTGCAAGTCCTCCGAAGAGAACTGGGTATTTTCATTGATCCTAACCTCCATCACAAATTTATCATCTGTAGTTCTCGGATCAGGGTTTCTGGCCGGCATGCCCGGCAATGTTTTGTTTCTCAATAAATAGGTTATCGCCATGCCATGTGCAGCACATAGTACCGTAAATTCGAATATGATCGGAATGAAAGCAGGAATATTCTCCATCATGGAAAAACTGGGTTTACCACCAATATTCATTGGCCAATCCTGGATCATAAAATAATCAATGCCATACATAGCGAGCAGCGTACCCGTTAAACCATAGAGAAAAGCATTAATTCCCAGCCTAGTATGCTTAATACCAATGATCGGGTCGATCCCATGAATAGGGAACGGCGAATACACATCCGCAACATGTATCCCTTTTCCGACAAGCTTTTTTGCCCCGTCCTTCAAGACATCATCGTCGTCGTACATTGCATATATTACCTTATCTGCCATATTCTATATCTAATGTCTATCTCTTATTCTTTTCCTTGTTTCCATCTTGCTAATCGTTCTGTTGTTCAATACCCGCGTCAGGAGCATGATTGTCCCAATAACCTTCTCCGTAACCAAATCCTTCTTTGTAATTCTCACCTGAAGACTTAAGTATTGATTTCAATTCATTAAGTGCTAATACCGGGAAGAACCTAGCGAATAAAAGGAATAAGAAAAAGAATATTCCAATCGTACCGATGAATACGCCAATGTCAACCCAGGTAGGATGGAACATTGTCCATGAAGAAGGAATGTAGTCTCTGTGAATGGAAGTAACAATAATTACAAAACGTTCAAACCACATTCCGGTGTTCACGACCAGGGAGAGAACAAAAGTATAAGCCAAGTTCCTTCTTAGCTTTTTGATCCAAAACAGTTGCGGGGAGATCACATTACAAGTCATCATGCTCCAATATGCCCACCAATATGGCCCTGTTGCTCTGTTTATAAAGGCATAGGCCTCGTATTCTACCCCAGAGTACCAACTAATAAAGAGCTCCGTAATGTAAGCAACGCCGACAATTGATCCTGTCACAATAATTACAATGTTCATATATTCCACATGCTTTACATGGATGTAATTCTCCAAGTGCATCGCCTTTCTCATAACCAGCAATAGGGTTAAAACCATAGCAAAACCTGAGAACACTGCGCCGGAAACGAAATATGGCGGAAAAATAGTTGTATGCCAACCGGGGACAATTGATGTGGCAAAGTCCATCGATACGATCGAGTGAACCGAGAATACCAAAGGTGTTGCTAATCCTGCAAGGACCAATGAAACAATTTCAAATCTGTTCCATGCCTTTGCGTTTCCTGTCCAACCAAATGACAGAATGGAATAAACCTTTTTAGTAAGTGGTCTGGTCACTCTATCTCTTATGGTTGCAAAATCGGGAATCAGTCCGATATACCAAAAGACGAGGGATACTGAAAAATATGTTGATATCGCAAAAACATCCCATAGAAGTGGCGAATTGAAATTGACCCATAAAGACCCGAATTGATTTGGTAGTGGAAGCACCCAATAAGAAACCCAGATCCTTCCCATGTGAATTCCAGGGAAAACAGCTGCCATCATTACAGCAAATATGGTCATCGCCTCAGCCGAACGGTTAATGGCCATTCTCCATTTTTGTCTGAAAAGCAATAATACAGCAGAGATAAGTGTGCCGGCGTGTCCAATCCCTACCCACCAAACAAAATTGGTTATATCCCAAGCCCAACCAACTGTTTTATTCAGACCCCATGTACCAATTCCAGTTCCAAGAAGGTAAAGAATACATCCTATACCCCATAAGGCAACTAAACCGCTTATGGTAATCAATAAATACCAAGCTTTAGGAGCATCATTTTCAATCGGCCTACATACATCTTCAGTGATATCGTGGTACGATTTATCTCCTAAAATTAACGGTTCTCTGATCGATGCTTCTTTATGCATTCTTATCGTGTTTTAAACTTCCTTTTAGTGTGTGTTGTGTTCTGTTTCATGACCACTTGCATCATCATTACTATTCACAACCACATCTTCTTCTATATTTCTAACCTTCACCTTATACCAAACATTTGGTTTAACTCCGATCTCTTCAAGAGATTGGTATGCTCTATCTGATTCTGAACTTTTTCTTATTGCCGAACTATCGTCATTCCAATCTCCAAATGTTATGGCATTAACCGGGCATGATTCAGCACAAGCTGTCGTAACGTCTCCGTCCTGAACCGGTCTCCCTGCTTTCTTCGCAACGAGCTTTCCTTCCTGTATTTTCTGAACACAGAAACTACATTTTTCCATGACTCCCCTGGACCTAACAACCACATCAGGGTTAAGGACCATTCTTCCCATTTCCTGCTGAGCCGGATTATTTTCATTAAACTTTTTATATCCCTGATAATTGAACCAATTGAATCGTCTAACCTTATATGGGCAATTGTTAGCACAGTATCTTGTACCTATACATCTGTTATAGGTCATCTGGTTCAATCCTTCATTCGAGTGCGTTGTTGCTGCTACAGGGCAAACTGTTTCACAAGGAGCATGGTTACAATGTTGACACATCATTGGCATGTATACAACCGATGGACTCGCCTGAGATATTTCCATTTGATGGTAATCAAATGAATTTGTAGTCGGGTCTTTTTCCCAGGCATTCCTGTCTGCATCGCCAACTGATGAGAAATACCTATCTATCCTCAACCAATGCATCTCCCTTGATCTTCTGACTTCATCTTTCCCGACAACCGGAACGTTGTTTTCAGACACACAAGACACCAGGCATGATCCACATCCGACACATGATGACAGATCCACAGACATTCCCCATCTGTGACCAACATGCTCAACAGAGTGAGAGTCCCAAAGATCGGCTTCCCCTACAGGCACCTCTTGGTGTTTTCCGTCCTTGATTACTGACAGCTTAAAGGGAGGATTGTACGTGTCAGAATCTGAAGAAAGATACGTACCAAGTGACGTTTCTCTTACAACGGACTCTCGGCCCATAACTGTATGATGCGTTTGAGAACATGCTAATGGGTAGGTTTCCGTTAGCGGTTCAATGGTCGCCGCCATTCCCGACAACGATGTAGTTCCGTTTTGCCATCCCATAAGTGGAAATGCATTCTGTCCTATTGCCACTAAATTTCCAGCAGTATCTTTTTCGTATCCGCCGTATTTTTCTGTATAATATGCTGCTCTACCGATGATCGGTTCTCCTCCTCCGTGTGCTCCTCTACCATATCCCATTGCAATCCCAATGGTGCCAGACGCTTGTCCCGGCATTGGAAATACCGGAAGTTTAACGGTAGTATCACCTACGGCTACAGTAACAACATGAGCTGGAGATTCCTGCCCAATGTAAAGCGAATTCCACGCGCTATAATCCTTTATTTCTTCAGAGTTGCTGGCGAGGCCTTCTTCCGTCAAACTTCCGGGGAACATTGCAAGCACATCTGAAGGTGACATGGTTACGTAATTGTCCCAAGAGACTTTTGAAAGAGGGTCAGGCATTTCTTGCAGCCATGGATTAGCGGAGTCCTTTCCTGTTCCGATCCCTGCTTTTTGATAAATGATCAGTTCAACCGGGTGTGATTCTATGGAAGTTGCTCCTGATACAGCTGCATTCAGATTGCCTCCAAATGCTTGTTGCTCAGCGGCCGGCATTTCTTTAACATCCATTGAGCCGTTATGTACTGCCCAGTTCCAGAACTCCGAGAATGTCGGATAGTCCGTCTGCATTGGAAAGCCATATTTTTCCCATGTACTTTTTAGAAAATCATAGAACACGGTACTGTCTTTGCCCGAACTTCTTGTTGCTTCACCCCCCCAAACAAGAAGTGATTCCTGTGCTTGCCTTGTATCATAGAGTGGTCTGATCACCGGTTGTGCTAAGCTATAATGGCCACTTTTTGGGTTGTAATCGTTCCATGATTCCAGGTAATGATTGTCAGGACAAATGTAGCTGCATGCGCTTGCTGTTTCGTCTTCATATTGCGCAAATGAAACGGATAGTTCGCAACCTTTTATGGCTGCTTCCCATTGCTCTCCGTTCTGCATTGAATAAACCGGATTGGTATCGTAGAAGAATACAGCGTCTACAGATCCTGAGGACAGCTCCTCCTCCAATGTTTTAATTTCTTCGTCGTTATTCCTGCCCATTTCAAGCAAAGTAGAACGATCAATTGTCTTTCCATAGCTTCCTAAATGGTTGTTTATCGCATTTACAACCATCTGAATATTAACATCGTTCGATCCGGAAACCACTAATGAATCTCCTTTTGCAGATTTCAAGTCTTCTGCAACCAGTTCGCAATATGTGCCCAATGCACCTTCCGCCGCCTTACCGCCGCCACCAATAGCATGCAAGATCCCTGCGGCAACAATTCCTTCCTCCGAAGGCTTGATCCGAACTCTCTGATCAGCATTTGACCCTGTTTGGGACATGATCGATTCAAACTGCCAGTGTTTAGACATCCACCCACTCTCAGGTTTTCTTGTCTCCCCGTATTGGCCGATGTACTCGGTAGACATAAGCCAACCGCTTAAAAAATCGCAAGCTATACTAACGATAACCTTAGCTTTAGAGAAGTCATAGTTTGGAATAAAACCATCACCAAAATTTTCCTTGTTGGCGTTTCTCAAGCCATTGTAGGATAGCTCATCAAGAGTAATGTGCTTAATGTCAGGAGCTGTTTCTTGCCCGCCTTCAGACACCGGTGTTCCCAGCACTTCCTCTATGGGATCAGCTACAGCCGGCCCCATAGCAAACGCTTCCTTACCTCCATACTTTGTGACAAAAGTATTTATCGCCAATTTCGTAGACGGAGAGATAACCGTTCTGGACACCAGGCGGATCTTACCACCTCTTCCAGCAATAGAAGTAAGCTTAGCTCCTATTTCCGAATCTGCATCGGGCCATGATATTGGCATACAACCAGACTCTGAATGTCGGTGAGGCCCTTTAAGGCGAGCCTCATTATACAATGAAAGAACAGAACCAATCATTCTCGGGGTTGCCGCACCACGATTGACACCATAGCTACCATTTCCTTTAAGGAGGATTGGTCTTCCCTCTCTGGTCTTAACAAGGACAGAGCCATAATCATTTCCGTCGTAGAATGTAGATGCGTACCAATTGGCTATCCCGGGAGTAATTTCTTCAGGTTTATTGACGTAAGGAATTGATTTGATAACGGGCTTTTCACAAGCTGCTAATGATGCTGCCGCTACACTAAAACCGAGAAATTTAAGGAAATCTCTCCTGTCCGTGTTGAACCCGCTCACTTCTTCGCTACCAATAAATTCCTCGACAGGTACTTCTGCCGGAAATTCGTTGTTTTTTCTTTCAACAAATTCAGGGCTCTCTTTTAGTTCGTCAAAACCCTTCCAATATTTTTTGTTTGTTGCCATGGCCTACTCTTCCAAATAGATTAATAGTGACATTTTGCACATTCCCAACCGCCAAGCTCTCTGACGGAAATCTTATCATCTTCCTTAAACTTCTTTAAAAGCTCGGGATCTTTCTTAAGTCGTGCGTGAATTTCATTGTAATAATCGTTCTTACCAAGGTCCACTCCTGTTTCGTTGTGACACTCGATACACCAACCCATTGTTAACACAGGCAGGGTTAATTTTGTTGTTCCTTCCAGTTCGTTGATCTCTCCAACACTTGCTACCTTTCCAGCGTCAAATGTCTTAACGTCTCCATGACATTGAATGCAGTCGATACCGGCTACACTAACGTGCTGCGAGTGGTTGAAATAAACGTGATCGGGCAAGTTGTGAACCTTGTTCCATTTTATAGGACTTCTTTTTACACTGTCAGGGTATGCATTGTCTTCAGCGCTGTAACCTGCGTGTTTATGGATCTTCCCGATCTCCTCTTTATTGAAATATGTGCCTTCCTGAATGCTTCTGTGGCAGTTCATACAGACATTAACTGATGGTATGCCCGCATGCTTGGACTTCTCAACACTACTGTGACAATACTTGCAATCGATCTCATTTTTGCAGGAATGAATGATGTGGGAGAATTTTATGGGTTGAGATGGCTGATATCCTTCCATTACATCGATCTGCGCTGCCCTCCAACCAAGATCAGAAAGTGCAACCAAAACCAAAACCAATCCGAGTAGGCTAACCAACACCTTATTTTTCCAAAGCCAATCCTTGGCAATTTCCATATAGGTTTGATCCTCATCCGTTTCAAATTCATCTGAAAATTCTTTGAGTCTCCTGTTGACCCCAGCAGTTGCAAAAACGACAATGCTAAGAATGCAGGCGATCGTCAGCAACCACTTCCACTTACCACTACTTTGTTTCTCTTCGATCAAATACGGAGTTGCACAGCCGTCATCACCATTTGGTCTTTCGGGCTCAACAAAACTTTCAATGTACGCAACAATATCATCGATCTCCGAATCATTGACCGCTTGTGGCGTCATAACGCTAGGGTCAAAACTCTCCATCTCTTTGGCGCGAGCAGATTTTCCAGAAGCCAGAAGCGCACCTGCATTTTTAACCCAATCATAGAACAAATCGGATTCGCCTGCGTCCGCCCATCTTTGAGACGCTCCTTTAAGTGCTGGACCCGTTTGACGCTTCAGCGGATGATGACAAGAAGCACAGTTGTTCTTAAACAGTGCCGCACCTGCTTCTGCATCGCCTTCTTGAGCGAAAGACCGGACTGGTCCCAAGAAAAACGTAAAAATTAAAAGGACCCAAATGCCCTGTTTACCTATGATAGGTGTAAGAATGTTCAATTTCATCTTCCGTTCTTTGTAAAGAATCCTCAACAATATCGGCACAAAAATAAAAGAGTATGGATAGTAGAGGGGTGAAATGTCATGAAATTGTCAGACACTTCTTCAATTTATAATCATTCTAAATAACTATTGCTTCTGTCTAAAGCAGATGAACAACATATATGAGTATGTTTTATAGGATATTTGAACCGAAACAATCGGCACGGTTTATGAGTTTTAAGTTTGAAATAACTACTTTTGGTTAAGTTTCACAACGTATGAAAATTGCCTTCTTTCTAATTCTGATATTGCAGTTCTGCACGGTCCCGGCTCAAGAGCAATGGACATTACAGCCTACTCCTGACTCGTTGGCTGAAAAGGCAGTAGATTCTGTTGAATACGACACTATAAGGAACATTGAATTTACGAATGAAGGCACAGTGACCATTCATAAAGACCCACGAATTGATCAAGTCACGTTGCTTGAAAGGGGCGGTGTTAATATAACTAAGTCCGGGTACCGGGTTCAGGTATTGCTAAGTCAGAAAAAAGATGAAGTTAATACGTTAAGAGCAAAATTAATAAAGCAAAATGGTGAGCATAATGTATATCTCATCTGGCAGCAACCAAACTTCAGTCTAAAGATCGGTGATTTTTACACAAGACAACAAGCTATGGAATACAAATATGAGATCTCCAAACAATATCCGTCAGCCATAGTCGTCAAGGACGATATTCAATTGCCAAAGTTACCTTTAAGATAGTGTAAAATGATCTGGGAGGTGAGAGATCTTATAGCTTTCTTGCCACCTCGATCACCTCGAAAGCTTCAACTACATCTCCAACCTTAATGTCATTGTATTTATCAATGTTAAGTCCGCACTCGTAATCTTTCTTCACTTCTTTAACATCGTCTTTGAATCTCTTCAATGACCCCAGTGCTCCGGAAAAAACAACAATTCCTTCCCTTATAAGCCTGATCTGAGAATTTCTGTTGATCTGTCCTTCCGTTACAAAGCAACCGGCTATCGTGCCAACTTTGGAAATCTTAAAGGTCTCGCGTACTTCAACGCTACCAAGAATCTTCTCTTCAATGTCTGGAGACAGCATACCTTCCATTGCATCCTTGATCTCCTCTATTGCCTTATAAATAACGGAATACAATCGGATATCAATTTCCTCTTTTTCAGATAGTTTTCTTGCCTGAATTGATGGTCTTACCTGAAATCCTAAAATTATTGCGTCTGACGCCGTTGCAAGTAACACATCTGATTCTGAAATTTGCCCAATAGCCTTATGGATGATGTTCACTTGTATCTCTTCTGTGCTCAGTTTGATCAGCGAATCCGAAAGGGCTTCAATAGAACCATCAACGTCTCCTTTTACAATAAGATTCAGCTCTTTAAAGTCTCCAATTGCCAATCGTCTTCCTATTTCGTCAAGTGTAATGTGCTTAGTTGTTCTGATGCCTTGTTCTCTTTGCAATTGTTGACGTCTTGTTGCAATTCCCTTAGCCTCTTTTTCATCCACCATAACATTAAACCGGTCGCCTGCTGCCGAGGGTCCGTGCATTCCAAGAATAGAAACCGGATAAGATGGTAGCACTTCGGTAACCGACTCACCTTTTTCATTGTGCATCGCTTTTACTTTTCCCATTTGGGTTCCAGCAACCAGCACGTCACCTATTCTTAATGTTCCTGACTCAACCAATAACGTTGTTACGTATCCTCGGCCTTTATCCAATGTTGATTCGATAACTGTTCCAACCGCTTTCCTTTCAGGGTTTGCGGTCAATTCAAGCATCTCCGCTTCTAAAAGCACTTTTTCCAAAAGATCCTCAACTCCTTGTCCGGTTTTGGCAGATACTTCCTGGCTCTGGAATTTACCTCCCCAGTCTTCCACCAAAATATTCATTGCGGAAAGTTGTTCTCGAATTTTGTCAGGTTTGGCTTCCTCTCTATCACACTTATTAAACGCAAAGACCATAGGTACTCCTGCAGCCTGTGCATGATTGATCGCCTCTTTTGTTTGTGGCATTACCTCATCATCCGCGGCAACGATAATGATCGCAATGTCTGTTACCTGAGCACCTCGGGCTCTCATAGCAGTAAAGGCCTCATGCCCCGGTGTATCCAGAAACGTAATTCTTCTACCAGATTCACCCTGCACATTGTATGCTCCGATGTGCTGTGTAATGCCTCCAGCTTCACCCTCAGTTACTTTGGCATCTCTAATAAAATCCAGCAGTGATGTTTTTCCGTGATCAACATGTCCCATCACAGTTACAATTGGCCATCTTGGTTTCAAATCGGCTACATCGTCTTCTTCCTCTTCTATCGTTTCTTGAACATCCGCTCCAACAAATTCAACGGTATAGCCAAATTCTTCAGCAACCATGATGAGTGTTTCCGCATCTAAACGCTGATTGATCGATGCGAAGATCCCAATTGACATTAACGTTGAAATTATATCAGTCGAATTCTTATCCATCATTGTTGCCAACTCAGATACTGTAACAAACTCTGTAACTTTGAGGACGGTGTCTTCCGATTGCTGGATCATCATTTCCTCTTCACGTTTCTCGGCATGCGCGTCTCTTTTTGCCCTTCTTTGCTTTACGGATTTTGATTTTCCTTTACCGCTTAGCCTAGCCAACGTGTCTTTTATTTCTTTTTGGATCTCCTCTTGCGAAACCTCATTTTTCTGTTGATCTTTTCTGGTGGTCTTTCTTGCCTGCTTAGCTACATTGGCGCCTGTTTTATCAATATTGACCTTTTTGATCCGTTTCCTTTTTCGCTTTTGGGCATCGCTGTCAACCTTTGGCTTTACCTTTTCTACAGGAAGTTCGATCTTACCTAAAACCGTTGGTCCAGTTAATTTTTTCGTTTGGGCCTTTATAGTCTCAACCGGTTCCGCAGCATCCTTTTCAGGTTCTTTGGCCGGCTCCTTAGCTACCTTTTCTTCAACAACATCGGTAGGTTCTTTTGATTCGGCCTCTGGCTTACTCTCTTTTTTAGTTGGTCTTGCAGATGCCTCAACTTTATCCAGGTCTATTTTACCAACAACCGAAGGTCCTGAAAGTTTTTCAGCAGGAGCAATGGTCTCAGTTATTTTCGCAGCAACTTCCTCCTCTGGCCGATCAATTGTAATGGTCTTTCTCTCTTCCGCTTTTTGGCGGCCTGCTTCTTCTGCCTTAACCCTAGCACCTCTATCCGCCTGAAACTCATCAAGCAGCAGCTCATATACATCCACATCCAGTTTAGCATTTGGACTTGTGTCGATGTCTTTCCCTTGCTCAGACAAGAATTCAACGATGGTAGTAATTCCAACATTCAGCTCTCTCGCTACTTTACTTAACCTTTTTGGTGCTGCCATAAATAGTAATTATCGCCTATAATAATCATTGAGCCATTTCTTATTTGTGGCTCAATTCGTTTGATGGGTTCCCATCTAATTAATCAAATTCTGACTGGAGAATTTTAATAATTGCTCCAATCGTTTCTTCTTCTAAATCAGTTCTTTTCACTAAATCCTCCGCAGGTATTTCAAGCACTGATCTTGCAGAATCACACCCAATTGACTTCAGCTGATCCAATATCCAGTGATCTATCTCGTCAGCAAATTCTTCCAGGTCCACATCATCAATAGCTTCCGTACCTTCACGATAAACATCGAGTTCCAATTCGACAAGTTTACTTGCCAGTTTTATGTTGTGCCCCCCCTTGCCAATTGCCAGAGATACCTGATCGGGCTTAAGGTAAACATCGGCACGACCACTATCATTATCAATTTCCATCGACACAATTCTTGCTGGACTCAGTGCTCTTGTAATCAGCAGCTGCATATTATTAGTCCAATTGATCACATCAATGTTTTCGTTCCTCAATTCACGGACAATTCCATGAATTCTCGATCCTTTCATCCCAACACAAGCTCCAACAGGATCGATCCTGTCGTCATAAGATTCAACAGCTACTTTTGCCCTTTCTCCAGGTTCTCTAACTATTTTCCTTATTGTTATTAATCCATCAAACACTTCCGGAACCTCAAGTTCAAATAGCCTTTCAAGGAATTCCGGGGCGGTTCTTGAGAGAATAATTACTGGATTATTGTTTCTTAGATCAACCTTTAATACAACGGCCCTAATGCTGTCCCCTTTCTTGAAATAATCCGTTGGTATTTGTTCTGACTTCGGCATTATTAGTTCATTACCTTCATCATCCAAAATAAGGATCTCTCTTTTCCATATTTGGTATACTTCACCGGTGATGATCTCTCCTACCCTTTCCTTATACTTCTTGTAGATATGATCTTTTTCCAGTTCCAAAATTCGACCAATTAGATTTTGTCGGAGCGATAAAATATTTCTCCTTCCAAAATCATCGAATTTGATTTCCTGAGAGACCTCTTCCTCTACTTCAAAGTCCGGTTCTATTTTAATAGCATCTGTGTAGGAGATCTGTGTATTTGAATCTTCTACTTCACCATCATAAACAATCTCTCTATTCAACCAAATTTCTAAATCTCCTTTATCAACATTGATTATTACATCAATGTGATCATCCGTACCATATTTTTTCTTGAGCATTGACCTAAAAACGTCCTCTAGAATTCTCATCATCGTCACGCGATCAATGTTCTTGAATTCTTTAAACTCCGAAAATGACTCAATCAAGTTTGCCGTGTCCATTGCATATCTTATTTAAATGAAATAACAAGTTTTGTTTGTTTTATATCCGAAAACGGAATCTCGTACTTATTAACCACAAGTTCCTTTTTCTTTTTTCCTTCTATCTTTTCTTTTGTTTCTTGCTCCAGTATTACTTTTTCGCTGTCAACGGCAATTATTTTGCCCTCCTGACTGCCATGTTCATTAAAGATCACTTTTACTTCCCTACCTATGTTCTTGATGTACTGTTTGTGCACCTTGAAGGGTTGATCCATTCCCGCTGAAGAAACGGAAAGCTGAAAATCTTCTTTGTCTCGATCCAGATTGTGTTCAATATTGCGGCTTACTGAGACGCAATCCTGAATTGACACCTTTCCTGATTCTGAGTCTAAAAACAATTGAATATTATTTGCACTTGATATGTTAATATCCACGATAAACAAGTCATTTTTAAGCTCATTTATTCGTTCCTGTGCCAACTCTATTACTGTTTCTTTACCTATCATAGGGTTATCAAATAGCCTATTTTTTTCACAAAAAAGGGGGACTTTCGTCCCCACTTATTCTTTGCAATCATTATTTGATGGCACAAATATACTAAATATTATTCCTAATACAAATTATCTTTTCCTTACAGCCCCACCTCCTTTTTCAATGAGCACATTATCCAGTGTTCCATCCTTATATACGGCATGATACATTATTTTGTCCCTTTTTCCATAAATGATCATTGAGCCATGTACCTTGTTGTTCTTGTAGTTCGTTTCTGACAGCCGAGATCCTCTCCTTCCGAATTGAACTGTTTGCCCATGAAGTTCCCCCCCTTTAAATTCATTTTTGTACGCAATAATAATTCCTCCGGGATAGTAATGCTTCCACTCACCTTCTTTTTTGCCTAGTTTGTACGGTCCTTCAGCGGTAATTTTGCCATCTGCCTGACTATATGACCTCCATTTCCCATCTTTAAAGCTTAATTCCGTATATCGGATTTGCTCAAGTATTATTTCCTCCATTTTACTTTTGTTTTTTATGATCTTCCAGCCTCCTTCATCCCTCAGTTTGCCGTTATCAAAATAATACTTCCACAAAGATGTTTTCATATCTCTTTCGTATGAACCCGCGTAAGACAGTACTCCATTAGGGTACCAGCCCTTCCAGCTACCATTCATTAATCCTGCCTTGTACTCTCCTATATCTTTTTTATTTCCATTCTCATACCAACTTGTCCAAGCCCCCTCTTCCTTTCCTAAACTGTAGGTGCCTCTTT
>Ga0206681_10000676_pt1 | contig 17563 bp, 9 predicted proteins | sample M150012015metaG_FD_161048 | JGI IMG/M metagenome (GOLD analysis project Ga0206681, IMG submission 161048) | Ammonia-oxidizing marine archaeal communities from Monterey Bay, California, United States - M1 500m 12015 | ecosystem: Environmental > Aquatic > Marine > Intertidal zone | place: USA...
GAATGGAAATACACAAAGGTTAACAAGCTTATCAATTCTACCCTTTCTAAGGGTGATGCATTGACTGATGCTGTGAAATTTGAAATCCCGGGCCTTGAATCGTATAAAGTTGTCATTTCAAACGGAACTGTTATCAGCTCAGATCTGGCAGAAAACAAGTCGGTTACGATAAGGGTTTTGAACGGGGCCGATCTGTTGTTGAATAGTCAGGCAGATGGTGAAGAAATATTTACGACAATCAATCTGGCTTATGAACATGGCGGGATATACATACATCTTGGGGCGGGCGCCATTTTAGAAAAGCCTATAGAAATTATACACTTGATAGACGGGCAAAATACTTTTGCACAAATAAGAAAGTTGATCGTTCTTGAAGCAGGTGCAGAGTTGCAGATTGTTGAGGGGTATTATGCTTCTGAAAAAGGTCCTGCATTTAGCAATGTTGTATCCGAAATAATTGTCAAAGAAAATGCCAAGCTGCATATTGATAAAATCCAATTTGAATCCGATGAGCATTGGCAGATCAACTCGGAATATATCTGCCAAGGACAAAACTCAGTTTTTACAATCAATACCATTACCCTGAATGGCGGTATGATCAGAAATGGACTTAATGTTTCGGTTGATGGGCAGAACTGCGTAACAAATCTCAACGGGCTGTATTATCTACAGGGTAATCAACATGTCGACAACCACACTAAGGTGGATCACAAAAAGCCACACTGCACATCTTCTGAGCTTTACAAGGGAATATTGGATGGTTCTGCTACAGGAGTGTTCAATGGAAAGGTCTTTGTACGGGAAGATGCCCAAAAGATAGAGGCGTTCCAACAAAATAATAACGTTCTTCTTTCGGACACAGCTAGCATGAATGCCAAGCCGGAGCTCGAGATATATGCCGATGATGTCAAGTGCAGTCATGGTTCAACTACGGGTCAGTTTGATGACGAAGCGATCTTCTATCTTAGAACCAGAGGGATTGACGAGAAAAACGCTAAATCACTCATGATAAAAGCCTTTGCGGAGGACGTTCTAAAAAATGTAACTACTGATGCCATTAGATCCCATATTGATGATCTTCTTAAAACCAGATCTGCTTGGAAACTCTAGTTATGAACATTGATAAAATACGAAAAGATTTCCCCTTGCTTTCCCAAAATATAAATGGTAAAGATCTCATTTATTTAGACAGTGCAGCAACAACACAAAAACCTAGGGTTGTCGTTGATGCTATTGCTCAATATTATTCAGAATACAACAGCAACATTCATCGTGGTGTCCATTCGCTTAGTCAAAAGGCAACAAATGAATTTGAAAATGCAAGAGAAGTCGTTCAACAATTTATTGGCGCCGAACATCCTCATGAGATCATATTCACTTCAGGTACCACCGGCAGTATTAATCTGGTAGCTGCAACTTGGGGCAGGCAAAACATTAGTGCTGGGGACGAAGTACTAATTTCGGCAATGGAACACCACAGCAACATTGTGCCTTGGCAATTGATCTGTGACGAAAAAGGAGCACATCTCAAAACAATTCCAATGAACGAAATGGGTGAGCTGGAATTAAGGGGGCTGGATAGCTTACTATCTCACAAAACAAAAATTGTTGCTCTGAGCCACATATCGAACTCTCTAGGGACAATAAACCCTATCAGGAAGGTAATTAAACAAGCGCATAACAATGGGGCCCTCGTGCTTATTGACGGAGCTCAAAGTGTGGCACATACTCCTATTGATGTGGTGGATCTAGGTGCTGATTTCTTTGCCTTTTCCGGGCATAAACTATTTGGCCCCACGGGAATTGGGGTCCTTTATGGTAAAGAATCCGTTCTGAATGATATGCCCCCATATAAAGGAGGAGGCAACATGATCAAATCCGTAACCTTTGAAAAAACCATATACAATGACCTGCCACATAAATTTGAAGCCGGGACCCCTAACATTGTTGGCGGTATCGGGCTGAGCAGTGCTATAGAATATGTAAAAGATATTGGCTTCGACTTTATTACTGATCAGGAAACTAAACTAAAAACCGCAGCTACCGAAATGCTTAAATCGATCCCGGGAGTTAGGATCTTTGGTGAGGCCGATCAGAAAGCCTCAGTTATTTCATTTAATCTGGAAGGCCTCCATCCATTTGATGTTGGAACAATTTTAGATCAACTCGGGATCGCGGTTAGGACCGGACACCATTGTACCCAGCCGGTAATGGATTTTTTCCAAATCCCAGGAACAGTTAGGGTCTCTTTTTCTTTTTATAATAATATGGAAGATATAGCGGCGCTCAAAAGAGGATTAATGAAAGCTAAATCAATGCTCAGCGTATGACAATTAAGGAGGCCGAAGATGAAATTGTTTCTGAATTCGCTCTTTTCAGCGACTGGATGGAGAAATACGAGTACATTATCGAGCTCGGGAAAGAGATGCCGATCATTGATGAGGCACACCAAACTGAAAAGAACTTGATTCCCGGCTGTCAATCAAGAGTTTGGTTACATGCTGAGCACCTCAATGGAAAAATAGTTTTCACAGCAAACTCGGATGCAATCATTACCAAGGGTATCATTTCATTATTGATTCGGATCCTTTCCAATCAACGAGCTGAAGACATACTGGATGCAGAGCTGCTTTTCATAAAGGAAATTGGATTAACTGACCACCTTTCTCCGACACGATCGAATGGCCTTGTGAGTATGGTAAAACAAATGAAAAACTTCGCATTTGCTTTTTCGAATGCGTAATGGTTTAGAATATAATGGATAAAAGGGAACTGGAAAATACTATAGTAGAAGTGCTTAAGAGCATTTATGACCCTGAGATCCCTGTCGATATTTTTGAGCTGGGGCTAATCTATGAAGTAAAAATAGACCCTGATAATAATGTAATAATTGACATGACGCTCACCTCTCCTAATTGTCCGGTAGCAGAAACATTACCCAGAGAAGTTGAGGATAAGGTAAAGGGAATTACCGAGGTGAAAACGGCAAAAGTGGACATCGTTTTTGATCCACCATGGGACAAGGATATGATGAGTGAAGAAGCCCAATTAGAACTAGGATTGTTGTAATGAATGATGATATCATAAACAAAGTTGAGCAAAGCGGCCTGATCCAATTCGATCTGGCCAGCCACTGGCCGACAAACCTCGTTGTCGAGGAATATGATCTGGCCCATGATCTTTGGGAAGGGGTGGCAATTAAGGAAAAGGCCTTCAGGTCCAAATTAAAAGAAACCGATTGGAGCTTCTATTCCAATAAACATGTCGCTTTACATTGTTCAGCAGATGCCATTGTTCCCATTTGGGCATATATGCTAGTCACCAAATATTTAAATGAACATGCCATCAAAGTAACTTACGGCACCATCTTCGACTTGAACAATGCTATCATTAAAGAAGTAATTGACAGCTTGGACATCGCACGGTACCAAGACAGCAGAATCATCATTAAAGGTTGTGCCAATCTGAATATAGACGAATCGGCCTATGTTGAGCTAATGAATAAATTGCAGCCTGTCGCGAAATCAATTATGTTTGGTGAACCATGCTCGACTGTACCTCTATTCAAGAGAAAGTAATGCTGGTCCTAAACTCGAACTGACAGGCCACAATTTTATTCTATTCGGCGAATGTAGTTACACAATTACTTTGCAGCAATGCCGTCCTGAAGAAGGATATCTTCCATTATAATTGCTTGCTCCATTGGAATTCTGTTCTCCTTGTTGTACGCAGAAATAAACGCGTTGCTTAGTCCATGCAACCGAATTGCCTTACACACCGCTTTAGCCTCCTTAAATGTGAAATATTTTCCACATGTGTATCGGTATTCTCCAACGTCAGTAATATGCTCTTCAATAGTTATCGGACAGTTAAAGAAAGAGGAATTTTTAGGGTTCTTGAATATGCCTATCTGGACTGTATAATAAAAATTAGGGTTTTCTATCTTACTTAAGATCAGGTCTATCTGCTTATCACTCAAGCTTATCTCACCCTTTCTGTCAGATTCATTTCGGTTGTCCATCAGAAGAAATGCATCATCCATACTGATCAACTTATTGTTATAGTAGACGATTATCTCCAATCTATCATTTCCCATCTCTCGAATCACATTTTTTGCTTTTTGAGCTCTGATAAAATCCGAGAAAGCACCAATTTCGTATACAAACAAATTTTTCTCTTTGGAAATATTTATCGGTTCAAAATCACAAATTTTTGATGAGTTTATGCCAGCTTTATCGCTCTCTACCTTAATGCGAAAGATGATACCTTGCGGCAGATTATTAGATAAGATTGTGGTTGGAATTATAGCGAATAGTATCGCAATTGTAATTACTTTTAGTCTCATGGCTAGTAAGTTTTAAGTTATTTCACTTTATTCTGATTTTCAGAAATTTCAGTGGGCAATCGATCTATCGTTCAATTTGAACATCTGGATAAATCGTGAATAAATAGAATGTAGGTGTGGAATGCTTTCAGAAATGTCGACCTAACAAAAGCATGCCCTTATATATTCATCGGAAAAGTGATTCTTTATGTTTCATCGTCAACCCGAGTAGGACAGTGTATGATGGTTGATAACTAGTTGAAATTCTACCGGAAATAATGTAACCCAAACTATTTGATCTGTTTTTTATGCAGTGTTCCGCTTTAAGTTTTGATTATTACGGCTTTGGCAACTAAACGGCTGTTTATTGTTTATTTTGTTAATAACTTTTTACTTTCGTTGCACAATAATGGCGATATCCACCGCTTTAGTTAACATATTGATAATTCCCGAGTAACAGAATTAACGAGTATTGAATTCAAGAGACGATATCAATATGCCCGAACATTTTTCCCCTCCATGTAATTAATAAAGGACTTATTCACAACCTTGTTCCCTCCTGGAGTTGGATAGTCCCCGGTAAAATACCAATCACCTGCATGGTTCGGACAAGCTTTATGAAGGTCCGCAACGGACAAATAGATGATTGTGAGGTTACTTTTCAGATCGTGCGGAGTCAATAATTCTGATATTTTATCCGATATCTCTGAATCCGAGAATCGTTCGTACACCTTCTTAACATGATTTACAATCTCTTCCTTTGGAAGCGTTTCCTGAGCTTTACACAAATCATAAACCTCATCAAGTACATGCTCTAAGTTACGTTCCCTAAGTAGAGCAACCGCGGCTTGAAAAGCAATAAAATCACCCATTTTTGCCATATCAATCCCATAGCAATCCGGATACCTGATCTGAGGAGCGGATGAGGCAATGACAATGTTCTTCGGGCCAAGTCTATCTAGAATTCGAACCACACTGTGCTTTAAAGTAGTGCCGCGCACTATGGAGTCATCAATCACTATGACATTATCCATGCCTCTGTTGACGGTTCCATAGGTTATGTCGTAGATGTGAGCCACCATGTCATCCCTTCCATCATCCTGTGATATAAAGGTTCTGAGTTTTGCATCCTTGATGAGTAACTTCTCAATCCGAGTGCGCATTTTAAGGATCTTGTCAATTGCCTCTTTAGAAGAATCACCCTCCAGCTCCTTGATCTTTTTGCTCTTTATCTGATTCAGAAGATCTTCAGCCCTTTTGATCATTCCATAAAATGCCGTTTCCGCCGTGTTTGGTATAAAGGAGAAAACTGTATTTTCAAGATCATAATCCACTTCTTTCAGTGCAGCATCACACACAAGGTTCCCTAACTGCATTCTCTCCTGATAAATATCTTTATCACTGCCTCTCGAAAAATAGATCCTTTCAAATGAACAAGCCTTTTTTCCCATAGGTTCACGAACCTCTTGTTCCATAACCCTTCCATCCTTTTTAATTATCAAAGCATAGCCGGGTTTCAGTTCTTGAATTTGCTCCCATTGTAAATCAAATGCAGTTTGAATTGCGGGCCTTTCGCTGGTCACAACGACAATTTCATCATCCTCATACCAGAAAGCGGGTCTTATTCCGCTAGGATCTCTCAACACGAAAGCATCCCCATGCCCGACCAGTCCTGCCATGGTATAGCCTCCGTCCCAATCAACCGCTGACCTTTGTAAAATTCGCTGAAGATCCAGCTCCAGCGATATTTTTTCGGATATCTGACGATAAGAGGTTCCTTCCTTCTTGTATTGTTGGAAAAGCTTTTCATTTTCTTCGTCCAAAAAATGACCAATTTTCTCAAGGACAGTTACTGTATCCGATTTTTCCTTTGGATGCTGTCCAATTTCAACCAGAATATCAAATAGTTCGTCAACATTAGTCAAGTTAAAGTTGCCCGCAACAACAAGATTTTTCGTTCGCCAGTTATTTAGCCTTAAGAAGGGATGACAGCTTTCAACTGAATTTTTTCCATAAGTCCCATATCTCAGATGCCCCAGGAACAGTTCTCCGGTAAATGCCTCTTTCCTTCTTAAATAATCACAGTCTTTTAAAAGCTCGGGGGAATTGAGTTGCAAGTTCTTAAACCTAGAATTGATGTGGTCAAAAACTTCCTGGATCGGTTTCGAACCAATTGAGCGTTGTCTGCTGATATACCGTTTTCCAGGCTCAACATTAAGTTTAATATTAGCAACCCCAGCCCCATCTTGCCCCCTATTGTGTTGCTTTTCCATTAACAGATACAGCTTGTTTATCCCGTAAAGAGCACTGCCATATTTTTCCTCGAAATATTCTAATGGTTTTTTAAGTCTTAAAAGTGCAATTCCACACTCATGCTTAATGGGGTCACTCATGGCACAAAACTACTTTAATTTCTCCTCTTGTTGAAGGCAAAAGCGAATTTTATACCGTTAGTTATGAATTTGAACCGTAAACATATTGGTTAATATTATTTCTGATTTCACTCCTCTCATTGACAACCATTTAAGTATTTTTCCGTTAGTTAGATGGCTTCATTTACTACTTTGTAGAAAGTGGGGGCAATGTTGTATGCGCATTACATTATTTAACATAGTACTTGTATTATTGCCTTTGGCTACAATGGCGCATGGCACGTTGTCATATCCTTTTGTCGAAAACATAGGCCAATGGAACAACCGTATTGAGTACAGCGTTACATTACCAACCGGCAATCTGTTTATTGAAAAGAATGGCTTTACGTACCACTTAATGGACAGGTCGTACTTCAGGAGCCTGCATACTGCCACTCCCAAAGATCCCCCCAACTTCATTCAATCCCATGGGTTGTTCGTTAAATTTCTGGAGTCCAATAAGGACGTTGAGTTTACGACAGAGGGTGTATCTGAGCATTATTACAATTTCCTGGTTGGCGAACCATCTTCTCATGCATCCTTTGTAAGGGCGTACAATAAAATAACCTATGTCAACTTATACGACGGCATTGACCTGGATTTATACAATACAGACTATGATTATTTGAAATACGATTTTATAGTTTCAGCCGGGGCTGACCCTAGTGAGATCCGAGCCAGCTATAAAGGGGCCGATGGGCTTTACCTAAAAAACGGGCATCTGGTAATCGAAACATCGGTTACTCAAATAGTGGAACAAGCCCCTATGGCATATCAGCGTATAAACGGCAGAAAAGTCGAGGTGCCATGCAAATTCAAGCTTAAGGATGGTGTTCTTAGCTACCGATTCCCCAAGGGTTACGACGAAAATCATGAGCTCATAATCGACCCTGTTTTAATCTTTTCTTCATTTACCGGTTCCACCGCCGATAATTTTGGATTTACAGCAACCTATGATAACGCGGAGAACACTTATGTAGGAGGAATTGTATTTGGCATCGGGTCATATCCAACAACTGCAGGTGCTTTCCAAACCAGCTTTAATGGGGCGGTCGCAGGCTCGACAGATATAGGCATCAGCAAATTCAACACCACTGGATCAGCTCTATTGTACTCCACTTACGTGGGAGGAGCTATTGGAAGTGAGGCGCCGCATTCTTTGATCGTAAACGACAATCAAGAGCTCTATATTTTGGGCACGACAACATCCAGTGATTACCCGGTGTCTGCCGGCTGCTACCAGGCAGGATTCCTAGGGGGGACAGCTGTGATGCCCTCAAACTCGGGGATGAACTATGTCAATGGCTCAGACATTGTGATCACCAGATTAAGCGCAGACGGGTCGACACTCTTATCCGGCACATTCATTGGCGGAACAGGTAATGATGGACTGAATGTTGGTGATAGTCTGGCATATAATTATGGAGATCCTTTCAGGGGCGAAATTATTCTTGATGCAAATCAAAAACCAATAATTACTACAACCACAAGCTCTTCAGACTTTCCAACTTCTGCCAGCGCGACACAACCAACTTATGGCGGAGGTGATTCGGACGGCTGTGCTTTTCGCTTCAACCCCACCCTTACTACCCTTGAGTGGTCTACGTTCATTGGCGCATCAGGAGAAGATTCAGGCTATGGCATCCAGTTGAATTCGGCAGGGGAAATGTATGTTACTGGAGGGACAACGAGTCCGGATCTAAATATTTCGGCTAGTGCACATCTCTCCAGTCACTCCGGCTTTATTGATGGTTATGTCGTTCGATATAATTCGGCGGGTAGTGCACTGTTGTCAAGCACATTCATAGGCACGTCCGAATACGATCAGGCCTATTTCGTGCAGCTCGACGTCAATGACGATGTATATGTTGTCGGGCAAACTACCGGTAGCTATCCGGTAACGGCGTCCTGCTACAACAACCCCAATTCAGGGCAATTCATTCAGAAATATTCTCCCAACCTTTCAACTTCTCTTTGGAGCACTGTGATCGGAACGGGGTCCGGACAGGTTGACTTTTCACCATCGGCGTTCCTTGTAAACGACTGTGGCTTGATCTACATTTCTGGTTGGGGCGGGTCACTGGCCGGCCTTGGCACGTACCAAGCCGACTTTAGTACTACTAACGGACTTCCTGTATCAACAGGGTCTAATCCGGCATTTCAATCAACAACTGACGGTAGTGACTTTTATTTGATGGTACTAAACGAAGATGCCAACGGGCTGCTCTATGCCACATATTTCGGTGGTGGAATAAGCACTGAGCATGTCGACGGAGGCACAAGCCGATTCGATAAAAACGGAATTGTCTATCAAGCAGTATGTGCAGGATGCGGAGGCAGTTCGGATTTTCCTACTACCCCAGGGGTTTGGAGCAGCACAAATAACAGCACAAATTGTAATCTGGGTGCGTTTAAATTCGGTCTTGGCAACATCAACACCTCTATCAGCATTCCCCAACCTTATGTTTGTATTCCAAACTCTTTTCAGTTCTTCAACAATAGTATAGGCGGCAATCAATATTTCTGGGATTTCGGTGATGGCGACACAAGTATTCTTTTTGAACCCCAGCATGATTACACAGATACAGGAACATTCATGGTTACTTTGATAGTAAGTGATTCTACAGGGTGCATTGAGAGTGATACGGCGAGTATTTTTGTTGATGTTCATCAGCTTGATAATGCTTCAATACAGCCTGTTGATACGATCTGTCCAGGTGACACTATACAACTTTTTGCAGGTGGTGGAGTGACCTATGAGTGGTTTCCATCATCGTATCTGAACAATCCTAATTCTCCTGAGCCGCTTGCCTATCCACCAATAACCACAAACTATATGGTAATTGCCACTGATAGCTGTGGTGCTGACACGGCTTATACCACGATACATGTTCACAATGTGAGTTGGTCCATTGATAACGACACCACCATATGTGGAGGTATCCCTCTACAATTGAATGCAACAGGGGGTACTTCTTACTCCTGGGAGCCATCAACTCTTATGACAGGGGCAAATACAGCTACCCCTACAATAACAACCTCCGACACTACTTTGGTGTCTGTTGAAATTACAACAAATGAAGGGTGTGTAATCTCTGATTCATTAGTGATTAACACCATTTCAGGAAGCCCGATCCCACAGCTGTCAAACGACTCATCAATTTGCATGGGCGATTCTGTTCAAATAATTGCTGGTGGGGCACCCGTAATTGAGTTTATTTCACCGTCGCTTCCAAATCCGCTTGACTCGATTCAAACTGTTTCTCCATCCTCAACTACTTACTATGTGGTTGCCTTCACGAATCAATGTGGCACTGTTTACGATAGTGTAGAAATTTCTGTAATGTATCTCAACCCGATTATATCACCTGACACCCTGATCTGTCCCGGAGATACTGCCCTATTATATGCTTCTGGTGGAGAAACATATACTTGGTCTCCAATACAAACTTTATCAGATCCAGATAGTTCGTCCACATCAGCCTGGCCTACCATACCAACCACTTATTCAGTCGTGGTCGCTGCTAGTAATGGATGTTCCAGAACGCTTCAAACAACTGTTGGTATTTACCCCTACCCTGACGTCAGCGCAGGTCCCGACCTCTACATCCAATATGGCACTGATGTTCAACTATATGGGGTTTCAGGTGGAGCTGTTTCTGTTTACTGGACATCTGAATATACATTAAGCTGCTACACCTGCTTCGACCCGATTGTGCTTCCAGACCAAACATCCGCATATGTATTTCATGTAACCGATGCCAATGGTTGTGAGAATTTGGATACCGTTATGGTTTATCTTGATGGCAGTCTATACGTCCCAAATGCATTTACTCCTAATGGTGATGGCCACAATGATTTTTTTGTCATTCTTGGTGAGGAAATCGTAAAATTTAAGCTCCGAATTTTCGATCGATGGGGTCTACAGCTGTTTTATTCAGAAAGCATGGATCTGCAATGGGACGGAAAGTACCATGGTGAAATTGTCCAGATCGACACCTATGTCTGGAATATCGAATTTGAAGATAGCTGGGGTCGTATCGGCAAATTACAAGGGCACGTAAGCGTTATCCGTTAACCAAATCGTTCGTCCGTTTCCATTACTGTGCCACATGTTGAACAAGTTCTTTTCTGCTCGTCACTGTAATAGTCTTTGAACCTAGATTGAAAATCATTTTCAATGTCAACCAGCTCGAACTTATATTCGTGCAATTTTGTATTACAATTATCACAAAACCACATCAAGCCGTCCATCATACCCGTTCCCTTCCTAACTTTTTCAATGACCAGACCAACTGTATTTTCACCTCTGATGGGTGAATGCGGTATTTTCCCGGGCAACAAATACATCTCTCCTTCTTTTATCGGAACCTCAACTGCTTCACCTTCGAGTTGAATTTTTACAACAACATCTCCTTCCAATTGGTAGAACCATTCCTCGCTTTCATTGTAATGGTAATCCTTCCGGGCATTCGGGCCACCAACGATCATAACAATAAAATCATCTGCTTCGTTGTATAAACATTTATTCCCTACCGGAGGTTTTAAAAGATCTCTGTTTTGATCTATCCAAGCCTGCAGATTAAACGGCTTCTTTAAACTCATAAAATCTATTTTTTATAAAGATAAGTTATTAAAGATCTAACATTCAAATCTAAGCACTAAAGAACTTTTATAGAATATTTTCTATTCTAAAATTACTTTGTAAGTGCTGAGGCCCTGATCACTTCTGATTGAAAGTAAATATGCTCCTGTTTCAACATCAAGAATTAAATTCAAAGCTTCTGATCCCGACATGACTTTTGATCTGCTATAAACGAGTCTTCCCCCTATGTCACGCACCTGAATCATGAAATTATTCGTAAGCCCGTTATTCCTAATATAAAAGCTTCCTTGGTTAGGGTTTGGAAAGATCGTGAAGTCCGAATCAGGATGTTCTTTAATCCCATTGCATGAGGAAAGTGATACGGTAACCGTTGTCGAGGATGCTGGACATATTCCATTATTAACGCTATACGTAAACTGATACGTCCCATCTGGAAGGCCTGTCGCTAGAAATATACTACCAGACAACATGCCTGTACCAGTATCGTCATTCCAGGTGCCCCCTAATTCAACACTTCCCGTTAATCCGTCCCAAAGCGACACGGGGCCATCATTACATGCGTCAAATGGCGATATGGCTGTTCCTGTAGATGCTAATTCATTAATTATCACTGTAGCAATAGAAGTGTCGGTTGCGCATGCATTTGAAATGATATAATAAACGTCATTAGGGCCGTCCGGAATTATAGTCGCATCAAATGTTGTATCATTAACTAATGCAAACGGATTTGTCAAAAAAGAGAAGGTTCCACCCGGTTCTGCATCCGTCAAGATCGAAAATAAATCAACTGTGTCCGTTTCACACACATCCATTGAGGCATCCATGCCTGCATTTGTTGGTACATTTGACAACTCAAATGCTATTGTGCCATCACCCTGACCATTATATTCATCATGCATAATATAATAGGTTTGCCCTGAGTCCAATCCGCAAATAATTAATTCCGGAGCCAATCCACCTGACGGTGAATCATCATTCGCATACAACAAAGTCATGCTTGGAATATCATTACAATCACTGCCACTAAATACTGCGATTTGGCCATCGTATGATGTTCCGGTACAGGAAATTTTCACGTTGCCTGATGTCGGTGCAATGAAGTTAAACCACATAGCCTGTGTAATTGATAGCTCAAAAGAGCACCAACCGTCTGTTGACTGACATGATGACGCCCCTGTGCCTGCTGGTATCACCAAGCTCGCTTCCTCAGGTGAGGCCGTAGCACCAGCATTTGAGAACAATCTTTCTACACCATCTACAGGAAGGTTATATGATAAGCAGGGCAAATCATTTTGAAGCATGGTCATCAGGCTAACTGGCCCAACCCAAAATGACGAGTCGGCCGCGCCACAAACCCCTTTAACATAAAAATCATAAGTCGTTGTTCCCGTTAAGGCAATAGCTGTATCTGCAGGGGTCCCTGTTATTACCATTGAAATGCCCGTGCCGGGTGTAAACCCTGTTATCCCATACTGAATAACCCATTCTGTTTCGTTTGAATCACCCGGAGACCATGACAAGGCTATAGAGTCGTAGGATAGCACCAATCCAGCCAGCCCACTTGGTGACGGACAAGTTAAAATCGTTGTGACATCTAATGGTCCTACCCATTGTGATGAGTCTGCGCTGCAATCAGCTTGCACATAAATGTCATAATCCGTACCCATTGTCAAACCTGAGACACCCTCAGTTGGTCCGGCAGGACTGGATGAATAAACCGCTGCTCCCGTGCCAGGGGTGAAACCATCATTGCCCAATTCGAAATTCCATCCTACTTCAGGGCCTGCTGTCCAGCTCACGTTGACCGAATCAAGGCCAATGTAACCGCTAACAAGGCCTGTTACACCTGAACAAGTTGTACCATAAGCAATGGTAATGCTAAAGTCTACAACCGAACCCCAGAGGTAGGTTCCACATGGATTTAGGGGTAGGGACCCCCCCTCCCACTGCATTACGCGCATTCCGGTTGCGCCCATAACTGCCCCTGCTGGAACCACAAAATTAAATACAACCGGAGCATCCCACGGAGCAGTTCCCGGTGTGCCGGAGCTCTGACCAATGGATTCAGAAGGATCGAAAACATTATCATTATTAAAATCGATCCAGACCTCTCCAACACCGGCATAATTACCCCCACAAGTTCCAAATTGAACAGATGCCGTGTAACTGTATCCCGTTTTTAGATCTGCAGACAAGCTCGTTTGATCCTCAACCCCTGCCACTCCCGGGCACCCCGTATAATTTATTGTCGTTGTTTCTCCGGTCAACATCACTGACTCAACATTGGAATCAAAGGTGCTTGATGGGCCTGCAGTACAGTATTGACCAGAAGCTTGAAACGATAGCGCCAGCCCAATAGACAAGCAAATTAAACTAGGTGGGAAATTTTTCATGAAAATAATGTTAGGTGCAGAAACAAGGTAGTGAGATGGATGCAATAAATCAAGCATTGCCCCCACTTTGATACCTGTTTTAGCAAACTACCGACAATTTATCAATCATCTTTTGGATGGACATAAAATAAAAAAGGCGCCTAATTGGGCGCCTTTTCACTATGTTATATACTCTACTTATCTTAGAATTATTCTATAAGTATTAATTGATTCATCAGAAGAAACAGTCAACATATACATTCCTGTTTCGACTTCCAGATTAATGTTAACAGCCTCAAAACTATTTAGTTTTTTGGTTTTAGTATAAACCATCTTTCCATTAAGATCCATTACCTGTATCATATAATCATTGGTTATTCCATTGTTTCTCACGAAGAAACTACCTCTACTGGGGTTTGGATAAATACTGAACTCGGAATCGGATTGTTCAAAGATCGTATTAGGTGTTGAACATGAAACAGCTATATCCAGCGGAGTATATGGGCCACCAACACCATCTTGACAATCATAGCCTCCATCCGCAGCAACTACAACCGTAATTACACCCGTAGTTGATCTAACAATGGCGCCCGTGTGATCTCCATCGTCACTGTACAACAATGCGCCTGATGTTCCTTCACCTTCGTACACCTGCAAACTGTCATAATCTAATTCCGTTTCCCCGGCCAAAACTGATATCGTGATGTAATCTCCTGGTGTGATTGCGTCTCCCACAAACAAGGTTTGTATTCCGGGTCCATAACAAAAGCTCATGGTGTCCAAACACGTTGCATGTGTAAAGAAATCCGCCGGACCGGTAAAGGAACTTGACCCTGTGCTATCACAATCTGCCTGAACGTAGTAATCATACATCGTTCCCGACATCAACCCTGTTAACGTATACGGATTGGTTACACCCGTAACCGTTGTTCCTGAGCCGGGTGTAAACCCTGAAGGTCCATATTCAATGTTCCAACCCGTTTCTGATCCCCCCGCCGACCAGGACAATACAGCACTGGAAGTTGTTAAGGAATCCGAATCCAATGCGGTAGGTGCAACACAAGCCGGAGTTTCCTCGACAGTTACCTCATCAACTACATTGGCGTGGCCCCAGTTGTTGATGCCCTCAAACGCTATTTGATAGGTAGCTGAAGCGCCAGGTAAAGTAACGATTGCCTGAGTCCAGGAGGCTACATTCGCGGAGTCACTCCAGATCTCGGTCCACATGCCCGCTGGATTATCCCGATACAACAATCTGGTATAGTTCTGGTCTCCGAACCAATCTTCTTGTCCATAGTAAAACACTACTCTTGGACTAGTTAGTGACGTGAGGTCGAGTTCAGGTGAAACCAGCTTGGTTATTGGTGATGCCCCTCCTGAAGGCCCAGCACTTACAAATCGAGCATTTTTTGTTCCACTATATGCCGCTAGGATCGTTCCGCCACTTGAACCTATATCATACGTCCAGTCCGCGGCACCGTCTTCCTGTATGTTTGACCAACAGTTTCTTGTTACCGAGCTGTCCTCAAAGCTCTCCGTAAATGGAAATACCGTTACTGCATCACACAGTGTAGAAAAAGAGCTCGGACCCGCATATGCACTGGAATCGGCACCACAATCCGCCTGAACATAAAAGTCGTAAGCCGTATTGGATGTTAATCCAGTTAATGCATAAGGATTAGTCCCCGTTGAGACGACCGTTCCTGTACCGGGAGTAAACCCTGCAGGACCATACTCGATGTTCCATGTCGTCGCTGACCCATACTCTGTCCAACCCAGGTCTGCTGAGCTGGTGGTAAGGTTACTGACCGTTAAGCTACCCGGATCAACACAAGCCGGAGGAGGACAGATCGAACCGGACGATGAATCCGTTAAGAATAACCCAACAGCAGGTCCCGGACCATAGCTGCCCAGAAGTACACCTAGCGGGTCATAAATGTCAAAGGTAATTTCCCCGTCGTAAGCACCCGAATTAAATACGAAATCGACAATGTCACCCGTATAAGCCGGTATGGTATCAGAGCCTGAACCCAAGCTATCCAATGTGACATTTGTCAAGGTTCCATTCGCAGTAACATCAATTGATGCCCCATTCCATCCATCGCCATAACTATCAAACATGTTGATGATGTAATAGCAAACCGGTGCCGGCAGCGTAGAAAATGTAAAGGGACCTACCCACGCACTGCTGTCTGCACCACAATCCGCCTGAACATAGAAATCATAGGTCGTTCCAACATTCAATCCTGCAATTGCATAAGGATTTGTGGTAACACCACCAATTACGACACCTGTACCTGGTGTAAAGCCGGTAGTATCATATTCAATGTTCCAAGTCGTTGCTGTACCATTTTCTACCCAGGAAAGAAGAGCACTTGTTGTTGTTAGTGAATCAGCCGCAAGCCCACTTGGAGCCAGACACGCAGGTGTATCTTCTACCCGTACCTCATCGACAACGTTTGCTCGACCCCAATTGTTGATGCCTTCAAATGCGATCTGATAGGTCGCTGTAGCACCCGGCAAAGTAACCATCGCCTCGGTCCATGCTGCTACGTTTGTTGAGTCACTCCAGATCTCTGTCCACATTCCTCCAGGTGAGTCGCGATATAACAGCCGTATGTAATTCTGATCAGGAGCCCATTCTTCTTGACCATAGTAAAAGACCACCCTTGGTGTACCCAAAGAGGTCAGGTCCAGCTCAGGTGAAACCAGTTTCGTGATCGGACTGTTCGTTCCCGATTGGCTCACAAACCTTGCATTCTTTACACCACTATAAGCTGTTGCTATTGCTCCGCCGCTTGAACCCGTATCGTAGGTCCAGTCCGCTGCACCGTCTTCCTGAATATTCGTCCAGCAATCTCGTGTAGCCGAGGTGTCCTCAAAGCTCTCCGTAAATGGAAATACCGTTACAGCATCACATGGTGTAGAAAATGACTCTGGGCCGACATAAGCACTGGAGTCAGCACCACAATCCGCCTGAACATAAAAGTCGTAAGCCGTATTGGATGTTAATCCCGTTAATGCATAAGGATTAGTCCCCGTTGACACCATCGTACCTGTACCCGGAGTAAAGCCTGAAGGACCATACTCAATATTCCATAGGGTTTCTGTTCCGCCAGCTGTCCAGCCCAAATCGGCAGATGTAGTTGTGATATTTGTCGCGCCTAATGCGGTAGGATCTGCACATGCAGGGCATGCCTCCAGGCCTGTATAGATCGTATAGTCTCCAACATCGCCCGGCGTTCCGCCTCCGGCTCCTTCGGCTGCCACTTGGGTGCCTGCCTGATCGTAGACATAATATTCGTTTTCGGTAGGATAAGAGCCTGCTGTGTAATCAACTGAAACAACATCTCCAATATTAACCGGAACATAAAGCGTATCGGGGCCCGCTCCTGTAGCCAGGGTGTAGCCTGCCGAAAATGAAACCCCGTTTACATAAACGTCTATCATCCCACCGTTCCAGCCATCTCCGTAGCTATCAATAATTTCTACAAAATACATCCCGCACGTGCCCGGCGTTACAAATCCATAAGGACCAACAAAAGCGCTGGTGCCAGAACCGCCACAATCCGCCTGAACATAATAGTCATATCCGGTTGCACCGGTTAACCCGGAAAGTGTATGGGGGTTGGTTACTCCTGAAACTGTCGTCCCCGAACCGGGAGTAAAGCCTGAAGGACCATACTCAATGTTCCATAGGGTTTCCGTTCCACCTGCGGTCCAGCCAAGATCAGCTGAGGTTGCTGTTATATTGGACGCCATCAGGCTTGACGGAGACGAGCAAGCAGAACAGCTCGCAGCACCACCAGTAGCATCACCATGAACGCCAGATGCAATTAAAGTACCCGAT
>Ga0206681_10000677_pt1 | contig 17547 bp, 17 predicted proteins | sample M150012015metaG_FD_161048 | JGI IMG/M metagenome (GOLD analysis project Ga0206681, IMG submission 161048) | Ammonia-oxidizing marine archaeal communities from Monterey Bay, California, United States - M1 500m 12015 | ecosystem: Environmental > Aquatic > Marine > Intertidal zone | place: USA...
CTAACGGCGGGTGGGAACCGGGACGTCTTCTACTGCACCACCCTGTGCGTGGCTCGGGTCACTTGGCAGTAGCGAAACTCTTTCCTGGCCTGTGGTTCTTGTTGTCAGGCTGGGGGAGATTTGAACTCCCGGCCTTCGGTTTCCCAGATCGCTGACCTGCCCAAACACCATGGCCTCATACAAAGGGCTGCCGATCAGGCAGTGGCCAGGTCTGTTAGTAGCCCTAACCATCGTCCGAACTCACGGTTGAAGGCTTTCAGAACGCCAATATTGGAGTCTGGGGATTAGGCGGACGATCTCAAGAATGTCATCAACGCTGGCCAAGGCGATGGCAGTTTTCAATAATGGCGTCATAGCAGGGAGTGCCGAGTGGGCCCGTGCTGTAGGCATGTACTCCCACCTAGACGTCTAGTGGGATGCAGTGCCCCTCGTCTTCAGCGGCGATTCCCCCTCGATCACCGATTACAAGTGAGCCGTATCTCTCAGCGAACACCGGCGGTAGCTGACGATCTCCAGGCAACGAGAGCCACAACCTCAGTAAGTGACGTCGCAGGTGAGGGTCAGACTGGTCCACAAACCTTGTCCGGTCATGGAGAACTGAATGATTATAGACAAACTGAATATCACCAGGTTCGAGGTCCATGGCTAAGTGAACGTCTGGTTCATTTAGGACTTTGTCAAATGCATCCAGCGCTTGCATGTGGCTCATATCAGGAGAGGGAGCGTCATAAAAGCGACGAGCTGATTTGATATACGTTCTTTGATACAGGACTGTCAAACGGTCATCAAACCAAGACAGTACTGGGATCTCGAACCACGGCTTTTCACACTCTGGTTGCTCATTCCGGCGATCTGTCGCTATGGGGTCGAAAAGTCTGATCGCTAGATCGGGATGACGCTGCTGAACGATGCGATACGCGGTTTCGGCACTTGCCAGAAGAGATTGGCCTCCAGACTGTGCCGCGCGAATGCATAGGAGCCCCACCACATCGGTCGAATCCGTGTGGAAGCTCTGCCGCTCATTGGTCTGGTAGATGCGTGTACCAGGGTCAGCAAGATCAGAGCCCACGTCCTTGACGTGTCCCAGCAGGTGGCCCGCGGAATTCTGTGAGCGCAGTGACCCGATTAAGCGACCCAACATCAAGAAAATGGCTGCGGTGGTCCTACGGTCGAGCCCCTGAAAGGGAAACCCCTTCAGTAGAACGAATCCATGCTGATGGATCAGATCATCTCGGATGGCGTCAGCCAACGATCGGAGCGAGGGTGTAGATAGAGGTGCAGGGTTGAGGTTTGTCAACTCATCGTCACTAACACCCTCGACTAAGCGGGTCAGATCATCGATCTGCTCCTCAGTCCAAAACCGAGTCCACCGTTCGGGTGCTGCGGCCATTTCCGAGCCCATCCACGTTTTCGGCGACTCGGAAACTTCTGGCGCTGAGATCATGCGCCGCTACCCGGCCTGAAACGCCTTGAGGATCTGAGAGCCAGAGGCACTCCAGACATCGTTGTAACCCATTACCTTCGTAAGCGCCCGTCTAAGCGCCCAAATCCGATGAGGCTGACCCGACATCCAGGGATGTATCACCAGCGAAACCATTCTTCCGTTGCTCTCACTGCTTTCGTCATAGACAACGGTCATGGCGTCCTCTACTTGTTCCGCGAAGGAAGTCTCTGACTGTTGGTATTGCAACTGAATGGTCTGATCATCCAACTCGTGGCTCATCGGCATCGAATGAAGTCGGCCAGCAGGAGTGCTTATGGCATAAGGCATTTCGTCGTTCTGCCAGTCACCCACGTATTCCACACCGCGCGCGGCTAGAAGATCGAGAGTGTTCATTGACTCGGAGCGAGCTGGAGAAAGCCAACCAGTCACAGGCTGGCCAGAGAGTTCTCGCAGGCTGGTCAAAGACTCATCAATCAGGGCTGCTTCTGTATCTTCCGCAAGACCACCGTGGTGAATCGTTCCCATATCAATTCCGTTAGCTATGACTTCCCAATCGCGTTGTACAACTTCGGTCATAAGTCTTGGGTAACGCTCAGCGACCTTCGAGTTGAAACTAACTGTTGGTGTAATTCCTAATTCGTCGAGCAATCTGAATACACGGAACACTCCAACTCTGTTTCCATAATCTCGCAATGTGTAATGACGGAGGTCGGGGTAGGTAGTGACCATTCCGCCTGGTGCCTTAAACGGCTCAGGAGACTGGTTGAGGGGGAAGAATTCGAGAGCAACATTTACCCATATCGCTACCCGTGCATTGTGCGGCCAGGAGATCTCTGGCCGGTCTTGCAGTATTGACCACTCGTACCACTGATGGTCCATGCCATAGCGCCGGTTCGGGTACTCCATATACGAGTTAGGCAGAGCCACGGCCTTACCTCCCGTTCGCTGTCGCGATTGAGGTCGCTGCTTTGTCATAGTGATGGTCGTAGAAATATTCAGCGATTTCTCGGCCGGTTGTAACCCAGACCTCGTCATGGCTTGTGATGTATTCCAACGCCTCCTCGAAAGCGCTGATTCGGTGGGGACGGCTTACTGCGTAGGGATGCAGCGGGATACACATGACCGTTCCGTTCTCGGCGCCATCCTCGTAAAGCTGGTCGAAGTTGGCCTTTAACATCTCGGCGTAACGTCTCGGAGGCTCCTGGTAGGAGTTGTAAACGATGATGTCGTTCATTTCGAGCGAGTACGGGATCGAAATCAACCGTCCATCGCGCACGTTCACTGGTTGAGGTTGATCGTCGCAAAACAGGTCGCAGGTATAGAGAACGCCGTATTCAGCAAGTAGGTCCATCGTTCGTTCTGTGTGTGTGAGCGCTGGAGCGAGGTAGCCGGCTAGGCGCTGACCTGTATGGCGTTCAATAGTTTCGAGCGAGTCCTCAAGAATTGCGCGCTCCTGGGCTTCATCCATTCCGTAGCTGTAACGGGTGTTGTAGATGCCGTGAGAAAAGATCTCCCAGTCACGGCCGACGCAAGCCTCGATTAGTTCTGGATGGTGTTCGCAGACCGCCACGTTTAGCGACACGCTGCCACGAACGCCATAGCGGTCCATGACCTCCATCATTCGCATCGTGCCTACCCGGTTGCCGTAATCCCGGATTGAGTAGTGGAGAACGTCTGGTTCGGGACGGTTCCAGGCACTTCGCTGGGGGTTGGGTTGAGGCTGAAGTTCGTAGAACTCAATGTTGGGAGCAACCCAGAAGGCCACCCTGGCGCCGTTGGGCCAGGTGAGTTTTGGACGCCCCTCCCATGGCCAGTAGTCGTACAACCCTGGGTCGGCGGAGTCCGAAAACGGTGTTCGAGGCTCAGGCATCGCCTCTACCGGTTTCCAAGTATTCAAGTACCTCAGCGACTGGCACCACGTCGGCGTATTTCAAAACAAGGTCGCACAGGTTCGAGAAGTGGGGAATCTCGTGTTTGTCGGCCACGCACTCTTCGGGAACGATCGTTCGATATCCCCGAGACAAGCTGTCGATTGCAGCAGCTCTAACGCATCCGGAGGTCGAACCTCCGGTCAGGATGACCGTGTCTACTTGGTGCCATACGAGGAGGCTCTGTAACGGTGTCTCGAAGAATGGAGACGGCATCTTCTTCTCGTAGATGATGTCAACGATTCGATCAACATCGAGTCGCTCGTCGAGTTCGGCACGGCGTGAACCGCGCTTGATGTTCTGAAGCGAATTTTCGGTGTCGGTTCGGGTACCCCAAATCCCGCAGTCCTCCCCCGACTCCATATAGGCGACGTAAGTCCACACCACTGGCCAGCCGCGCTCTCTCGTTGCGCCAACGATTTCGTTGACGAAGCCCAGCTGGTTGGGGTGGGTCTCATACGCCGTAGCGAACTCCCCTACCTGGGTATATGCGTTCTGGATGTCGATGTTGACGACCGCGGCTTTGCAGCCGAATCCGAACCGAGCTCGGTTTGGGTTGGCCTTAATCTGCTCGTAGTACTGACGAGGGGTTAGATCAGAAGACTCCATGGGTCTCTCCTGCTAGACGGCCGGCTGGTAAGGATGGTCGTGATCTGCGATGGCACTGTCTGTAAGAACATAGAAACGAAAGGCTGTCCGACCGGCGGGCCCGCGCTCAGGATCAAGTGGGTGTTCCACAAACCACTGGAGGTAGTGGTCATAGGCCTCGTGGTCGGCGAAGTGAAGTTCGACAATCCGATAAAACGTCGCTGGCTTCTCCATCGTCGGTGAGCCTGCGCTACTGACGGTGACAGGTCGGATGATGTCGTTGGTGACGATTCGATCCAGGAATGGGTTCGACAAGAGGTCTGGGAAGTGCACTTCAGCGAGCCAATATTCGTAATCGGAGGTGTCGATTCCTTCAGAGATGTCGTAACCAAGAATTGCCTTGACTTTCGGGTGGTTACTCACTGTCACCGACCTCTGCGGCGCGCCTAGATATCTCGACTTCCCATTCGTTCGCCTCCGGAAGGCCAAGCAGGGCGTTGACGTCTGCGAATGTTGCCATGCGGTCGAGCCAACCCTTTGTTGATCCAGTAGTGCGGAGATCTCCTAGGACTGCTCGTGTGAGTTCCACGACTGCCCTGGTGATCGCACCAGGGTGGATGATCAAGCAATAGCCGAGCTCGGCCAAACGGTCTGCCGACAGCAGCGGGGTCTTGCCGAACTCGACCATGTTGGCCATCAGCCGATGACCGGATAGTTCGGAACCGATCTGGGCCAATTCTTCTTCACTGTGCGGCGCTTCGACAAATAGAAGATCAGCTCCTGCCTCTGCATAGATTTTCGCTCGATCGATGGCCGCATTGAGCCCCAGGGATGCCCGGGCATCTGTGCGAGCAATTATGAGAATGCCTTCGTCGTTGCTCCGAGCGTCCCGAGCAGCCTGGATTCTCTGCACCATCTCTTCTACAGACACCACTACTTTGCCCTCGAAGTGACCGCACTTCTTCGGAAACGCCTGGTCTTCAAGTTGAATGGCAGCCACACCGGCTCGTTCGTACAGACGAATCGTGCGAGCGACGTTGTGGACTCCGCCATATCCCGTGTCGCCGTCGGCTATGACCGGTATGTCGACCGCCTGACAGACGAGATCAGCAATGTTTGCAATCTCAGTCTGGGTGACCATTCCAAGGTCGGGTGCACCCAGCAGCGAGTTCGCTACCCCTGCCCCACTCAAGTACACGGCCTTGAAATCGGCCTCCTCGATCAGCTTGGCGAATAGTGCGTTAAAAGCACCGGGAGCGACGACGGGAGAATTGTTGTCAAGAAGAAGTCGGAGTTGAGACGCCGGGGACATCATGAGTGGGCTCCGGTGAACTTTGCTGCCAGATAGTTCTCCATTCCTCCTGCCGTAAGGATTTCGCCAACTTCCTGAGGAAGCGGCACTGCTTCTAGCTGCTGGCCCGTATCCACAATGGTGACAATGCCAGTCGCGAGATCAATCGCGACTTGCTGTCCTTCTTCGATGAGGCCTGAATCAGCACATTCAACTGGGGCAAGCCCGACGTTGATGCAGTTACGAAAAAAGATGCGTGCAAAGGACTCAGCGATTACCGCACTAACTCCCGCAGCCTGAAGTCCGCGCGGCGCCATCTCGCGACTCGAACCCGTGCCAAAGTTCTTGCCACCAACAATGATGTCGCCTCTTTGTATCTGTGGTGCAAGACCCGGCCGGATTCCTTCCATCACATGCTTTGCTATCTCAGGAAGGTCATGGACAAGGTACTTACCAGGAACGATGGCATCAGTGTCTACGTTGTCACCGAAGGCCCAGACGCGACCTGCAATCTGAGCATTTTCGATCACGGCGAATCACCAATCAGTTCTCGAGCGTCAATGATCTTCCCGACAACTGCCGCTGCAGCAACGGAGTAGGGCGAACCTAGATACAGACTCGATTCGGGACTTCCCATTCGACCTCGAAAGTTCCTATTGGTCGTCGAAATCGACACTTCACCAGCGGCCAAAATGCCTGCTCCGATGCCTGGACAGGCACCACAACCGGTCGACAGGAAGTGGGCGCCTGCTTCCATGAGCGCTTGGGCTGTTCCATCGCCCATGGCCTGCTGAAGCGCCTCTCTTGAAGCTGGAGCTATCTGCAACAAGACCGTCTCGGCGACATGTCGGCCCCGCAACACCTCAGCAGCCATTGCGAGGTCTTCATACTTCGCGCCTGTACACGACCCGATGTAGGCACGGGTTACCGCAGGCGCATCGAGCGAAGAAATCGGAATGACGTCGTCATGACGATTTGGTCGGGCGACAACCGGCTCAACATCGGTCGCGTTGTAGTTCCATACCTGTTCATAGACCGCATCAGACTCGCTAGTGGGGCTCTCATCTGCATCGATACCAAGAGAAGCAAGATGCTTCACAGTTGTACGGTCAGAAGGAACGATCCCCGTCTTTGCACCAATTTCGGCACACATGTTGGTCAGGACGCTCCGTTCCTGCACGCTCATGGCATCAATTCCGGAACCTCCAAACTCAAGTACCCGGTATAAACCGCCATCCATACCTTTGTCACCAATGATGGTGAGAATGAGGTCCTTAGCCGTCACTCCGGTTGAGAGTTCACCGTCGACCTGTACCCGGATCGAATGTGGCACCCGAAGCCATGTTTGGCCGGTAGTGATGATTCCCAGCATGTCGGTCGAGCCCACTCCAAGAGCGAGGCAGCCCATGACTCCCGCTGTGCACGTATGGGAGTCAGATCCCAGGTACATCATCCCTGGCTGGGCATAACCCTTCTCAACCATCAGGGTGTGGGCAATGCCATCCGCTTCGTGGAATCGCGTAATCCCGAATGCGTTGGCAAACCTTCTCGTGGTCTGGAGGATCTCGGCAGCAGCAACGGTGTTGGCGGGCACATAGTGATCGCAGACCAGAACAACTCGGTCTGGATCCCATACGCCCATCTCAAGTCTTTCCAGCGCTGGCCAGATCCGCCTTGGGCCACTGGAGTCGTGCATCATCGCCAGATCAACGTCTACCCAGAGGATCTCGTCTGGCTGGACCCTGTCTCTGTGGGCAGCGCGAGCAATGATCTTCTCCGCCACTGTCATACCCATTGTCGACAACCTTCCACGGATGAACCCTGACTGCTCGGCACTACACCTCGCCTAACCACGTTCTCCAATATCTCTGCCCTGATAATGCCGAGGATTAACGTTGGACCACCTTCCGTTACTGGGGTGCTACTCCTGTTCGACCCGGCTGTGATTCGTCTCTAGAGCCCCATCGGCTGAAGCGGCACTCATTTGCCAGGTATCCCTACTGCTGTTCTTCATCCATAGGCGCACGGTCTCTCACTGCTCGGAGAAATCCCCGAGTCCGAGCGTTCTGTGGAGCGCCTAGGACCTGCGCCGCTGGCCCTTCCTCCACTACAACACCGTTGTCCATAAAGAGGACCCGATCTGAAACGTCTGCCGCAAAGTTCATCTCGTGAGTAACTACCAACATGGTCATACCCTGCTCAGCCAGGTGACGCATCACAAGCAGGATCTCTCCCACCAGCTCTGGATCAACAGCGGAAGTCACCTCGTCGAAGAGCATGACTGCTGGTTCCATCGCCAGGGCCCGCGCAATAGCAACACGCTGCTGCTGGCCTCCGGACATCTGAAGTGGATAGTGATCCGCCCATTGAGCTAGACCCACTGATTCCAACAAGTCCCGAGCAGCCCCTATCGCCGTGGACCGATCCACACCATTAACCGCCATCGGGGCTTCAATGATATTTTCTAACGCCGTCATATGAGGGAAAAGGTTAAATTGTTGAAAAACCAGACCAATTCCTTTCCGAATCTCACGCAGTTTGTTCCTACTCGCGTACTCCATCTTCCCATCTGGGAGTTCTTTACATAGGTTCTGGCCATCAACATCGATTTGACCACCGGTGGGACGTTCCAAAAGGTTGAGACAACGTAGGATTGTAGTTTTTCCTGATCCCGAGGGGCCGATAATTGACAAGACCTCTCCACGTCGCACCTCCAGGTCCATTCCCTTAAGAATTTCAAGACCACCAAATGATTTCTTAAGGCCCTTCACACTCACTAGTGATGTCATGTCATACCTTTAGTCGGAAGATCCGTTCGAGGCCCTGTTGGGCCATTAGGAGCAGCGTGGTGAGAGCCAGGTAAATAAACGCCAAGGTGAGGAGTGGTTCCGCAACCTTAAAGTCTTCACTGATGATCTGACGAGCCAACAGAGTCATTTCGGGAACAGTAATTACCGCGGCAAGAGAGGTTTGCTTCATAGTATTAATAGCATTTCCAATAAATGGTGGAATCATGATACGAATACTTTGCGGAATAACTATCCTGCGCATGTAATACCGTTTTGTCATTCCCAACGCTTCAGAAGCTTCAATTTGGCCTTTTTCAACTGCGATGATCCCCGAACGTATAGCTTCACTTTGGTAAGCCGCCGTCCAGATTGACAGACCCACTACAGCAGCCCAGAAGGGGTCAAACATTAACGATTGGTGGATTTCCGGCAAAGCAAAGAATGCATAGAACAGAATTAGCAGCAGCGGTATTCCCCGGAACAGCCAACCGATCCCCCCTGATATCCAGCGCAAGACCGCCACAGGCGATATGCGCATCAGAGCAAGGGCCAGGCCGATTACCGTTGAGAATACAAGAGACCATAGGAACAACCGTACTGTTATCCAGAATCCTCTAAGGATTACCGGCACATATTCTTGGATGAGCTCAATGCTCATGGATATCGCCGCCTCACGTCTTTAACCTGAAGCGTCGTTCCAATATCTCTTGCGACACAGTCAACACAGTGGTTAGGGCCAGATAGATAACACCAGCTGCTGTAAGAATCTCAATTGGCTTGTAGGTCGAGTTTGCCAACTGGCGTGCTCGTCCCGTAAGTTCGGTAATCCCAATTACGGATGCTAGAGAAGTTGATTTTAATAACAACGTCGCATTGCTCATATAGTTGGGAATCATGACTCGAATGCCCTGAGGAATAATAATTCTTCGCAATGAATGCGACTTAGACAGCCCCAAGGCTTCTGACGCCTCGTACTGGCCTCGCCCCACTGCAAGCAATCCCGCACGAATAATTTCTGCCTTGTATGCGCCAGCAGCCACTGAGAGCCCAATAACACCAGACTGAAATGGTGAAAGATTCAGATTTCGACCAACCCAGAAATAGGCGAAAAAGAGAATGACTAACGCAGGCAATCCACGAAAGACGAGAACATATAGTGCGGATAGCCATCTGAGGGCCCGGAAACTCGACATTCTCATGAGGGCAAGAACGAGTCCCAATCCTGTGGCCAGAACGAGAGACCATGCAAACAGGTTGATTGACACCCAGGCTGCATCTCTCATCAGCGGCCAACATCGTTGGATAATTGACCAATCCCAACTACTCATTAACTCAACCTGTCGCCATGTGCAGTCGGAACCGGGTGAATCGAACTCAAGAGCAGCTGTTCCATCACTCCCTGGCAATCTGTAGCTATTGGTCTCATCATGTCTGATTTACTGACCGTGAAGTGCTTCTTGTAGATCGTGTTGCTCGCTGTGGATTTGACTAAAGACTGCCATAGAGGCCCATTCACACTTGCGTCGGATGCAGCCTTCAGCAGTTTCGGCACAAGCGAGGGAACATAGGCTTCGACTCTGATGTCGGTCAGAACGCTGAACCCCGAATCGTTCTCTGCCTTCGATCCCGTTCACATCGGGAATACCCAGCTCCGCAACCGGATCTTTGTGCCAGCGCACACGACCAACTTCGGACTAGGTCACATGCCAACCGATACCCACGTTGCCTACCACGAGGCCAGAGCACGGGGTGGTGCCGGTCTCATCATTATGGAATCGCTCCGGGTTCATGAGACCAGTCTCGGAAAGCCTCAGGGGCTTGCGGCTTATGACCCGCGCTGTATCGAACCACTCCGATTAGTTGCCAACGCCGTTCAGTCTCATGGAACACGAATCTTCGGCCAAATTATTCACCTTGGGCGACAGATTGACGGTGACGCGTTGCGATTGCCGTCTTGGGGACCTTCAGCTATTGCTTGGGATGCTGCAGCAACTGCTCCGCACGTTATGAATCTCGACGATATTGAGGCGGTCATCGGTGGGCACACAACAAGTGCCCGCAACGTTCTTGAGGCTGGATTCGACGGTCTAGAGGTCCACCTGGGCCACGGCCACCTGCTGAACCAATTCTTGTCGCCAGCGACTAACCACCGCTCCGACGAGTTCGGTGGTGAAGAACCAAATCGAATGCGATTTCCACTTCAGGTCCTGGCCGCAGTTCGTGAAGAGATCGGGGCAGACACATGCATGGGTATACGGATCAGCGCTGACGAATTCGCCCAAGGTGGCCTCACGCTTGAAGACATGTGTCGCATAGTCCCCGCCATTACGGCAAGTGTTCCGGTCGACTTCGTCAATGTCTCACATTCTGCGTATCACGGCACCTATTCCCTCTCGACCCAGATGGCGGACATGTCCTTTGACCCAAACAGCTTTCGCCACCTCGCGCCACGAATCCGGAAGAGTCTGCGAGCTGCCGGACAGGGCCTTCCGGTAATGGCCGTATGCAAATTCCGCTCAATCGACGAGGCCGAAGAGTTGCTCAGTGTCGGTGCGGTCGATCTCGTCGGTATGGCAAGAGCCCATATCGCCGACCCCGCAGTAGTCCACAAGACATACGAGGGACGAACGGATGAGGTGCGCACCTGTATCGGCTGCAATCAAGGGTGTGCAGGCTTCCTAGAGAAGGGGCTGCCAATTACGTGCGTCGTCAACCCCACAGTTGGTAAGGAACGATTCCGACCTACCGAACCAATAGAGGACCCCGCTAAAGCAGCTAAGCGAGTCGTGGTCGTAGGTGGCGGACCAGCAGGGATGGAAGCAGCTTGGGTCGCTGCGGCTCGCGGGCACGACGTCGAACTCTTTGAGATGGAACCCCAGTTGGGCGGTCAGCTGAGTTGGCTACGTCATATGCCAAAGAGAAACGACTTCCTGACCATGATCGATCAGCAGATTGCAGCCTGCGAACGACACGGGGTAACGATCCGAACCAGTGCCAAATTCGATGCCACTGTGGCGATTGAACACGAGAAACAACCTGATCACATCGTGATCGCCACAGGTTCTGAATTGCAGCCTGTGGAATTCCCGCAAGGTGGTGTTGGACTAACGCTGGGTGAAGCACTGAGCGCAGATTGGACCGGTGGAATCAAGGTTGCCTTTTATGACCTCTTGGGCGACTGGTCATCAATCAGTGTGGTCGAACACATCGCCGATCTTGGCGCGGACGTCACTTATTTGACACCAGTCGCCGGCTACGCCTGGAAGATCACCCGCTACAGCAAAACCGCCATCACCTCACGTCTACGCGAAGCAGGAGTGGGTATACGCGTACTTCGTGCCGGTCTCAGTTTCATTGGCAACGAGTTCACAGTGGAAGACCTCTCCACCGGGAAAACCGAGTGCATCACGGTTGACGCCGTGATTGCGGCAGGTAACCCGGCGGCCAGGACCGACCAATATGAACGTATCGCTGTCAGTGGAATCGGGGTAACCCTTGTCGGCGACTGTCTCGCACCGCGATCAGCACTTGAGGCCGTTTACGACGGCCACGAGGTGGGCCGTGCCCTCTGAGACAGAACCCGCGGTACTCGTTACAGGTGCAACGGGATTCGTCGGGATCAACCTCCTTCATGCGCTGTCTCATGCCGGGCTTAGATCAATAGGAATGGCGACCAATCCGCTACCCCAGACTGCCCTGAATTCGATTGCCGAGATTGGCCAAGTTCCGATAGTCGAACTGGTCGATGTTCGCGACTCGACTGCAGTGTCAGAACTGTTTTTGGAATACCGGCCGATGGTCGTCATACATGCCGCAGCTATCACTTCGGGCGTTGAACGTGAGCGCACAAGTGCTCAAGCGATTGTCAATGTCAACGTAGGGGGCACACAGTCAGTGCTCGATGCGTGCACTGGTAGCGGAGTGCAACGAATGCTCTACCTCTCATCGGGCGCCGTCTACGGCGAGGCAGCATTTGGTGCAGAGCAGCTCAGTGAAACGACAGCGGTAGTTCCCGCTGGACTCTACGGGGCGACGAAACTCGCCGGTGAGTTCCTGGTGAAGCGACATGGCCAACTCCATGGACTAGCAACGGTTACTGCACGGCTGTCCGCCGTCTTTGGCCCATGGGAATACCCGACGGGTGTCCGAGATCTGATGAGTCCCATTTTGCAACTCAGTTTGGCTGCCCGCCGGCGCGAGTCCAGTCGATACGTGGTCGATGCTGGACGGAACTGGGTCTATGCCCCAGAAGCCGCCGCCGCAATCGTTGGGCTCGCCCTTAAGCGAGAACCAAGGTACGACTGTTACAACGTCTGCCCTCCAAGCCTCGGAACATGTGAACCGTGGGTTGAAAGGTTGCGCAAGACCTATCCCGACACAACTTTTGTTGCTGTCCTATCGCCAAAGGACGCAACAGTCGCATATGACGCTGACCCACGTCGCGAACGGGCGCTTGTGGAAGCCGACAGGATTCAACAGGAACTAGGGAACGACCTCTGGTCCACACATGAAGATTCTCTTGACCACTACCTTGCCTGGCTCGAGACGCATTACCCAACCGACTCCTAGGCCGGCAAAGCACCTACCTCAGCGAGGTCATTCCAAACCATCTGGCTAACAATCTGTCCGTCATTGAGAGCAAACCGGTCGATGAAGCGAACACCGTCAAATGAGCTTCCATCCAGAGCTTGGCCAGCCAACGTTCCATAGACATACACGGTCGTTTCGGCCCCATCTGAAACCACATCAAGTTGGTCTAGCGTCTTCTTCACCGAACGAAATCGGCCTGCCGATGACGCAACTTGATCCGTAAGGCTTCCAAATGTGCGACCTCCAGGGAACACGATCGACACATCATCAGCAAGGAACTCAGATGCTGCGTCAAGATCTCGCTCTTCCACCAGTCGAAGATAGGTGCGCACGATCTTGGCAGCGGCTCTAGGCACCACTCACCCTTGCTGCCGCGTCAAGCATTGCATGGACCATGTCCGGCTTGGGAACCAAAGGCCTTGGGTAGGCATTACGACTGTGGCTGAGGTTTAGCGCAAGCATGGCCTCAACAAGCTTGTAGGAGAGAGGACCAGGGTTCACCACTGGAACCTCCAGTACGGAAGACAGGTATCCGTGCGCTTGATGCATGGTTGTGGAGCCAAGACAAATGACATCAGCCCCTCTTTCAATCAAACGGCGGCAGGCGCTTTCCATTTTTGGGAATACCGCGTCCTCCTTGCCAACAATCAAGTTCGCGAAATCAGGTGGTGTATCAAAATGCTCTACACCCGCGCACCTGGAACGCAGCCCCCATTCATCAAGCACCTTCTCGTACCGAGCCATCGCTGGCTGCCACTGAGCCATAACTCCGAATCTTCGACCAAGAGTGAGCGAGAAGATCAACGATGCACGACCTGGTGCCAAAACCGGGATATCAAGCATCGACCTGAGGCCGTCGGCCCCAGAGTCGCTAACGGTGTCAATCACAACCGCATCGAATCCGTCGACCTCGGCATTCAGCCCTGCCTCGAATAGTGATATGTCGAGAAGCATCCAGTCATGTGGGCTGGCAACACTGGTCGGTCCAGCCTTCACCGGCTTGAAGTGGAAAGTCACGTCGGGACGCAAAGAAACTGTGCGCGTCTGGGCTTCTCGATAGGCAATCTGTGACTCATCAAGAGCGAATGGCACAAGTACTAGAACCTTGCTCATGTCGATTCCTCAGAGATCACAGCGCCATCCAACATCCCATGCACCATTTCCAGTTTTGGAACCAACGGCTTCGGGTACGCACTCCGGCTCTGACTCAGCTGCAGCGCCACGAGAGCTTCGGCGACAAAATATGAAAGAGGGCCAGGGTTCACCACTGGCACCTCGAGGTTCTCTTGAAGAAACTCGTGGGCTTCATGCATCGTTGTCGAGCCAAGACAGATCACATCAGCGCCATCTTCAGACACGAGAGTTTGAGCCGCTTCAAGCAACAGCGGTAGCGCATGGTCCTTGCCTGCCATCAAGGTCCGGTTGTTTGGCGTGACGTCTATGGAGCGCATCCCTACACAGCGATTGGCCAGCCCGATTTCTGACAGCACCTTCTCATAGAGCGGAAGCCACTGTCTCCACATTGTGACGATCCCAAAAGTGCGGCCGAGCATTGCCGCTACCGCATACTGCGTTCGGCCTGGCCCAACCACAGGGATATCCAGCACTGATCGAAGAGCATTCACACCCGAGTCGCTAACCGTATCGATGCACACGGCGTCGTAGCCGTCCGCCTGCGCTTGCAGCCCAGCTTCAAACAACGAGATATCTGCAATCAGATAGTCGTGGTGTGACACATAGTTCTCGGGGGCCGCCTTTACCGGTTTGAAATCGACCTCAACCCCGTCAGGCAGAGGAGCGGCGTCTACCTGCTTCGCACGGAGCAGGAGTTGATCAGGGTCTAAGGGGAAGGGCGCAAGCACCAGAATTCTTGCCATGCCGAGAACACTATGTGACTGGAATTCGGCTTTCACCCGTGACCTAACGTGCAGACGTGGCCAGGTTTGAACTTGAGACCGATGTTGTCGTAGCCGGAGCCGGAGCTGCAGGCCTCGCTGCAGCAATCAAAGCTGCTGACGGCGGGGCCACGGTCGCATTGCTAGAAGCAAGTTCGACCTTCCGCCAAGGTTCCAACACATCGATGAGTACTTCGATGATTCCGGTTGGGGGAAGCCGTTGGCAAGAGGAGATCGGAATTGATGGCGACTCCCCAGACATCCTGTACCAGGACATCATGGCCAAAACAAAAGGTACCGCTGACCCCGTACTAGCCCGAGCACTAGTCGATGTCGGTCGTGACTTGTCAGAGTTCCTTGCAGACGACTGCAAGGTGCCATTGGAGCTCCTAACCGACGCCGTGTTCCCCGGCCATACCTATAAACGCCATCTTTGTGTTCATGACCGGGCCGGGCGGACACTTCACCGCCACTTGCTGGAAGCTGCCGAACAACGGGGCAATATCACGATGGTTGTCCCGCTTCGACTAGTCGACCTGATTGAGATTGACGACGGCTGGAAGATAAAGGCCGAGTCACCAGATGGGACAGAACAGGAGATCATCACGGGTTCAGTCGTGCTCGCGACAAACGGATTTGGCGCCAACGCTGAGCGGGTTGCCAGACACATTCCTGAGGTGGTTGACGGTCTCTACTTCGGAGGTGACCACAGTCTTGGTGATGCTCTTGAAATCGGCGAGAAGCTAGGGGCCGACGTCGGCTTTCTCGACGCCTACCAAGGGCATGGCTCAGTAGCTACTCCACACGGCGTACTCATCACTTGGACCACCATGATGAACGGCGCGTTCCTAGTAAACGCCAATGGGGAAAGGTTCGGAGATGAGACGACCGGCTACTCGGAGTTCGCCGTAAAGGTGATCGCCCAGCCGGAAGCACAGGCATGGATGATCTACGACAAGGCAGTGCACGAAAAGGCATTGCCCTTCGCCGATTATCAGCAGATGGTGGAGTCCGGAGGCATCAGATGGACCGACGACATCGCCGGCCTGGCGTCGCTTATCGGTTGTGACGAAGCAGCTATCTCAGCAACATTGGAAGGCATCGCCAATTTCGGCTCCGGCGCTGCGGTCGACCCGCTGGGTCGGACACTCTGGCCCCATGATCTCGAGTCCCCTTTCACCGCCATAAAGGTGACCGGCGCTTTGTTTCATACTCAGGGAGGTCTCAGCGTAAACGAGCATGCAAACGTCCTGCGCGGGGGCAAAACAATTCCCGGTCTATATGCGGCTGGTGGCGCCGCAATTGGAATCTCTGGTAACGGAGCGTCTGGCTACCTCTCTGGCAACGGGCTGCTCGGCGCACTCGGCCTCGGGTACCTCGCTGGTAGAGCCATCGGTCATGGATGACAACGGGAGGAAGACCAAGCCCATAGACCCCAGTCCGTTGAGCCAACCAGCCTTGGGACTGGTCGGAGCGTGGAGCGGCCGCCTGCAACGCCGACCGACATCACAAGCCATCGAGGTTGTCAACGAACTCGAAGAACTCGGCTATCACGCGTTATGGATTCCTGAATCGCCGTTTGGCAAAGACGTTTTGACCTTCTCGGCCGTATTGCTTGGTGCTTCGGCCAGCATGACGCTGGCCACTGGAATCGCCATCACCTGGGCACGAGATCCGGCTGCGATGATGAACGCTGCGCGGACTCTTGGTGATGCACACCCCGGACGATTTCTCCTTGGTGTTGGGATCAGTCATGAAAGTACCGCCTTGGCAAGAGGCCATAACTATCAGCGACCGGTTGACACCATGCGCAACTATCTCCGTGAAATGCGCGATGCGAACTTCGATGGTCATGGTCCTGAGTGGACGCCCCCAGTGGTTGTCGCCGCTCTCGGACCCAAGATGCTTCAGGTAGCAGCTGAGCTAGCAGACGGAGCTCACCCGTTCCTTGCAACTCCTGAACATACAAATCGTGCTCGCAACATCCTTGGAGATGGAGGGCTACTCGCCGTCGAACAAGGGGTAATCCTTGGTCCCCCCGAGGAGGCTCATGAAGCAGCGCGTGAAAACATGAGCCGGTTTTTGGAGTGGCCGAACTACCGTCGCCACTTCGAACGACTTGGATTTGGTGACACAGACTTCGCTAGCGGAGGCAGCGATCGTCTGTTGAACGCGGTGTTCGTATTCGGCAACCAGACTGCTGTTCAGGAACGAATCCAAGAACATCTGGATGCAGGCGCCGATCATGTCTGCCTACAAATAGTGACTAACGACATGGACGAGGAAGTGAACGCTTATCGGCATCTGGCACCCGCCGTGGGAATCGGTTGATAAGCCAGATCGTCAGACGGACTGTTGTCGGCCTGAGCGAACTTCGACGCTCGGCCTAGACGCCAGAATCACCGCCTGACCTGCACACTGTTTGTCGGGCTGCCGAGATTTGAACTCGGGACCTTCGGTCCCCCAGATCACAGAACGAGAGGTCGCCGCAGGGGGAAATCTCAGCCACCCACTAGTCGGGACGCCTCACTCCCCAGCGTCTTCTTGTCGATCTTGCCCACGGCCAGCATTGGGAGTTGCTCGCGAAGGTGTACGGCCTTGGGGACCTTGTAGTTGGCCAGTCGTTCCCGACAGTGGGCCAGCAGATCGTCGGAGGTGGCACCTTGGTCGGCGACCACGAAAGCGTGTCCGACCTGGTCAAACACCTGATCGGGCACGGCAACCACCGCGGCCATCCGCACCGCCGGATGCTCCTCGAGGCATTGTTCGATCTCGCGCGGGTAGGTGTTGTAGCCACCGGACTTGAACATCTCCGACAGTCGGCCCACCAACTGGATGTAACCGTCGTCGCGCAGCACCGCCAGGTCACCGGTCCTGAACCAGCCGTCATCGGTGGCATAGTCGGCGTCGGGACGGTTCCAGTAGCCGGCCATGGTCCAATCCCCGCGGATCTGGATCTCACCCGACTCGCCGACCTTGCACCGGGTGCCGTCCTCGGTGACAATCCGGTAGTCGTGACCCG
>Ga0206681_10000680_pt1 | contig 17516 bp, 18 predicted proteins | sample M150012015metaG_FD_161048 | JGI IMG/M metagenome (GOLD analysis project Ga0206681, IMG submission 161048) | Ammonia-oxidizing marine archaeal communities from Monterey Bay, California, United States - M1 500m 12015 | ecosystem: Environmental > Aquatic > Marine > Intertidal zone | place: USA...
ACAGGTAGAGTCAATGTCGTGGTTCCTGACACACTGCCGGACAGGGTGAACTTATCTAATGCTTTTTTTACTTGGTCACTAATTTTCATCTTTCTGACGAACTTAACAACTTCCTCACTCTGGGAATTGAAATTTCCGGTGATTTCGATTGTGGAGTCTAGTTTGTCAATATTTGAAATAATTATGTCTCCACCACTTACATTTATATCGGCAAGTTTCGCATTATCTATTTCAATGCCCATTCCAACAAAATCTGTTTTTAGTGTAGCGTTCAGTTGCTTAAGGGGATCTAGAGTAGAGTTATACAGTAACTCTACATTATCTAATTTAGTTGTAAGCCTGACCTGTGATGAATCGGTGCCTGAAAAGTCTGATTTAAATTTCAGGTTAGAACCATTGAGTTGTCCAGAGATTAATGCATCCTTCAACCAATCATAGTTTCTTTCTGTCAGATATTCACCTGGGATGTATCTATGCAACTGGTTTGCCTCCATGCTAGGAAGGTACCCTTCGAACTCAAAAAAGTCATCATCTTTATTGCTAATAATTTTAAAATTACCATACAATGTCAATTCGTCACTACTGAGAGTGATTGGCAAAGTTAAATAATTATCAATGTCAGCCTGTTTGGTAGATAAAGTTGCAGTTATATCAACTGCATCTAGCTCTGGATACAGGCTGTTAAAACTAAAATCCTGACCAACAATATTTAGTGATATCTGGTAGTCATCTCTATTAATCTTAACATTATTAAACTCCAGGTTATCCCTGCCCACAAGAATAATCTTATCGATACTTAAAGATTTAATAAAATAAACAATCTTTAAGCTTTTACTGGAGAATAATCTTTTTATGTCTTTAGCCCCAAACACTTCCCTGTCATAGGAGCCACTCTGGTGAACTTCTACAGTGTCGATATAAACTTCGCTCGGTTTGTAGGCATTCTCTACAACACTTGTTAGATCAAAATTAAATAATATGTCTACTAAATCTACATTGTTGTATAAAGTTGATAGATTAATACTCCACTTCATATTATTGATGGTTGCTATGGATGTACTTTGTTCAGAACTAAAAATATCTACTTTATCCAATTCCAAGGCTAATCCTCCATCCTTAAAGCTAAATGAAATACTTGATAAACGGGCATCTAGGCCGCTATGAGTAGAAATTTGTTCTTGTAAGGTGTCCTTTAGTGTGCTCGGGAATATAGCGAAGAAAGAGATAAGAATAAACAGCAAAAGTCCGATAACTGCACTCGCCAAGGTACTAAACTTGAGTATTTTGACTCCATGTGAAATAGTTTTAGTTATCATGTTTGTTTATTAATATTAATATGTTATAATATTAACATAAAATAATATATGATGGAGAAGTAGCTTCGAATCGGTTAATTATAACCTACACATAGTTACTGATTTATAACTAATTAATATAAGGAATCAAGTATGTCTGTAAATTCAAAAACTATCAAAACTTCTGCAATCTTTATAGCATTTGCAATATTTGTAATAATTATAGCTAAGCTGGTCTTCACATTGCCAGCACAAGAGCCTATCACTGATGATGCAACTCTAATGGATAGAATCAAGCCTATTGGTCAGGTTTATGTTGAGGGTGACACTGAGACTGTTGCAATTGTTGCAGATAGCGCCACAGTTAGTACGAACTCACGTAGCGGTGAAGAAGTTGTAGCTAGTAGCTGCACTGGATGTCATGGTGTTGGTGTATTGGGTGCACCGAAGGTTGGAGATAAATCTGATTGGGCTCCTAGAGCTGAAAGAGGAATTTCAGAATTACTAAAAACTGCAATATCTGGTAAGGGCGCGATGCCTCCAAAGGGAACTTGCACTACTTGCTCTGATTCTGAACTTCAAGCCGCAATCGAGTTCATGATTAACTAAAACCAATATATAAACCCGTTACCAGCTGGTCTAAATTAGTGTGGTAATGGGTATAACAAATTAATAACTACTCAGCCCTTCAAACACTCCCAGTTCTTTATTTTTTGTTACATTGCCGGCATCAAAAATCTTGCCATTCATGGCAATATATATTCCATTTTTTTTCAATCTTACCGCTGCCAATGCTACGCCAAGGTTAAAAAGAGCGTCGGAATTACTAACTGAATAAGGCACCATTGATCCAAACAAAACAATTGTCTTGTTTGTAATTTTTCTTTTCAGTAATTCTGCTGTTTGACACATGGTATCAGTGCCGTGAGTAATTAAGATTCTATCTGAGGCACATTCAGTGCAGCTAGAAACGATGATATCTCTATCCTCATCAGTAAAATCTAAGCTATCCTTGAATAATATTTTATCTATTTTAATATCTTCTGACGCCCTACCCCGTACTAACATTTGTTCAATATGTGACTCAGAAAACTCTAAGTTTCCATTCAACTTATTGTATATTTTATCAATGGTTCCTCCGGTTACAAATAATTTAATTTCCATTGCTAAACCCTTTCCCCGAATATATCTGTGCCGATACGCACAAATGTAGCTCCATTATTAATTGCCGACTCCATATCAGCGCTCATTCCCATAGACAAGGTATCTAAGTTGCGGTGTTCTGTCATTATTTTAGACATCAAACTAAAGCTGTTAGCTGAATTATTTGGATTTGGAATACACATAAAGCCCCTTAGGCAAATATTTTCAAAACTTGAAAATTGACTCACAACTTGCCCTATTTCACTAACCAGTACCCCTGATTTAGTACTCTCATTATCTATATTTACCTGTAATAGTACATTTAATTGCCCCAAATTTTGTGGCCTTTGTTCGTTTAACCTGATGGCGATTTTTAACCTGTCAACGCTATGAACCCAGTCAAAGTTTTCTGCAATTTTTAAAGTTTTATTTGATTGTATTGGTCCTATAAAGTGCCAAACAAGACCTTTATCTTTTAATGCTTCTATTTTATCTAGTGACTCTTGAAGATAATTTTCACCAAAGTTATATTGCCCAGCATCAACCGCACTTTGGATCTCTGAGACGCTTCTTGTTTTACTTACCGCTATTAGGGTTACCTGTTGACAATGAACAACAGAATTAATTCTAGATTTAATTTTTTCTAGATTATCTTTTATCAAAACTAATAAATACTTCTAGCATCAAATACTGGGCCATCAACACATACACGCTTCATGGCTAACCCATCCTCAGTTTTTACTTCAACCACACATCCTGCACAACCACCAACAGCGCATGCCATATACTCTTCAAGTGAAACCTGGCAAGGCAAATTGTAATCTCTAGCTAGCTTAGCTACGGCCTCCAACATTGATTGAGGGCCGCATGAGTAAACCTCTACTTTAGATAACTCATTTTTCGATAAACTGTCAAGATACTTTTTAGCTAAATCTGTAACGTATCCACTATAAACTCCTTCAAAAGCTTGTAGGCTTGTTAAACGACATGCCACACCCCATTCTTCTAATAATGGCATACTATGACTTGCCTCGTCACACTCTGGCCCAATATTACTCTTCTCAGGATTGAAAGGGAATGGGACCTCTGAACCCAATATCACAAACGGATCGTAATCAGTATCTTTAATTTTTTGAGCTATAGCGATCATTGGTGGCATTCCAACGCCTCCACCAATAAGTAATGGAAGCTTTTTATCTGTCAATTCAAATCCGTTACCTATAGGTCCTATTACTGACAATATGTCCCCTATTTTAGTTTCGGAGAGTTTTCTTGTACCCTCACCAACAACTTTATAAAGGAGGTCAAAAGTCCCATTTTCTATATCGACAGACATCACAGAAATTGGTCGTCTCATCGATATTGAGTCTGAAACAGTTAAATGTACAAACTGACCAGGAATTGTTAAGTTTGCAATTTCAGAAGAATCAATTGTTAAGATATATTGATCGCCTTCAAATTGATAATGAGCAAGTACCTGACAATCACATACCTTAATAGTACCTCTATGGGCTTTACTCATCGCAGGTAATTAGTGTACCAACACCGCTATCTGTAAAGACCTCTAATAACACTGCATGAGCTACTCGACCATCAATAATATGTGTAGATTTAACCCCGTTTTTAACAGCAGATAAGGCGCAATCGATTTTTGGCAACATCCCGCCATGTATCGTTCCTTCTTTAATTAAAAGATTAACTGATTTAGAGTTCATGCCTGTTAACAAATTATCTTCTGCATCTAGTAGGCCTGAAGTATTTGTAAGTAGAATAAGTTTTTCAGCATTAAGGGCCTCAGCAATTGAGCCAGCAACTAGGTCTGCATTAATGTTGTATGAAAATCCATCTTTTCCAACTCCAATAGGTGCAATAACTGGAATAAAGTCGCCCTCCAGCAGTAAATCAATGACAGATGTGTCAATTTTATCAACTTTGCCTACATGACCAAGATCAATAATTTCAGATGTTTTAACAATATTTTGTTTAAGTTTTTTAGCAGTAATTAATCGACCATCTTTACCAGTAAGACCGATTGAGTGCCCACCATGCTGATGAATAAGATTAACAATCTCTTTATTTACCAAGCCACCTAGAACCATTTCAACAACATCCATGGTCTCAGAATCAGTGACACGCATGCCACCTATAAATTCGCTCTCCTTACCTATTTTGTCAAGTGTGCTGCCTATCTGAGGACCTCCACCATGCACAACTATCGGGTTCATTCCAACTGATTTCATGAGCACAATGTCACGAGCAAAACTTGACTTTAGCTTTTCGTCAACCATAGCGTTTCCGCCATATTTTATGACAATAGTTTTTCCTTGAAATTTTTGGATGTAAGGCAGCGCCTCTGTCAGTACGCTGGCAATTGAATGGGAAATATCTGGCATAGCAATTAATTGTTTGGAGGTAACTAAGTCAACATTTTACCGTCATAACTCTTAACAATCCAACCAAGTACGAATTTACTATTTTTTGGGTTTCAAAAACCACCAAATTATTCCAATAATTAAAACTATGCCAACTAAATTGACTAATAAATTCACAATCTCGCTCCAATCTTAAGATTCCTCAATCGGTTGGCATTACCTACAACCGTTAAAGATGACATGGCCATTGCGGCACCTGCCAACATTGGATTGAGCAAAACCCCTAAAAATGGGTACAGAACACCAGCAGCAACAGGAATTCCAACTATATTATATATAAATGCACCAAACAGATTTTGCTTGATATTACTGACGGTGGCTCTAGAGATGTTTATCGCATCTATAACGCTAACCAACGATCCTACCATTAAAGTAATGTCTGAACTCTCTATAGCTACATCAGTTCCAGTACCTATAGCAAAACCTACATCAGCAGTTGCCAAGGCAGGAGCATCGTTAATACCATCGCCCACCATACCAACGATATCGCCATCACTCTGAAGTTGTCTGATTTTTTCCGCTTTATCCTTAGGCGTAACATTAGAAAACACAGTATCAATATTAACTAACTTTGCAACAGCATTTGCTGTGATTTCATTGTCCCCACTTAGCAACACTATTCTTAACCCTTGTTGTTGCATTTTCTTTATTGCCATCTTGGAGTCTTTTTTTATCGGGTCAGAAACAGTTATAACTGCTACTGCAGAATTGTCGATAGCCAAATATATTGGGGTCTTGGCTTCGCTTGATCTTAGATCAAATTCATCTTTTAGTTTTTCTATCACTATATCATTTTCCAGCATTAACCTTTCATTTCCCAACAGTATTGAGTAATCATCAATAAAAGCACTGACTCCTCGGCCTGCTATTGAGTTAAACCCCTTAACCTTGCTAGTTGATATTTTATGTTCTTTACCATAACCAACAATGGCCTGAGCTAGCGGGTGTTCAGAGCATGACTCAATCGAGGCCGCTATTGACATGCACTGTTTATCCGAGAATTTATTGGATGACATAATGTTTGTTACGGTAGGCCTGCCCTCAGTTATAGTACCTGTTTTATCCAAAACAATTGTATTTATGGCCCTTGCTTTTTGAAGTGCATCTCCATTACGAATAAGAACTCCAGCCTGGGCCGCCTTTCCGATTCCAGCCATAATGGATATCGGTGTCGCCAAGCCCAAAGCGCAAGGACAAGCAATTATAAGTACAGTAACAGACGCAATTATTGCGTAGGAAAGATTCGAACCCAGGTTAAACCATATCAAAAAAGTAACAATAGAAATTACTAGCACTACAGGTACAAAAACTGCAGATACCTTGTCAACCAAGCGCCCAATACTTGGCTTAGAGCCCTGTGCTGAACGAACCATCTCAATAATATTAGCGAGCACTGTATCTTTGCCTATTCTGGTGGATCTGAATAGGAAAGAGCCTGTTGTATTAATTGTTCCAGTTGAGACATCATCACCAACACTCTTCATTATTGGCATTGGTTCTCCAGTAAGCATAGACTCATCTACACTTGAATATCCCTCTATTAATACTCCATCAACCGGAATTTTCTCTCCAGGGTAAACCTTTATAGTTTCAGAAAGTCCTACCTGCTCGATTGGCAATTTCAATTCTTTCCCGTTACGAATCAGGGTTGCTATTTTTGGTTGCAAACCTATCAATTTTTTTATTGCATTAGAGGTTTTACCTTTCGCCTTACTCTCTAATGCAGAACCTAAATTAATAAGTGCAATAATTATAACAGTAGCCTCGAAGTACACATGCCTGGAATCCATAGGTATGTAGTCCATTAATATCACAACTAGCATTGAATAAATCCAAGCTGTGCCTGTACCTAAAGCAATCAAAGTATCCATATTTGCGTTACGGATTATGAATGATTTGTATGCGCCTTGATAAAAGTGCTTGCCAGAATATAGCATTATTAGCAAGGTTATTAGTCCAATTACAATCCAAAATGCTTGCCCTAATGTGTTGTCAAGTGTTGGTAATGAGCCCAACATTCCGAGCACAAATAACGGCAATCCTAGTAACGCAGCGGCGGCTGATTTTTTTAACAAATGTTGATAGTTGATGTGGTCTTCTTGCTCTTTATCTTCTATCTGTTTTTCAAAACTTGCTGATAGTTCTGTTGCGTTATATCCTGCATCTTTCACAGCCTGTATTAATGAGTCGACATTAGCATCTCCAATAACACTGGCTGTATTGTCTGCAAAATTAACTGTTGCTTGGGTAACGCCGGCAGCAGTATTTAATGCCTCTTCAACACTACTTACACAGCCAGCACACGACATGCCAGCAATAGATAGGTTAATTGTATTTGTAGCCATCAGTTATAAAATTTACGGATTAAATCTTGCTCTATACTTTTCTTGGATGTCGGTCGGCCATAAACTTTGAATGTAATCTATTAGTGCTATCTTCTCTTTATCGTTTAGTTTATTTTTAAATGCCGGCATTTGGCCGCCAATTTTAACACCACCATCATTTATAGTTTGCAGTATGACTTTTGGTGAATGATGCCACGAATGGGCTGTACCGTTTAAAGGTGGTGCCGGGTATTTTCCATTCGACTGCTTTTTCTTCCAATCCTTTACAAGGCCTTTGCCTTCAATTCCATGGCAAAACACACAGTTATCATTGAATGTCGTTTTACCCAACTCAATACTTGCTTTTGAGTCAGTTTCAGTCTCTTCGCTGTTAAAGCATCCAGTTAAAAACAATACGGTCGACAAAATTATTACTTTTTTCATTTCTTGAGTCTAGTATAAATGATTTACATAAAAATTAGAATTATAAAAAATAGCTTTGCAGGTCATTAATGAAATTAAATCCCTTAACTGTTGGTTTTATTTTGTTTTTACCGACTTCTAGCAAACCCATAGATTTTAATTTATCAATCTTTTCACTGATAACTTTGATTGAATTGCCGGTCCTAGATTCAAATAAATTAATATCAAAACCATTTCTCAGTCTTAATGCATTAAGCATAAAATCAAACACAAGGTTGTCCACCAAATTAACTGAAGAATTTTGATTATTAATGTAGTCTTTTGGGGATCTTGGCTTTAATGTTCTAAAGATTTTGCCATTATCTATATTTGTAATTTTGCCATGCGCTCCTGCACCGATTCCTATGTAATCTCCAAACTGCCAATAATTTAAATTGTGCTTAGCAGGCAAACTACCGTATGCGGAAACTTCGTATCGCTCAAAGCCATGCTCTTCTAGCGCCTTGGCGCCTTCATCACCCATCTCCCAAATATTGTCATCTTCAGGTAGTTGTGGTGGAAATTTAGCGAAGTAAGTGTTTGGCTCAATTGTTAACTGATAAAACGAAATATGGTTAGGGCTAAGGCTTATAGCTTTATCAATATCACTCAATGACTCACTCAGTGTCTGGCTTTGTAGTCCATACATAAGGTCAATATTTATATTACTAAAACCTACAATGTTGGCTTGTTTTATAGCATAAATAGCTTCGTCAGAGCTATGAATCCTACCCAAGAGTTTCAGATTATTATCGTCGAATGATTGCACGCCTATTGAAAGTCTATTTATGCCTATTTGCCTGAAGTAATTAAACTTTTCAGTTTCGAATGTTCCTGGGTTAGTTTCAAGAGTAATTTCTATTTGATCATCAAAAGAAAGTTTATCTCTTAGGCCGATAAATAACTCCTCAAGATCATTAATCTTCATTATGCTAGGTGTTCCTCCGCCAATAAAGATGGACTTAACTGATCTGCCCTGGACATGCACAAGTTCACCATCTAGATCATTTAATAGCGCAGAAATATAGCCAATTTCGTTACCTACCTCATGCGAATTAAAATCACAATATGGGCACTTCTTCACGCACCAAGGGTAGTGTATATATAGCGACAATGGTGGCAACTCTAACAAATCTAGTCTTTTATTTCTAGTGCTTGCAAAAGTGCCTTAAGAGCCTTACCTCTGTGCGATATTTTATTTTTCTCTGCAGGTTCTAGCTCGGCTGATGCGCAGCCATGTGTAGGCACATAAAATATTGGGTCATAACCAAACCCATTCTTACCAATACACTTTCTTAGTATTTTGCCTTCCCACCCACGCTGAATAATAATTGGCGTTGGGTCATTAGCATGCTCCACATAAACAATAGAACACCAGAAACGAGCAGTTCTATCACGCTCAGGAATATCTTGCATCTCAATTAATAGTTTCTTAGTATTGTCCTCATCACTACCATGCATCCCAGAATATCGTGCAGAATATATTCCTGGCTCTCCGTTAAGTGCATCCACAACAATTCCAGAGTCGTCCGCTAAAGCAGGAAGGCCAGACTGCTCTGAGGCATTTCTAGCTTTAATTAATGCATTCTCAACAAAAGTGAGTCCAGTTTCTGGGACCTCTTCTACGTCCATATCTTTTTGAGAGACAACCTCAAAAAGACTACTAAGCATTGCATTAAATTCTCTCGCTTTACCGGGATTGTTTGTTGCTAAAATTATTTTTGTTTTCATAAATCTTTATTAATAAGTTCAACTAGCGAAATTAAGTTTCACTGCGTATAATCAATCAGTTATCTAGATATTGGAGTAAGTAATGACTCAAGACGAAATGAAACAAGCTGTCGCTCAGGAGGCAATAAATTACGTAATAAAAGACACTATTATAGGCGTAGGTACTGGCTCTACAGCAAATTTTTTTATAGACGCTTTAGCAACAATAAAAGATGAAATAAAGGGCGCCGTGGCTAGCTCAGTTGCAACAGCTGATAGGCTCAAGGGTCACGGAATAAAGGTTTTCGATTTAAATGAAATAGATTCAATTTCCGTATACATTGATGGGGCAGACGAGTCAGACGAAGACTTTAATTTAATAAAGGGTGGTGGTGGTGCTTTGACACGTGAAAAGATAGTTGCAGCGGTTGCGAAAAAATTTGTATGTATAGCTGACGAGTCAAAACTAGTCAAAACACTTGGAAAGTTTGATCTTCCAGTCGAAGTTATACCAATGGCTGAAAACCATGTAAAAAATAAAATTATAGAAACTGTGGGTGGTTTGCCAGTAACTAGAGAGAATTATATAACCGATAATGGCAACATAATACTGGACATTAAGGGCCTACAAATACACAGCCCTAAAGACACAGAGACCGCTCTGGATAATATAGTGGGAATAGTAACTAATGGACTTTTTGCAAATAAAGGTGCCGATATTTTATTACTGGGAACGAGCCAGGGTGTCAGAACCCTTACGAAATAAGAAGGCACAAGCGATTAAATTATTTTCTTAATAAAACCGTTAAAATTGTTCATCATTATTTCATTATATTTGACTATTGTGAATTAGAAGTTTAAAATACTTCGAATTATTAGAGGTTTATCTAATATTTATTTATCAATAATCTAGTTATTTATCAAACAAAAAAAAGGAGCTACAAATGGCTGACGAAACTCTAGACGCATCAGGATTAAACTGTCCACTACCAATATTAAAAACTAAAAAAGCACTTGCTAAAATGGGTGCAGGTCAAGTATTAGAGGTTATTTCTACTGATGCTGGATCTGTAAAAGATATAGAGGCGTTCTGCAACCAAACTGGAAATAAATTAATCTCTAATGCGGAAGATGCTGGTAAGTATTTATTTACCATAGAGAAAGTATAACCTTCATAGAACATTAATCAAATCAGAGGAGAAATTCAGCATGGCTGACAACAACAAAATGACAATTATTGCCACTAAAGGCACTTACGATTGGGGATACCCACCATTCATCCTAGCATCTACAGCAGTTGCAATGGACAAAGAGGTTACAATATTCTTTACTTTTTATGGCTTAAATCTATTGCTAAAAGATCCTGAAAAACTAAAAGTCACTCCGGTAGGAAATCCTGCAATGCCAATGAAAATGCCGTTCGGGCCTAAATGGTTAAAACAAATTGACTTTGGTCCAAAAATTCCGAATGTTCTATGGAATATTCCTGGTGCTGAATCTTTAGTAACTTGGATGATGAAAAAAACTATAGCAAATTGTGGTGTTGCCAAGTTAGTAGAGTTGAGAGATATGTGCCAAGAATTTGATGTTAAGTTTATTGCATGTCAGATGACGGTTGACTTGTTTGGATATTCTGAAGATGACTTTATAGATGGTATTGAGTTCGGCGGTGCTGCAACTTACTTTGACGAAGCTTCAACAGGTGACCATCACCTTTATATGTAGTCAGTAGTAAAAAATATTGTTACCTAAAAAAACCCTTTAATTAGGGTTTTTTAACATTTTAAATAAAATTATCTCCAGTCTAAAACCGTCCAACCCCTTTCAATTGATATTTTCATCAACTCATCGTCAGGGTTCACAGCTATGGGGTTTGTAACTAGCTCTAAAAGAGGTAAGTCATTGTGAGAATCAGAATAAAAGGTTGAATTAGCAATCGACTCGCCCGTCCTTTCCATCCACATTTTTAGTTTTTCAACTTTTCCATGCTTGTAGCATGGAGTGCCTAAAACCTTGCCACTATAACTACCTGATATTTTTTCCAACTCAGTTGCAAGCAAGTTCTCAATCCCTAATAGATTTACAATTGGAGCAGTGACAAAATTATTCGACGCAGTAATTACAGCAATAGTGTCTCCATTGTTTCTGTGCTTATTAACAACTTTTTCAGCCTCAAGTAAAAACAATGGCTCTATCTTTTCGTGCATAAATTGCTTATGAAACTTACCCAATTCATTCATCGAGTATCTTGACAAAGGCTCCATTGAGAACGCAGAATAGGCATAAATATCTAATTTACCTAGACAGTACTGTTCATAAAAGTATTTGTTTTGATCCTGATAATATTCTTTATCTACAGCACCAATTTCACACAAAAACTCACCCCACAAATAATCACTATCTCCACCAATCAGAGTATTGTCTAGATCAAATAAAGCTAACGGCATTGATTACTCCTTCTCTACTTCATTTACTATTTGACTTATACTATCAACAAAATATAAATAATTCAAATAGTCGCTATTTACAAACTTAATTTTTTCTAAATCCTTAAACCAAGTTATTATTGGCTTCCAAAATTCTGTGCCATAAAGAAACACCTTAACTTTTGCTATCTTATTTGTTTGTATTAGAGTTAGAATTTCAAGCAACTCATCGCCAGTACCAAATCCACCCGGAAAACAAACAAATGCAACAGAATAATTCATCATCGAATGTTTTCTTGTAAAAAAATGATTGAATAATATAACCTCGTCCAAGTACGGGTTTGGGTGCTGCTCATGCTCTAACTTTATATTTAACCCAATGCTTGCTGACTTACCTTCGAATGCTCCCTTATTGGCAGCCTCCATAACACCTGGCCCTCCTCCTGTTAGTATATTAAAGCCTTTATCAGAAAGTATCCTACCCAGATTAGTAGCTTGAATCAATACATTATCTTCTTTACTTGTTCTTGCAGAACCAAATATGGTTACATTATTTTTATACTTTTTTAACAAAAGTTCTGCACTTTTTAATTCTTCTGTGACCTGCAGTAGATTCATTATTGTTTACAGCTTTTCGAATGCCCTGCCGGCTGCATCAATTGTGAGTTGTATTTCTAGCTCTGTATGCTTAGAAGAGATAAATCCTGTCTCATATGCGGATGGTGCTAAATATATTCCTTCACCTAGCATTAGGTGATAAAAGTTTCTGAATTGATCTAGATTGCACATTGAAGCTTGTTTAAAATTTGTAACAACATCCTCATCTGTAAAAAATAAACCGAACATTCCTCCGACGACATTTGCCGTCATGTTTATACCGTAATCATTAGCTTTGGCAAGAATACCGCTCACAAGTTTGTTGGCATTGCTATTTAAAGAAGTGTAAAAATCTTTTTCTGATGATAGAATATTAAGCATTGCCAGACCTGCAGACATTGAAATAGGATTACCAGACAGGGTACCAGCTTGGTAAACTGGGCCAACAGGAGCAATACATTCCATGATTTCACGTTTACCGCCGAATGCTCCTACTGGGAGCCCACCTCCAATAACTTTACCTAATGTGGTTATGTCTGGTTTAACATTATATAACTCCTGAGCACCGCCAAGAGCGACACGAAAACCTGTCATAACTTCGTCAAAAATCAATACCACGCCGTGCTCATCACAAGCCTGCCGTAAACCCTGTAAAAAACCATCCACTGGTGGTATGCAATTCATGTTTCCAGCAACAGGCTCCACGATAATACAGGCTACCTCAGTTCCAACCTCTTTTAATACTTCGTGTACCTGGTCAATATTGTTATATTCTAACGTGAGTGTGTGCTCTGCTACTGAATCTGGAACTCCTGGAGACGTAGGAACTCCCAGTGTAAGTGCTCCAGAACCTGCCTTAACTAATAGTGAGTCAGAATGGCCATGATAGCATCCCTCGAACTTTACAATCTTGTCCCTATGGGTATACCCTCTTGCCAATCTGATAGCGCTCATGGTTGCTTCTGTTCCAGAGCTAACCATACGAACCATCTCTATGGATGGCACAATCTCGCAAACCTTTTGAGCCAGAATTGTTTCAATTTCAGTAGGAGCGCCAAACCCTAATCCATTTTCCAATGTATCTCTAACAGCATCCAATACTTCAGTATTTGCATGCCCAAGAATCATTGGCCCCCAAGATGCAACATAATCGATATATTTATTACCATCATGATCGAAAAGATATGCGCCATCCCCTCGAGTAAAAAATACCGGGTTACCGCCTACCCCATTGAAGGCCCTTACGGGAGAATTAACACCTCCTGGAATTACTAATTTAGCTTGATTGAATAAAGAATCTGAGCTGCTCATTAAAATCTCCTTTGCGGGTAAGTTATCTGTGGATATTGTTTCAGGTGGGTAATATGAGACCACACAATCAAAATATTATCCAATAATAATCTTGCGTTTACAGTAGTTTTTAATAAACTAATCGCAAAATAAATATCATCCAAAATTTTAAACAGCCAGGCTGATTTAACTTTACTAACAATATCGTTGAGTTCCACTAGTCCTCCCTCTTTTTCTAAAATTTTTAGCTTGATACCTTCTATAACTATATTTTGTAAGCAATTGAGTACCCCATTCTCGTTCCCATCAAAGTCATTTAATTGGTTAATCTTTGTAGGGTGAATTGCAATATCTAGTAGTTGATTTTGCCAATTCTGATAGTGAATATAGTCATCATTGCTTAGCTCTTTTAGCACCTTAAAAGGGACTCCATGGGTATTTTCTAATAGCTTTTTTACATCAAAATCAGCTTTCTGAGTTTTACTAATATGCTCAAGAAGCCAGTCTTGTGTTTGTTGGTCATAGCTCGGCGAAATATGAACACTCTGACATCGTGAAACTACTGTAGCTGGAAGATTTTTTGCGTCATGTGCCAGCAAAATAATCAATGTGTTTACTCTAGGCTCTTCTAGGGTCTTTAGTAAGCTGTTTGCGGCACTAGCATTCATTTGGTCGGCATAGAATATAACTCCAATCTGTAAATCGTCGGAAGTTTTATTAAGCGCATCACAAAATGCTCTGATCTGATCAATCCTTATTTCTTTTGATATGTTTTTTGTGTTTTCATTAATTTCACCTGCCCTACAATAAATCATATTCTGGTAATTCGAGCGCCTTATCAACGCTGGATACTCTATATCCTGCTTAATATTATCCCTTTGAATTTTTTCCTTTTGTCCTGTCAAGGTAGACACTAACTCTTGCATCAATTCAAATTTACCCATCTCTTCACATCCAGTAATGAGTAGGGCATGAGGTAAATGATTTTGATCAATCATTTGTTCTAGTTTAGAAAAAGCTTGACGGTGCCATGGAAGAGTCATAGGTCTACTAAAATATTTTTTATTTGTTGAGAAGTGTGTTCAATTGTTTTTGAGGCGTCAATCAACTTAATTCTATCTGGGAACATCCTAGACCTATGAATATATGCCGCCCTTACTCTATTAAAAAAATCCGTAGCCTCTTTTTCAAATCTGTCCTTGTTTCCTCTAGAGTTAACCCGGCTCATCCCCTTCTCAACATCAATATCAAGTAGCAATGTTAAGTCTGGAACAAAGCCCTTTAATACCCATCTATCTAGCACTGAAATACGGTCAAAATCTAACTCTCTGCCGCCACCTTGATATGCATATGAAGCATCAGTAAATCTATCACTAAGAACCCAATCACCTCTTTCTAGTGCAGGCATTATTTTGGTTTGTATGTGCTCATTCCTGTCTGCAAACATAAGCAATAATTCAGTATCTGGGTGCATAGAAGAGGTTTCTGTGCTCAACAATAGTTCCCTTATTTTTTCTCCCAGTTCTGTGCCTCCAGGCTCTCTTGTAATTAATAGATTTATGCCTCTTTTAATAAGGTAATTATAAATATAATCAATTTGAGTGCTTTTACCTGCACCCTCAACACCGTCAATTGTGAGAAATTTTCCTTTCTGCATACATCATATTTTATCTTAGAAATATAAGACAGGGCTTCATAGATTTTTTAAGTATTTATTGATATTTAGTTGGTGCTCTTTATATGTTTCAGAAAAAGCATGGGTGCCATCCTTTTTGGACACAAAATACAAAGATTTACCACTGTCTGGGTGTGCTGCTGCATATAAAGATTCAGCACCAACAGATCCAATTGCTGATGGAGGAAGCCCATTGTTCTTGTAGGTGTTATAAGGGCTATCAGTGCTTAGATCTTTTTTTGTTAACGAACCTGTATAGCTATCTCCTAGGGCATAAACTACGCTTGCATCTGTTTGTAGCCTCATGCCTTTTTGTAGTCTACGAACAAACACTCCAGAAATCTTTGACTTCTCTGCATGGTTCGCTGTTTCTTTCTCAATTAATGAAGCCAAAATTAACAACTCATCAGAGTTTTTTAAGAGTAAATTTTTTTGCCTTGATGACCAAGCATTGTTCAACTTTGTTCTCATCATTTTGTTTGCTCTTTCTAACAAGTTATGCGCACTGTCACCATAATTTACTAAATAAGTATCGGGCCAAAACTTTCCTTCATATGGCTCTTCTGTTCCTGCCAATCTCATGGTTTCATTAAAACCGTATTGTAAACTCACAGCCTCAATTGTTTTTAGTTGCTGGTAGTACTCTTGTACTGTTAATCCTTCTACAAGCGTTACTTTACGAGTAGCAACCTTTGCCCGAGCAAAGCTATCCAATAGCTCAGTAATGCTCATTTCAGGTTTAATTTCGTAGTATCCAGATTTCATGGAATTGTCTAGTTTCAGTAATTTTGCTATAGAGACAAAATACCAACTAGAATTGATATAGTCTAATTTTTCAAGCTCAGAACCAACTAAATTTATTGTAGAGCCTGGTGATAATTGGTAAACAACTTGACTATTTAACGATACATCATTTGCACTATAAAGCCACCAAAAAAGCAGCACAAACAAAGTTAGTGTAACCCATTTTATGTATGCTCTTTTTCCCTTATTTTTAGTAGTAATTTTACTTTTATTCTGGACATCGTAAAATGCATCCTTAATAGTGTTGGTAGTGCCATGCTGATTATATATACGGTCATTAATCATATAGACTGGTCGAATCCCAATAACGCTATTGGTAATGAATACCTCATCAGCATCAAGCAGCTCTGGAACTGGAACTGAGCCGACCTCAACCTGCAAACCCATCTCTTTCACAATCTCTAGTACTACTGACCTTCTGGTTCCTTCAATTCCACACTCTTCTAGATTTGGAGTAGTTATAACACCGTCTTTGACAATAAATATGTTTGCTTGACTTGTAGAGACAACATACCCACTACTATCCAGCATTATGCACTCATCGCCCTTCATGCCGAACCTTGATATAACCTGTTCTAGTCTATTGCAATGCTTAATACCAGAAAGCAAGGCGTTAGTAGAATAACCGCTATCGCAAATAGTTAATGAATATTGGTCTGGAATATTGCTAGGAACGCTTGATGCTATTATTATTCTAGTAGGCGTGATGTCTTCATCAAAACCGTAACCTCTAGAACCCTCACCCCTTGATAGAATAATTTTTAAAACACATCTGTCTATCTTTAGAGATGAGATAGCTTTGTTAATATCTTTGAGCCATATGGATTCTGGAATTTCGTTTATTTGTAACCTAGCCCTGCCATTCTCTAATCTCAAAAAATGCTTAGACCAAAAGCGTAGCTTTCTATTCTCCACTAGGCAGGTCTCAAACAAACCGTCACCAAACATTGTAACTCTATTCAAAACGCTCAGCTTTGATTGCTTTTTACCATTGATGAATACTACTCGCTCCATATCACAATTATACCCAATGGCAATAACTGTAAATACTCAAGCAATTGACATGTTATATACCTATGGATATTTAATTCTTTTTACAAATACATCTCATAATATTATCAAGTTGATATACTTTAAAATATTGGCATAACTTTAATAATATCTAAAAATAAACTTATACATTGTGTTATAGAAAAATGAATTCATGAAAAAAACTGTTAAGCAGTTTACAAACAATTTAATCAATAGCGTTAAAGATTTACTGCCAATTATTATTGTCGTTGCTGTTTTTCAAATCGCTGTTATACAACAAAATATACCAAACATAGCTGATATTATATTTGGCACTGTTCTGGTTA